>PDVJ01000210.1_pt1 | contig 18080 bp, 17 predicted proteins | sample 1369811 | NCBI WGS metagenome assembly PDVJ01 (sample SAMN07795376, study PRJNA414565) | Alkali sediment metagenome, whole genome shotgun sequencing project. | reverse complement strand
GGCCTCGGTCGCACCGTGAAGCGGATTACTTCTTCGCGTCCTTGGCTTTGGCCTCGGCCGCGGGCTTGGCACCCGCGGCGGGCTTGGCCGCCGCCGCCGCAGTCGCGGCCGCTGGCGCAGCCGTCGGCGCTGCTGCAGCCGTCGCCACCGCCTCGGCCGCCGGCGCCTCGATCTCCTCGGCGCGCGCATGGTGGACCGACACCACCGGCGAATTACGCCCGTGCCTGAGCTCGGGGATCTCGACACCCTCCGGCATCTTGAGATCGGCAAGGTAGAGCATCTGGTTCATGTCGAGGCCCGACAGGTCCACGTCCACGTACTCGGGCAGGTCCTTCGGCAGGCAGAGGACCTCGACCTCGTTGCGAAGGTGCGAGACCACGCCGCCCTGCTTCACGCCAGGCGCGGCCGCCTCGCCCTTGAAGTGCAGCGGTATCGCGATGCGGATCTTCTCGTTCTCGAGCACGCGCTGAAGATCCACGTGCAGCACAACGTTCTTCGCGGGATGGCGCTGCAGGTCCTTCAGCACCGCGGCCTGCGACACGTCGCCGACCTTGATGTTGATGATGGTCGAGAAGAAGCGCTCGTTGTCGAGCATCACCATCAGCTTGGTGTGGTCGAGCGCAAGCGCGCGCGGCTCACGATGGCCACCGTAGAGGATGGCGGGTACCTTGTTCGCGCGACGCAGGCGGCGGCTCGCACCTTTGCCCTCGGCATCGCGGAACTCGGCAGCGAGTTCGAAAGAGGTCTTCATTATCGTCTCCAGTTGTCTTCGGAAAATGCCACCCGGTCCGCGACCAGATCCGGGCAGCGCCAGTCAAGCATCGCGTCAGTCGATGTACAGCGAACTGACGCTTTCCTCATCGCGGATCCGGCGCATGGTTTCCGCGAGCAGGCCCGCCACGGTGAGCTGGCGGATCTTGCGGCAGGCGCGCGCGTTGTCACGCAGCGGAATCGTGTCGGTCACCACCAGCTCGTCGAGCTCCGACGCGGCGATCCGCTCGATCGCGGGACCCGACAGCACCGGGTGCGTGATGTAGGCCACCACACGTTTGGCGCCCACGTCCTTGAGTGCCTGCGCCGCCTGGCACAGCGTGCCCGCGGTGTCCACGAGGTCGTCCACGAGCACGCAGCTCTTGCCCTCGACCTCGCCGATGATGTTCATCACCTCGGACTCGTTGGCTCGCGGACGGCGCTTGTCGATGATCGCGAGGTCCGCGTCGTCGAGGCGCTTCGCGATTGCCCGGGCCCGCACCACACCGCCCACGTCCGGCGAGACCACCACGAGGTCGTCGTACTTCTGACGCCACACGTCGCCCAGCAGTACCGGTGACGCATATACGTTGTCCACGGGGATGTCGAAGAACCCCTGGATCTGATCGGCATGCACATCGACCGTCAACACCCGGTGGACGCCTGCCCCCGCGAGCATGTTGGCCACCAGCTTCGCCGTGATCGCGACGCGCGTGGCGCGCGGACGGCGGTCCTGCCGCGAGTAGCCGAAGTACGGCATCACCGCGGTGATGCGTCCGGCCGAGGCGCGGCGGCAGGCGTCGACCATCACCAGCAGCTCCATCAGGTGGTCGTTGGCCGGCGGACACGTGGACTGGACGACGAACACGTCGCGCCCGCGCACATTTTCCATCAACTCGACCGTGACCTCGCCGTCGCTGAAGCGCCCGACGTGTGCACGGCCGAGCGGCACCTGCAGGTAGCGCGCAATGTCCTGGGCCAGCTGCGGGTTGGCACTGCCGGTGAACACCGCCATCGTCGGGCCGTCCATCACGTCACTCCTCGGAAGACAGGCGCCGGGCACCGGGCTTCCTCAAGACAGGTGCCGGACACCTGTTTGCTTGGCTGGGGTGGAAGGATTCGAACCTCCGAATGGCGGGATCAAAACCCGCTGCCTTACCGCTTGGCGACACCCCAGCGCATTCGTCAGCGGCCGGGTCCGGGCTCACTCTGTTCGAGCCCCAGTCGCCCCAGAAGCGGCGAGCGATTGAGCCCGCGCACCACGTGGCCACTCCAGCGCGCCGGCAGGCATGCGAGCGCCGCGCGCGCGGCCGTGTCGCTCGGCATCACTGCGAATACGCAGGAGCCCGTGCCAGTCAGCCGCGCCGGCCCGAACTGCCCCAGCCAGTCGAGCGCTTCCGCCACCACCGGAAAGCGCCGCCTGACGACCGGCTCGCAGTCGTTCCGTCCGCCCATAGTCAGGGAATCGCGAATTTTGATGGCGGGTGAATCCCTTGTCAATTCAGGGTCTTTGAATACGTCGCCGGTGCTGACGGTCGCGTCGGGCCGAACGAGCAGATAGACGGGCTCCGGGAAGTCCGCCGGGGTGAGTTGCTCGCCGATGCCCTCGGCCAGCGCCGCGCTCCCATGGACGAAGACCGGCACATCAGCACCAAGTTCGACGCCGATGGCGGCCAATTCGGCACTTTTAAGACCAAGACCCCACAATTCGTTCAGCGCTACCAGCACGGTAGCGGCGTCCGAACTGCCCCCGCCAACGCCACCCTGCATGGGGAGACGCTTCCGGACCTCGATCGCGACGCCGGGGTGGGCGGCCCCGGCGAGCGCTGCGAGCCGGCGCGCAGCGCGGACGGTGAGGTCTGACTCGGCCGGCACGCCGGGCAACTCACCGACCCGCTCTATCACGCCGGCAGGCCTCCGCCAGAGGTGGATCTCGTCGCAGAGATCGATGAACTGGAACGCGGTCTGCAGCAGGTGATAGCCGTCGGCGCGCCGTCCCACGACGTGCAGAAACAGGTTCAACTTGCCGGGCGCGGGCCAGGGCTCAAGCCTGCCAAGCGGCTCGCGCGGTGCATTCATGGCGCCTGCGGTGGCGCCGCGATTAACTGCCAGTCGTCCACCACGACCTTGAGCCGGACGGCACCCTGAGTCGCCGTGAAACGTCCGGGCAGCGAGACGCTGCCTGCCCCAGCGCCTGCCAGGGTGAAGGTCTCATATCCGATCCGCCAGCCCGATTGCTCGATGACCCGCAAGGGGGCGTATGCAGCGTCCGCGACGCTCGAGGGGCTCGCTGGCGAAGGCACGCCCAGCATCCAGTACCGCAGGTCCGCGAGCGGAAGGTCAGTGCCGAGGCGTCGCCTCAGCAACGCCCCGGCCTGCTCAGTATCGAGGTGCTGCCCCTCGGCGTCGGTGACCGACAACGATTTCCCGTCGGTGGTGACCTGCATGGCGCCGGCACCGAGCGGGCCACGAATCGAAAGCGTGGACTCGACACTGCGCTGTTGCCACGTGAACGAACCGCTGCCGCCCTCGCCGTTCGCCGCCAGCGCGAGCCGGCCGGAGGCGTTCCAGTACTGGAGCGAGTCTGGATCAGGCGGGGACGAGGGAGGAGCGACTGGTGCGACTGCGCAGCCGCCACAAGCCGTCGCCAGCACGATCCAGGCCGCCCGACGGCTCACGGTACCGGGCGCGCCAGGCGCTCTTCGAGCTGCTTGTTCGCGGGATGCCGCTCGACGGCCTGCTGCCAGGTCTTGCGCGCCGCAACCTTGTCGCCCAGCGCCCACTGCACTTCACCGAGGTGGACCGCGATCTCGGCATCGTCACCCAGTTCGTGGGCACGCTTGAGGTACCCGAGCGCCTGCTCGTAGCGCTTCTGCCGATAGAGCACCCAACCCATGCTGTCCAGCACCGCCGCGCTGTCCGGCATCTGCGCGAGCCCGGCCTCGATCAACGCTTGCGCCTCGGGAAGCTGACGGTTCTGGTCTGCCAGCGTATAGCCAAGTGCGTTCTGCACCACCGGATCACCGGGGCGGTCTTCGAGGAGCCTGCGCAGGTCACGAATCGCGGCGTCGCCCTTGCCATCGCGCTCATAGGCAAAGACGCGAGACATGCGCAGGTCGAACACGTCCGGATACTGGGCGAGCCCCTCGTCCAGCACTGCTATCGCACGGCGCGTGTCGTCGAACGAAGTCAGCAGGCCCGCCCGGGCCATCACGACCTGGGGTCCAAGCGCCGATTGGGCGCGGCCGAACTCCTCCAGGTGCGCGAGCCCGGCATCGACGCCGGACTTGTCGGCCTTGATGCGCGCAACGCGCTGCTGGGCCGCGATCGCGTAGTCGCCGCTCACGACGCGGGAATAGAAGCTGGCGGCGCGCTGCGTGTCGTCGCGACGCTCCGCGATGACGCCCAGGTAGTAGAGCGATTCGTAGGATTGCGACCCCGTCGAGAGGAGGTCCTCGAACCGGTCCTCGGCCGCCTTGAGGTCGCCACGCTGGAGTTCCATCAGGCCAAGGCTGCGAACGGCGGCGGGTACCACGACCTGGCCGGACGCATACGGCGTCAGCACGGCGCGCGCCTCCTCGTCCCGGCCTGTGCCCGCGAGCAGCAGCGCGTATTCGATATGCGTTGCGACGTCCGAGCCGGGGGCCATCACCAGCTCGCGGGCCGTGGCGAGCCCCACGTCTTCCCGTCCCGAAGCGATCTGCGTACGCGCGAGCAGCAGTTTGGCCGGCACCCAGTAAGGCGCCAGATCGACCGCGCTCTGCGCGCTGCGCATCGCGAGCGGATAGTTGTCCGATCGCAGCGCCGCCGTGCCAAGCGCATTCTGCCCCTCGGCCAGCGTCGGGTGGCGGGCCACCAGCCGACGGAACAATTCGGTCACGTCGGGCGGGTTGCCCTGGTCCATCATTACCGGCAGCAGCGCGAGAAACCCGGCCGCGGTACTGATGTAGGCTGTTTCGACCAGCCGGGAAAAGTGCTCCTCGGCCTCGTCCAGCCGGTGCAGGGCGAGCGCCGACACGCCGGCGTAACGTTCCGCCTGCTCACTGGACGGATTCAGCGCGAGCCATCGGTCGGCGGCCCTGGACGCCTCCCCGAACTGGAAGTTGTCAAAGGCGATGCGGGTCGCCTGCTCGGCCACCGCCTCGTCGTCCGAGGCATCGGCCGCAAGCCGATAGGCCCGTGCCGCCTCGGGAAGCTCGCCTCGCTCGAGCGCTGCATCGCCCTGTGCGAGCAGGCTGTCCGCGTCGGCCGGGGTGAGGGCTGACGCCGCGCCTGCGCCGGGCACCGTGGTGCAGGCGCCAAGCAGGGCGAGCGCCGCGGCAACGACAAGCCGGCCGACGAGAATGAGGGGTTTCCGCATGATCCGCGCACTATAGCGGAAGCGCCGCCGCGCTTGTGTTGCTGCCGGGCATCACCCAGAATTTCGCGTTTTCCGCGCCCGGAAGCCGCATGCCTCTCGTCGTCGTCGGAGTCAATCACCGCACCGCGCCCGTCGAGGTACGCGAGCGCGTGGTCTTCGATCCGGCACGCATACCCGAGGCGCTGCGCGAACTGACGAGCCTGCCTGAGGTCCGGGAATCGATCATCGTCTCGACCTGCAACCGGACCGAGCTCTATTGCGTCACCGCTCAGGGCGAGGCGGCGCTCGGCGAGTGGCTGCAACGCTATCACCAGCTCGGATCGAGCATCCACCATTGCCTCTACCGGCACGACGACATGCGCGCGGTCACGCACGCATTCGCGGTGGCTTCGGGCCTCGACTCGATGGTGCTCGGCGAGCCGCAGATCCTCGGGCAGCTGAAGGATGCCTACCGCACGGCGCAGGATGCCGGCACGACCGGGCCGACACTGAACCGCCTGTTCCAGGCGGCGTTCTCGGTGGCGAAGCGGGTGCGGACCGAAACGCAGATCGGCGCGAACGCCGTCTCGGTGGCGTCCGCGGCCGTGTCGATGGCGAAGACGGTGTTCTCCAGCTTCGACACACGCACCGCGCTCATGGTGGGCGCCGGCGAAACGATCGCGCTCGCCGCAAGGCACCTGCACGCTGACGGGCTGAGGCGCATGATCGTCGCCAACCGAAGCGTCGATCGCGCCCGCGAGCTTGCAGCCGAATTCCAGGGTTTCGCGATCAGCCTCGACGAGATCCCGTCGCACCTGCGCGAGGCCGACATCGTGGTTGCCTCGACCGCGAGTCCGAACCCGATCATCACCCGCGCCATGACGGCGAGCGCGCTGCGCGCCCGCAAGCGCAGGCCGATATTCATGGTGGACATCGCGGTGCCGCGCGACATCGAGCCGGAGGTGGCGGAACTCGAGGACGTGTACCTGTTCACGATCGACGACCTGCAGTCGGTCGTGAATGAGAACATGGAAGGGCGCCGGCAGGCCGCACGCGAGGCCGACCAGATGATCGCCGCGGAGGCGGACCGCTTCGAAATGAAGCTGCGCACCCGCGATGCCGCGCCGACGATCCGGCGCCTGCGCCACCAGGCCGAGCAGGCGCGCCAGCACACCCTCGACCAGGCGCGCCACATGCTGGCGGCGGGCCGCAGCGCGGAGGAAGCGCTCGATTATCTCTCGGCCACGCTCACCAATCGCCTGATCCACGCGCCGAGCCAGCGGCTGCGCGACGCCGCAGAGTCGGGCGACGACGCGATCATCGAGACGATCACCGACATCTACCGCCTGGACCGCGACTGATGAAGGATTCCATCAGGGGGCGGCTCGAGAAGACCGTCGAGCGATTCGAGGAAGTGGGCGCTCTGCTCGCCGACGCCGAAGTCATCGGCAAGGCCGGCCGCTTCAAGGATCTGTCGGTCGAGTACGCTCGCCTGGAACCGGTTGCGACGCGTTTCCGCGAGTTCGGCCGGCTCGAACAGGAGCGGGCCAAAGTCGCCGGGATGTCCGGCGGCGCGGACGCTGAAATACGTGAGCTGGCAGAGGCTGAAATGCGCGACCTGGACGCGCGCATCGACTCCGAGTCCGCGGAACTCGCGAGGCTGCTGCTGCCGAAGGACCCACGCGACGACAGCAACATCTTCCTCGAGGTGCGCGCCGGCACGGGCGGCGACGAGGCCGCGATCTTTGCAGGCGACCTTTTCCGCATGTATTCGCGCTACGCGGAAAGGCAGGGCTGGAAAGTCGAGGTCCTGAGCGAGAGCCAGGGCGAGCACGGCGGTTATCGCGAGGTCATCAGCCGCGTCGCGGGCCGCGGCGTCTATTCCCGCCTCAAGTTCGAGTCGGGCACGCATCGCGTGCAGCGCGTTCCCGCGACCGAGGCGCAGGGGCGCATTCACACCTCGGCGTGCACCGTCGCGATCCTGCCCGAACTCGAGGAAGTGGACGAGATCACGCTCAACCCGGCGGATCTGCGCATCGACACCTATCGCTCCTCGGGCGCTGGCGGCCAGCACGTCAACAAGACCGACTCCGCCATCCGCATCACGCACGTGCCGACCGGCATCGTGGTCGAATGCCAGGACGAGCGCTCGCAGCACAAGAACCGATCGCGCGCGATGTCGCTGCTGCGCTCGCGGCTGCTGCAGGCCGAACAGCAGAAGCAGACGGCGCAGCAGGCCCAGGAGCGCAAGCTCCAGGTCGGCAGTGGCGACCGCTCGGAGAGGATCCGAACCTACAACTACCCGCAGGGGCGCGTCACGGACCACCGCATCAACCTGACCCTCTACCAGCTGCCCGCCGTGATGGAGGGCGCGCTCGACGAGGTCATCGGTCCGCTGCAGCAGGAGTGGCAGGCGGAGCTGCTCGCGAGCCTGCAGTGAACGAACCGGCCGCGGCGGCATGGCCACTGAGATCCACGCGCTGATCGACGAAGGTGCCGCGCGCCTGAAGCGCGTCGCCGACGACCCGCGCCGCGAGTCGGAGATCCTGCTCGGTGCCGCGCTGGGCCGGTCGCGCGGCTGGCTGATCGCGCACCGCGAGCGACGGATCCTCGACTGCGAGGCCACGGACCGCTTCGAGGCAAGTGTCACGCGACGCGCACACGGCGAGCCGATTGCCTACATCCTTGGCGAGAGGGAATTCTGGTCGCTCCCGCTGCTGGTCGAACCCGCGGTGCTGATCCCGAGGCCGGAGACCGAACTCGTGGTCGAACGGGCGCTCGCGCATCTGCCGGCCGGGTCGGCCTGCACGGCGCTCGATCTCGCGACGGGCAGCGGCGCAATCGCCCTTGCCATCGCCAGCGAGCGACCCCGCTGTCGAGTCGTCGGCACCGACCTGTCGCCGGACGCCGTGACGCTCGCTGTTCGCAATGCGGCGCGGCTCGACCTCGCGCACGTCGAGTTTCGCGTCGGCTCGTGGTTCGATCCGGTGCAGCACGAGCGATTCGACCTGATCGCATGCAACCCGCCCTACATCGCGCACGGCGACACGCGCGTCGAGGCCGGGGTTCTTCGTTACGAGCCCCATGCCGCGCTGTTCTCAGGAGCGACGGGACTGGAGGCGCTGGCCGATATCGTGGCCCGCGCGCCAGCGCACTTGAATGCCGGCGGCTGGCTGCTGCTAGAACACGGCGACCAGCAGGGCGAGTCCGTGCGCCGCCTGCTCGCCGACAGGGGCTTCGTGGATGTCGTCACTTCGCCCGACCTCGCGGCACTCGAACGTTGCACCGAAGGGCGTCTCGCGGGTTGTTGATCCAGGGACCTCCCGCACACATGGCCGGCGCCTGCCGCACACGATCTACGACGCCGGCAGATCCGGCAGCCGGCGCCGCTGCAGCTTGCCCGACGCGGTGCGAGGCAAAGCTCTCACGAGCCGGTATTCCCGCGGCCGCTTGAATCCAGCGAGGCGCGCGCGACAGAGGTCCGCCAGCGCTTGCGAATCCACCGTCGCCTCGTCGTTGGCGACGATCCATGCAACGACTCTCGAGCCCAGGTCCGCATCCTGAACGCCGGCCACGCCCGCCTCCGCCACCGACGGATGCCCGACGAGGACCGCTTCGACCTCGGCCGGGTAGACATTCTCGCCGCCGGTTACGATCAGGTCGTCGCGACGGTCGAGTACGTGCAGGCCGCCCGCATCGTCGAGAAATCCGATGTCGCCGGTGTGGAGCCAGCCGTCGCGCAACGCAAGCGCGGTCGCGGCCGGATCGTCGAGGTAGCCCCGCATCACGGTCGGCCCGGCAACCAGGATCTCGCCGGGCTGTCCGGCGGCCGCGTCTTCTCCGTCGACTACGACACGCACCTTGATTCCAGGCAGAGGAAGCATCGGCGACGGACGGGCGGAAGCCGAGCGCTGCGGGCGCGCGGTCGCCACCTGTGAGGTCGCCTCGGTCAGGCCGTAGGTCGGACAGACCGGGTATCCCGCAAGACGAGCGCGTGCCAGCAGCCCGGGCGACGCAGCGGCCCCACCGAGCAGCAGCACCTGCAGGCCGGCGGGCGCGGGCCGTGGCCCACGGTGATCGAGAAGTCGTGAGAGCATGGTGGGCACGAGCGAGATGCCGGCGATGTCGCCCGAGTCCAACGCATCACTCACCAGCGCGGCGTCAAATCGCGGGTGCACGCGGATCGGCCCGCCGAACAGCACGCTTCGAACGACGATCGACAGTCCGCCCACGTGGTAGAGCGGCATGCAGGCGAGCCATCTCTGCGCGATGGCGGGACCGAGAGGGTCGGCGGCCGCCAGCGCGCTGGCGGCGAAGTTGCTCCAGCTGAGGCACGCGCCCTTCGAGCGCCCCGACGTGCCCGAAGTGAACAGCACGACGAACAGCGCGTCGTCCGCGGCCTCCTCTCCCGGCAGCCGGCCCTGCGCGTCCGGCAATCCGTCGAACTCCGGCACTGCGACGATCGTGAGTCCAGGCCGTGTTGCAGCGATCTCGGCAAGGCGCGGGTCCCCGGGCTCGCCCAGCAGAATGCCTGCACGTGCGTCGGTGAGCTGCTGTGCGAGTTCGGCGGTGGTCAGACGCGCGTTCAGTGGCAATGCCGCCCTGCCGGCTAGCGAGATCGCCGCCAGCCATCCGACAAACCGCGCGTCGCCGGGCAGCAGCATCGCGACCGGTGCAGCGGCCGGCGAAACCGACGCGACGATGTGCGCCGCGCCGCGCCGCGCACGCCCGGCAAGCTGTCCGAACGTCCAGGTCGAGTCCTCGTCCTCGATCGCCGGGGCACTAGATGTGACCGCCGCGCGGGAGAGCAGCGCGAGGCCGAAGCTCATGGCGCGACGCCGAGGCCGGCCGCCGCCGTCAGTGCGACGCGCCCGTCATGACTGTCCACCGGGGCGGCCACATCGCGGACGAAGAGCCCGGCCGTGCGCAGACCGTGCGGTGCCGTCGCATCCCCCCACGCCGCCGCGCAATGCAGAGCATGCCGGGCACCGACGGCGCTCTCGAACGCGTGAGAGAAAACGACCTCGCTGCCGGCCTTGTGCACCAGTGTGGCGATCTCGAGGGCGCGAGCGGCACCGCCGAGCATCGCGGGCTTCAGGACGAACACCTGCGCCGCCTCGGCCGCAATCACGCGCAGCGCACGCTCCTCCGTAGAGACTGATTCGTCCACGGCGATCCGCACAGCCGAATGGCGCCTAAGCCGGGCGAGTCCCGCAACATCATCGGCCGGCAGCGGCTGCTCGATGAAATCGAAATCGAATTGCGCGACGGCAGCCAGCGCCTCGAGTGCGCTTCGCTCATTCCACGCGCCGTTCGCGTCGCCACGGAGCCGGATGGCCGGCCCGAGGCCCAGGCGAGCCGCGCTGGCGCGTGCCAGATCCTCGTCGAGCGACGAGGCGCCGAGCTTGAGCTTGGCGGCCCGGAACCCGGCGACCGCCGCGCGTTGCGCTTCGACGCGCAGCGCCTCGGGTTCGCGCTCGATCAGCAGGGCCTGCACGGGCACTTCTCGCAACACGGCCCCACAGAACGGGACTCCGTGCAACGCGAGGAAGTCGGCCAGCGTCAGCCCGGCACGGCGTGCAGCGAGATCCCACAGTGCGCCCTGGACCGCCGCGCGCGCGGCAGGGGCGTTGCGCAGGAGCAGCGCGACAGGCGCGGGCCAGTCGCCCGGCTCGATCTCGAGGTCGCGGAACAGGCGCGCTGCATCCGAGAGCGCAACCAGCGCCTCGTCCACGCTCTCCGTGCCGAAGCCTGGCCAGGGCGCCGCCTCTCCATGTCCCGTGTGCCCCTCGGCGTCCTCGAGCGAGAAAATCGCACTGCGCCGTTCCAGGAAATCGCCGCGTGCCGTCCGCACGGGTCGGGCGAACCTCAGTTGCGCGAGGCTCGCCCTTGCCGCCAGGACCTTCACGATGCGAGGCCGAGCGCGAACAGCAGGCCGAATGCCACTTCGAGCCGGGCGGTCTGCACGAGGCAACCGTTCAGCGCGAGGCCGCGCTCGTGCCGCATGCGGCCGGCGAGCTTCAGAGCGAGTGGCAGCGAAAGCCACGGCAGCATCACCCAGGGGTCCGCGAGTCCGCGCCACCAGAGCACCAACGGCACCACGTACGCCACAGCGAGCAGTACCTGGTAGTAGATACGCGTGGCAGCGTCACCCAGGCGCACGGCCAGCGTGAGCTTGCCCGAGCGCGCGTCGGTTTCGATGTCGCGAAGGTTGTTGACGACGAGGATGGCGGTCGCCAGCGCACCGATCGGAACGGACGCAACCAGCACCAGCCGCGACAGCGAATGCGCCTGCACGAAGTAGGTGCCGGCCACGGCGCCAAAGCCGAAGAACAGGAACACGCTCAGGTCGCCGAGCCCGAGGTAACCGTAGGGCTTCGGCCCGCCGGTATAGAGATAGGCTGCGGCGATCGAGAGCAGGCCGAGCGCCAGTACCGGCCAGCCGGCGACCGAAGTGAGGTACAGGCCCACGACGGCGGCTCCCGCGAATGCGAGCCACATCGCTCGCTTCATCTGCGCTGCGCTGATCCATCCCTGCTGCGTCGCACGCTGCGGCCCGAGCCGGTGCTCGTTGTCCGCACCGCGCTCGAAGTCGAATACGTCGTTGGCGAAGTTGGCGCCTATCTGCAGCAACGACGCGCCGATCAACGCGGCCAGGGCCGGGCCAGGCGCAAACATTCCTTCGGCCCACGCGACCGCGGTGCCGACGAACACCGGCGCCGCGGACGCGGTCAGCGTCGCGGGCCGGATCGCCTGCCACCAGGCGGAGCGTGCGCTTACGGTCGCCATGGGAAGCGCGAGAAGTCGGGCGGCCGCTTTTCGTTGTAAGCGTCGCGCCCTTCCTGTGCCTCTTCGCTCATGTAGAAGAGCTGGGTCGCGTGTCCGGCCAGTTCCTGTATGCCGGCCTGGCCGTCGAGTTCGGCGTTGAACGCGGCCTTCAGGCAGCGAATCGCGAACGGGCTGTGAGTGAGGATGCGGCGTCCCCACGCGACCGCCGTGGCCTCCAGCTCCGCGAGCGGCACCACCTTGTTCACGAGTCCCATCGCGAGCGCCTCCCCCGCGTCGTACTGCTCGCACAGGTACCAGATCTCGCGCGCCTTCTTCTGGCCGACGATACGGGCGAGGTAGGACGAGCCGAAGCCGCCGTCGAACGAACCCACGCGCGGTCCGGTCTGGCCGAAGCGCGCGTTGTCCGCCGCGATCGTGAGATCGCAGACGACGTGCAGCACGTGTCCGCCACCGATGGCGTAGCCCGCGACCGCCGCGATCACGGGCTTCGGCAGCGAGCGGATCAATCGCTGCAGGTCGAGCACGTTGAGCCGCGGCACGCCGTCCTCGCCCACGTAGCCCTCGTTGCCGCGAATGCGCTGGTCGCCACCCGAACAGAAGGCGAGATCGCCCTCGCCGGTGAAGATGATCACGCCGATCGTCCCGTCCTCGCGCGCGCGTGAGAACGCGTCGATCAGCTCGAACAGCGTCTTCGGCCTGAACGCGTTGCGTACCTCCGGCCGGCAAATGGTGATCTTCGCGAGACCGCCATCCCTCTCGAAACGGATATCCTCGTAGGCGCGAACGGCCTGCCAGTTTGGCGGGTTCGACGCAGCACGGGTCGTGTCTGTCATGACGGGGGCTCCTCAACAGGAATCGGATCGATGAAATTCGCCGGCCAGCCGGCCCTGCGCAGGAATTCCCTTGCGACGCCGATGAACGCGGCAGGCTGCTCGAGGTGCACCGCGTGACCCGAGTCCGCGACCACCCGAACGTCGGCATTGGCAAGAAGGCGCTGGCAATCCCGCGCATGTGCGACGAAAGCGCGATCCAGCGCTCCCGCGACCAGCAGCACCGGAACGTCCAGGCGCGGCCCGCAGGCTCGCCGCGAGCGCGCGAGCATCGTTGTCCAGGCGCTGGCGGCGCTGCACCGCGACGAGCTCGTGGCCGCGCCGCCGTTGCGATTCGAAGAGCGGCTGCGCAAGCCACTCGTCGATGAATGCCTCGATGCCGTCTGCTTCGATGCGATCGGCCAGCGCGTCATCCGCGCGGCGACGGGCTGCGCGCTCCGAGGCGTCCACGATGCCAGCGCGCCCGCCGACCAGCAGCAACGAAGACACGCGCCCCGGAAATCGCAGCGCGAAGGCAAGCGCGAGCCGCGCTCCCATCGAATAGCCGAGCCAGTGCGCCCGCGGATGACCGGCGTGTTCGAGGGTTTCCGCAAGGCGGTCCAGGCACTCGTCAAACGGGTAAACCGGCCCGTCGTCCGCGCCGATTGACCGGCCGTGGCCCGGGAGGTCCGGCGCTATCACCTCGAAGTCCCGGGCCAGCGCCAGCGAGACATCGCCCATGCTGCGACCGTTGCCGGTAAATCCGTGCAGCAGCATCACGGCCGGGCCCCTGCCGCGGCGCTCGTAGTGAAGTGGCCGTGTCCTCACGCGGACCACTCCTGCCTCAACCGCGCACTGACGGCCGCGTTCACCGCTGCGTGGAATGCGGTGTTCGCGGCGCGATCCACCGGCACCTCGATCACGTGTCTGCCGCCGGCGAGCGCCTGCTTAAGCTCGTGAGCGAACGTCGCTGGCGAGTCGACTCGTACGGCCTGCCAGCCGAGTCCGCGCGCAAGCATGCATAGGTCCAGGCCATGCGGAACCGCGAACATCCGCTCGAACACCGGCCGCGGCAACGTGCGGGCGGCGGGCAGGTACTCGAAGATGCCGCCGCCGTCGTCGTTGCTCACGATGATCGTGAGATCGGCTCCCTGCATCGTGCCGGCGAGCAGTCCCGATACGTCGTGCAGCAGCGCAAGGTCGCCACACCAGAGCACGGTCGGCCGTCCGAGGGCCGCGGCCGCGCCGAGCGCCGAGGACACCGTGCCGTCGATCCCGTTCACCCCGCGGCGCGCAGCGCGGGGCTCTGCAAACGCATCGAGGTCACGTATGACCATGCTGTTGGCGGCATAGAGCGCGGCGCCGTCCGGCAGCCCGGCCCAGATCGCGCGCGCAAGGTGTGGCGTCAGGAATCGCTGCGCCGCCTCACAGGACGTAGCGGCGCCAGCGCGTGCGGCGCGGTCGGCCTGCTGCCATCTGGAACCCCAGTCGCTCGCTCGCACGGCAGGTCCGGCCGTCGCCTGCGAGACTTGCCAGCAGAACTGACGCGAACTCGCGCGGAGCACACGAGTCGCACGATGCTGCGGATCGCGGAATCCATTTGCCGGATCGACCAGCCACACGTCGGCCGCGGCGTGGCGCGCCATCCAGCCGTTGATCGCCGCGCTCGGCCCGCCCGCCCGCAGGCCCGAGGCGGGGTCCGCGAGCACCGGCCATTCGAGCGCGGTCGCGAGCGCGTGCACGGCATCGCCGAGCATCGGATCCCAGCTGTCCGGCCCGAAGAGCAGCACGCCCCGCTCGATGCCACGCAACTCCTGCGCGAGTCCGCCGAGACCCTCGAGCGGGCATTCACGATCCGGCACTGCGGGTGGCCGCCGTCGCGCGGCAGCAACGCCCGGCGCTGCAGCCGCGATCGACGCAGGCAGCAGCGGCTCACGGAACGGCAGGTTGAGGTGCACCGGTCCCGGAGCCGGGCCAGTCGCCTCCAGTACCGCGCGGCGACCAAGAGCGCGTGCATACGAGACGGCGACTGCGCGCTCCGACGGACAAGGCGCTTCTTCACTCCAGCGTGTGAAGCCCGCGTACAGCGTGCGCTGCTCCATTGTCTGCGCGGCACCCCAGGCCCTCAGCTCCGGCGGCCGATCCGCGGTGATTACGATGAGCGGAACGCGTGATCGATGCGCTTCGGCGACGGCGGGCAGGAAGTTCGCGCCAGCCGTACCCGACGTGCAGAGCAGCACGACCGGCCGGCCGCAAGCCTTCGCGAATCCGAGAGCCTGGAAGGCCGCACTGCGCTCGTCGACGTGGACGCTGTGCCGCAGCCCCTCGCGCTCCGCGATGGCCAGCGCAAGCGGGGTCGAGCGCGAGCCCGGACAAACGCAGGCGGCGGCGACGCCGGACACATGCAGTTCCCCTATCAGCTCGCGCGCGAAGCGGAGATTCGCCTCACCGATGCAGTTCGCGTCGAACCGGTCGTTCATCACGGCGCCCCCCAAAGCAGCGGACCGAGCACGGTCCGCAGCTTCAGCTCAGTCTCGGTGAACTCGGCTGCAGGCTGGGACCGGGCCACGATGCCCGCTCCGGCCCATGCGGTGGCGCTTCTTCCTCGCGCCAGGGCCGCGCGCAAGGCTACCGCAAACTCCCCGTCACCGTTCGACTGCAGGTAGCCGACCGGCCCGGCGAACCAGCCGCGATCGGCCTGCTCGTTCTCGGCCAGCCAGCGCAGGGCCGCCTCGCGCGGGGCGCCGCCGACGGCCGGCGTCGGATGCAGGCGGCCTGCGAGGTCGAGCAGCGACACGGGTGCGCCGGCGCGCCGGCGCGCCCGAATCTCGGTGCGCAGGTGCTGCACGGTGCGCGTCCGAAGCAGCACCGGCTCGCTCGCCACCTCGACCTCGTCGCAGCAGCCCTCGAGCGCGCTCTTGATGTGACTCACGACGATCGCGTGCTCGGCGCCGTTCTTGCTGCTGTCGCAAAGCGCCGCGCCGAGCGCGTAATCGGCCGCGCGTGAAGCGCCGCGCGGCGCGGTTCCCGCCAGCGCCGCGGTCATCACTACGTCGCCCTCGACGCGGACCAGGCGCTCCGGGCTCGCACCCAGGAACACCGCATCGCCTTCACCCACCGCGAACAGCGTGCACGCAGGGTATCGCTCGCGCAGCGCGACCAGCCACGCGACCGCGTCGATCGGCGAATCTGCCGTGACATGTACCTCGCGGGTGAGCACGACCTTCTGCAGGTCTCCAGCGCGGATGCCATCGAGGATGCGCTCGACGCACGCGACGTACGGCTCCGGTCCACCGTTGCCGATCTCGACCACGCCACGCACCGGTTGGCCGAGTGCCAGAGGCCGGGTTCGCAGGTCCGCCCAGTGGCTGCCGACCCGGGCGTCGCGCACGTAGCGATCCTGTTCACGCCAGTAGACGAGTTCCGGCAACCGCAGTTCGCCGTCCGGGAACCCCTGCCACAGTCCGTTGGTCGACCGGGCCGGCGCGAAGGCAAAGCCGCCAAGCAGGTGGGAGATTCGGGGCCCTGGGCCTTCCCAGCCGATCCTGCCGAAGGTTTTGCGCGCGAGCTCGTCGGCGGCGCCGAACCGTTGAGGCCCGCTGACCGTGAGGCGGGCGGCACAGCCGACGCCGACGCGAAAGCACCCCGTCGCCGGCTGCTCCCAGTAGAAGCGCGGCGCGGAGCCGGCCGCCGCAAAGACCTGCAGTGGGTCGATCGCTGCGCAGGGTTCCGAACGGAATGTGAAGGGCGACCCGTCCATGACAGCCTGGCACTTTAACCGCTGCGGCGCCCAACGAGGAATACGTGCGCCCCGCCCATGTCGCGCAGGGCGTGACATCGGAGCCGCATCCCTTCACTATTCCGCCCCCGTCAACGACTCGCCACGGACCTCCGCCATGATTCGCTTCGAGACCACGCTGGGCAGCTTCACCGTCGAACTCTTCGAGAACGAGGCGCCGATCTCGGCGAAGAACTTCCTCGACTACGCGGAGGCCAGGCACTTCGACGGCACCGTGTTCCATCGCGTGATCCCCGGCTTCGTGATCCAGGGTGGCGGCATGACGGCCGATATGCGCCAGAGAGAGACACGCGCCCCGATCCGCAACGAAGCGGACAACGGACTCAAGAACCGCCGCGGCACACTGTCGATGGCACGTACCAATGATCCGCACAGCGCGACCTCGCAGTTCTTCGTGAACCTCGTGGACAACGCGTTCCTCGACCCGGGCCGCGGGGGCGCGGGCTACGCCGTCTTCGGCTGCGTGACCGAGGGCATGGACGTGGTGGACAAGATTGCCGCGGTCAAGACCGGCAGCAAGGGCGGCCACCAGGACGTGCCCGTCACGCCGGTCGAAGTGAAGAGCGCGAAGCGGATCGAGAAGGCCGGCTGATCCCGGCGCGAGCTGCGACCACGGCAGGGCCCACGGGTGCCGAAACGCCGCACAGGACGGCTCCACCGCTTTTTGCGCATCGCTGGCCTCGCAGTCGTCGCATGGGCGGCGGTGACCGTGCTTGCAGTCGTGGCGCTGCGCTGGATCGATCCGCCCTTCACTGCATTCATGATCGCGGACCGGGTCAGCGCGCTCGTCACTCGCCCGCCGGGCTACGACTTCGAGTACGAATGGCGCGACTGGGAGCACATCTCGAAGAACGCGGCCATCGCCGTCGTCGCGGCCGAGGACCAGAAGTTCCCCGAGCACCGGGGCTTCGACTTCAAGCAGATCGACAAGGCGCTGGCGGATCGCGAGCGCGGCCGACGGGTACGCGGCGCGAGCACGATCTCGCAGCAGGTGGCGAAGAACCTGTTCCTCTGGCGGGGACAGAGCTGGTTTCGCAAGGGGATCGAGGCCGGGATCACCGTGCTGATCGAGGCGGCCTGGAGCAAGCAGCGCATCCTCGAGATGTACCTCAACATTGCGGAATTCGGCCGCGGCACCTACGGCGTGCAGGCGGCGAGCCAGAGGTACCTCGACAAGGACGCCGCGCGACTTTCGCAGGCCGAGGCGGCTCTCCTCGCGGCCGTGCTGCCGGCGCCGACACGTTACAAGGCCGACGCTCCCTCGAATTACGTGCGCCGACGGCAGGCCTGGATCCAGCGGCAGATCGCGTCGCTCGGCGGCAGCTCCTACATCTCCGACATGGACTGACGCGAACCACTTCATGAACATCCGCTCCATTGCAGCCGGCCTCGTCGGCACATCCGTCCTCGCATTGACCTGCCAACCCGCGCACGCCCAGGACGTCGGCCCCATCAGCGGCGAACGGATGTCGGGCATCACGAAGATCCTGGCCTCCGATGAATTCGAGGGGCGGGCACCGGGCACGCCGGGTGAAACGAAGACGGTCGAGTATCTCGTCGCGCAGTTCAAGGCGCTGGGCCTCGAGCCCGGAGC
>PDVJ01000207.1_pt1 | contig 18315 bp, 15 predicted proteins | sample 1369811 | NCBI WGS metagenome assembly PDVJ01 (sample SAMN07795376, study PRJNA414565) | Alkali sediment metagenome, whole genome shotgun sequencing project. | reverse complement strand
CGAGGTCGCACTCAAGATGAGCTTTCACTACTGGCGCAACTGCGGCCGGTCCCGCAAGCGTCGCTTCGTTACGCTCACCAACAGCTACCACGGCGAGACGCTCGGAGCGCTCGCGGTCGGCCACGTCGAGCTCTACCGTGAGATCTATCAGCCGCTGCTGATGGACGTCATCGCCGTTCCGACCCCCGACTCCTACGCAAGGGAGCCCGGCGAAAGCGCCGCGGATTGCAGCCGCCGCATGTTCCAGGCGATGGAGGCGACGCTCGCCCGGCACGCCGACGAAGTCTGCGCGGTCATCGTCGAGCCGCTGGTGCAGTGCGCAGGAAGCATGCGAATGTACGATCCCGTGTACCTCGAACTCCTGCGTGATGCCTGCGACCGGCACGGCGTGCACCTGATCGCGGACGAGATCGCGGTCGGCTTCGGCCGCACCGGCACGATGTTCGCCTGCGAACAGGCGGGCATCGCGCCGGATTTCCTCTGCCTGTCGAAGGGTCTCACCGGCGGCTACCTGCCGCTTTCCGTAGTGCTGACCGGAGAGCAGGTCTACGCGGCCTTCTACGACGAATACTCGCAACTGCGGGCGTTTCTGCACTCCCACAGCTACACCGGCAACCCGCTGGCCTGCGCCGCGGCACTCGCGACGCTCAGGATCTTCGCGGAGGACGGCATCATCGAACGCAATCGCGCGCTTGCGCGGCAGCTCGGCCAGAGTTGCGCGGCGCTCGGCGAACTCAGGCACGTCGCCGAGGTCCGCCAGTGCGGCATGATCGTTGCCGTCGAGATGTCGCGCGAGGGCGACCGGCACGCGCCATTTCCGTGGCAGGAGCGGCGCGGCCTGCGCGTTTACCGGCATGCGCTCGAGCGCGAGGCTCTGCTCAGGCCGATAGGGAATACCGTGTACTTCATGCCGCCTTACGTCATCACGCCGGATGAAATCGACTCGCTCGTCGCGACAGCGCGCTCAGGCATAGAGGCTGCCACATGCGACTGAACCGTGTGTACTCGGACCAGCCTCTCGCAACCGGCCGAACCGTCGCGCTGCCGGACGCCGCCGCCTACCATGTCTCGCGAGTGCTCCGGCTGCGGGCAGGGGCACCGCTCGTCGTCTTCGACGGCAGCGGCGCCGATTATCGCTGCGAGATCGCCGCGATCGAGGGCGACCGGGTGACGGTGATCGTCGGCGAGCGCAGCGCGGGGCTACGCGACTCGCCGCTCAGGATCACGCTCGTCCAGGCGGTCTCGCGCAGCGAGCGCATGGACTGGACGCTGCAGAAGGCGACCGAGCTCGGCGTGCGCTGCATCGTGCCGGTGCTGTCGGCCCGCAGTGTCGTGCGTCTCGACGAACGGCAGGCCGAGCGCAAGCTGCGTCACTGGCAGTCGATCGTGGCCGGCGCGTGCGAGCAGTCGGGCCGCAGCACGCTGCCCGAGGTGCGGTCACCGATCGACCTTCACCGCTTCCTCGTCGATTCGCCGCGCGAGGGGCAGCGCCTGGTGCTGAGTCCGGGCGGCCCGGCCTCGCTCGCAGGGCTCGCCAGCGTCGCGGCGGCCGTGGAGCTGCTGATCGGACCGGAAGGCGGGCTCGACGACGGGGAAATTGACGCGGCGACCCGCGCCGGATTCAGTCCCGTGCGGCTCGGGCCACGCGTGCTGCGGACGGAAACGGCGGGAATCGTCGCACTGGCCGTGCTGCAGGCGATGTGGGGCGACCTGCAGTAGCGCGCTGGCGCGCGAATGGGCGGCCTACCGGGTCACCCATCCCCCGCACAGCGGGAACACCTGGCCGACGAAGCAATCTGCGGCGGCACTGCACAGGTATGCCGCGAACAGCGCGTCCTCGCGCGGCGCGACCAGCCGGCCGAGCGGTATGTCCCGCTTGAGACGCTCCTGGAAGGCGGGGTTCGCCTGCAGTTCCGGCGGAAAGTAGGTCGGATTGTCCACGAAGTTCTGCGCGATGGCGTTCACCTGCACCTGGTGGGCCGCCGCCTCGATGCCGACGGTCTGGATGTAGGCGAGCTGTGCGCCGCGCGCCGCGCTGTAGGTCGACGCACGCTTCTGGCCGCGCAGCGCCGCGGCGCTGCCGAGCAGCAGGATCTTGCCGGCGCGACGCTCGATCATCTGCGGCAGCACGGCACGCACCAGCCGTGGCAGCGGGTCCACCAGGTTCTCGAACACGTGCCGCCACTCCGCATCGGTCGCCTCGGCGGCGGTCGTCCTCGGCGCCGGCAACGACAGGTTCGTGAGCAGGATGTCCACCCGCCCGGCGGCCGCGACGATTGCAGCGGGCACGGTCGGGTCCGCCAGCGGGCGGTGGTCCTCGATGATGACAGCGCCAAGTTCCGCGAAGACCTCGCAGAGCACGGGGCCCATGAATTCGCGGGCCTGCGTGACCACGACTCGCTGGCCCGTAAGGTCGATCAAGCCGCTGCGGCCCGCCATCGTGCGCCTACCAGCGGGCATTGCGCGCGAGGCGCCGCAGCACGAGGTCGAGCGAGACCCAGCCGCCGGTAACCCTGGATTCGGCGCAGCGGATCATCAGGCGGCCCGGCTTTCCTCGGCGATCATCCGTTCAATCCGCTCGAAGTCCGGGACGAGCGGGTACTCGTTCACCATGCGCACCTGGCACACCACCGGGCTGCGCTCGCTGAAGCTGCGCGAGTCGTCGCGGTGCACCACCTCGGGGCTCAGGCGCACCAGTTGCGGGAAGCCCTGCGTGAGCACCGCGAAATGGCCGGCTGCGCTTTCATCCGTGAGCGCCTGCATGACGACGATTCGCGTGCGGCCGCTGGCGCGCGGCGGGGTGCGCCCGCAGGCAGCCTCGAAAGACACGAGTGGTACGCGCCTGCCGCCCCAGGCGATCGTGCCGAGGTACCAGGGTGGCGCGCCTTCCATCGGCGTCGGCGCCTGGTAGTTGACGACCTCGGTCACGCAGGAGCGTGGCACCAGCAGCCGCTCGTCCGCAAGCGGCAACAGCAGGCAGTAGATCTCGTCGCCCACGACGCTCATGGCACCCTCCTCACTGCGCCTGCCGCCGCCGGGCAAGCACCAGCGGCTCGATCGCGTCGAGCAGCTGGCTTTCCTGGTACGGCTTGCCGAGGTAATCGTCCACGCCGTGATCAACGGGATGTCCGCGAGGCGCGGGTCGTTGCGCACGTGCGAGGCGACCTCGTATCCGTCCATGCGCGGCATCTCGATGTCGAGCAGGATCACGTCGGGCGTATGCTCCTGCAGCAGCGCCATCGCGTCGACACCGTCCTTCGCCGTGAGCACACGCATGCCGTTGCGCTCGAGCAGCCGCTGCGTGACGCGACGCACCGTGATCGAGTCGTCCACGACCATGACGAAGATGCGTTCGTCGCGGGTCGGACGGACCGAAACGTCGGCGGCGCGACTGCGCCACTCCGAGCGCACCAGCGCCCCCATGTCGAGGATGATGACGATGCGGCCGTCGCCGAGGATCGTGGCGCCCGAGATGCCGCGCACCGATGCGACCTGCGGACCCACCGACTTGACGACGATCTCCCGGCTACCCAGCAACTCGTCGGTCACGAGTGCGGTCGAATGCTCGCCGGCACGCACCAGGATCACCGGCAACGCGGTCTCGGTCTCCGGAAGCGTCGACGGGCCGCTGCCCAGGAATGCACCCAGGTGCTGGAAGCGATAGACGTGTCCACCGTACTCGAACGTCGGATGCTCTTCCTCGAGGTGCACGCGCACCTCCGACGACGGCAGTCGCGCGACGCCCTCGACGGTTGCAACCGGCAGCGCGTAGAACTCGTCGTGCACGCGCACGATCAGTGCCTGCGTGATGGCGAGCGTGAACGGCAACCGGATCGTGAAGCGCGCGCCCTGCCCCGGCGTGGACTCGATGTAGAGCCCGCCGCCGAGTCGCTTGACCTCGGTCGCGACGACGTCCATGCCGATGCCGCGGCCAGCCTGCTGCGTGAGTCGGTCGGCGGTCGAGAATCCGGGCTCGAGCACGAGCTGCAGCGCTTCCTCGTCCGTGAGTTCCTGCTCGGGCCTCAGCAGCCCCATGTGCCGCGCCTTGGCGCGGATCGCCGCGATGTCGAGACCCGCCCCGTCGTCCTCGACGGTGATCACGACCTCGGCACCCTCGCGCTGCAGTCGCACGGCAATCCGCCCGGTCTCGGCCTTGCCGCGCACCAGGCGATCCTCGGGGAGTTCGATGCCGTGCACGACCGCGTTACGCAGCATGTGCTCGAAGGGCGGCAGCATGCGCTCGAGGACCTGCCGGTCGATCTCGCCCTCGCCGCCCTCGATCGCGAGCTCGACTTTCTTGCCAGCCTCCTGCGCCGCCTGCCGCGTGAGGCGCGTCAGGCGCTGGCCGTGGCGCTGGAACGGCACCATGCGCGTGCGCATCAGCCCGTTCTGCAGTTCGGCGACGACGCCCGGTAGATGCTCACCTCGCCGGCATTGTTCAGCAGTTCGTCGAGCAGGTCGGCGCTGACGCGCGCCAGCTCGTGGCGCTCGGCCGGCATGGCCGGCTCGCGCCCCTGGGCCTCGCCCTGGTGCCTGAAGAGGATCTGCGCCTCGGTCTCGAGTTCGAGTTTGCGCAGCTGCTCGCGCAGGCGCGTGACCGTACGCCCGAGCTCGGCGAGGTTGAACTCGGTCGACGTCATCTGCTGCTCGACGCGGGCCCGGTAGATGCAGCACGAACGGCGTCACTGCAGCGGTCGCCTCGAATGCCTCCTGCGGCCAGGACGGCGCCTGTGTGCCGGTCATCGGCAGCCCGGTCTCGATCGCCGGGACAGGCTGCTCGTACTCGAACTCGACGTGCGACCGCTCGAGCGGCTCGACCGGCTCGTATGTCGCGGCGGCCCGCTCTGGCACCGGCTCGATGAGCGTTTCGACGGCCTCGACTGCAGGCGCCTCGGCCGGCCAGACCTCGACCGCCTCCACCGGAGCCGCGGCGGTGACGGACGTGGCCGTGACTGACGCGGCGGCCACGGTCCGGACCCGTTCGATGAGTTCGCGCGCCGGCACGATGTGCTGCCCCGCAATTGCGGTCTCGCGCATGCGATGCAACTCGTCGAGCGACGCCTGCAGCACGGCGACCGCAGCGGAATCCGGCGCGACGGTACCCGCCTCGAGCGAGCCGAGGAAGGATTCCATCTCGTGGCTCAGGTCGCCCATCGCCCGGATCCCGGCCATGCGCGCACCACCCTTGAGCGTGTGCAGCACGCGCTTCAGTTCGGTGATGCGGACGCGGTCCGCGCGGTCGCGAGCCCAGCTGCCGAGCGAGGATTCCGCCTGCTCGAGCAGTTCGGTGGCCTCCTCGCTGAAGATCGCGGCGATATCCGCGTCGAATCCAGGGTCCGTGCTCCCGTCATCCAGGACCGGCCCGGCTGGTTCGGGCGCGAGGGGCAGCACCGGCGTCAGGCGGACTTCGGCCGGGGGCGCCATGTCGGGCGGCAGCTCCGGCATCACGAGATGCGGCTCGGTCAGCTCGCGCTCTGCCCCTGGCGACGCGGTCAACTCACCGGCCGCAGGCCCGGTAACGACCTCGGCAACCTCGGCCACCACCGCGGGTGTGACGTCGGGCGCGACCGCGGGCACTTCCTGGAACACTTCCTGGAATGACGCTTCGCGTTCGGCTGCGAACGCTGCTTCTGGCGCGGCTTCTGGCGCAGCTTCTGACGCGGCTCCTGGCGCGGCTCCTGGCGCGGCTTCAGGCTGCATCTCTTCCGGTCGCCAGGCGTCGGCCAACGTGCGCTCGCCGGCCTCCGCGAGCCGGGCGAGCTCGGCATCGAGCGAGCGCTCGAGCGCGTGCCAGCCTGCGATCAGTCGGCCGTGGTCCGGGAAGTAACCGGTGTCCTCGGCCACGTGCTCGACGACGTTCTCGAGGCTTTTGACAGTGTCACGCAGCAACAGCAACGCTTCTTCGGGCAGGCCGTGGCCACTGTCGTGGAGCTTGCGGATGTAGTGCTCCATCGGCTCCGCCACCTTGATGCCCTGGCGGACACCGGCCGTCTTGGCGATGCCGCTCAGCGTGTGGGCGGCGCGATGCAGCGCTTCCGTCACGGGATAGGGCGCGATGGCCTCGCTGCACCGATAGATGAAATCGCGGACGACCGCGACGTGACCCGCGGTCTCCTTGCGGAAGATGTCATGCAGCACCGGATCCAGGCCGGCCGGCTCCGGCGGGGCGACGGACAGGTCGCCCGCGGACGCTACAGCCCGCGGCGGCTCGGGCGTGGCCTCGACCGGGGTCGGCGGCGGCGCCACCACAGCGGCCTCGCGCCCGGACAGCGCATCGGCGCGGCTCGCGATCGCGTCCACGTCGATCGACGTCCTGCCACCGTACTCGAGCTCGTCGACGAGCTGCGGCAGCGCGGCCACGGCGTCACGCACGATCTCCACGATCTCGGGTGAACGCGCCAGCGTCTGGCTGATGACTCGATTCAGCAAGCTCTCGATGCTCCACGAGAACTCGCTGACACGCCGCGCGCCGACCATGCGGCCACTGCCCTTCAGCGTGTGGAATACCCGGCGCACATCGCGCAAGGCCTGCGCGTCGACCGGGTTCGACTCCCACTGCGGGAAAAGCACCCGGAGCTGTGCGATGTTCTCGCGGGCTTCCTCCACGAACAGCAGGCGGAACTCTGCATCGACCGGCGTGGGCTCGACCGGCGGAGCCGCCGCGGCCGATGCCGGCTGCGGCATCGGGTGCTTGTCGGCGCCTGGAGCGGGAGCGGCTTGCGGCTGCGACGGTCCGGCGATACCGGCCTGCGCCTCGGCAGGCAGCCCCTCGTGCTCCGGCGCTCGCGGCGGCCTGAGCGCGACCACGTTGGGCGACTCCTGCTCGATCTCCGTGAGGCACGACTCCGCGTTCTCGAGCATGTGCCACTGGTCTGCCCGCCCGGCCTGGAGCATCTCCATGTAGTACTCGACGGCGACGATCGCGTCGGCGAGCCGGTCGAGCCGCAGCGGCGCGAAGGCGCCCGGCTCGGGCCGCACGATGCCGGCGAGCGCGCGGCCGACCCTCTCCATCACCTCGACGGCCCGCTGCTTGCCGAGCATCAACAGCACTCGCGCAACACGGCGTCCTGGACGTGGCGGAACTCCTCATCCGTCGGCTCGGCCGGGCTCCCGTCCGCCGGCGTGGCTTCGGGCAGGATCAGCCGAACGAGCTGCGAATCGAGACTGTCCTCGACCTCGATGAGCGCGGAGGCAATGCCCAGCAGCGCCGCGTCGTCCGGCGGCTGGTGCCGGTCGACGATGCCTCGCAACGACTCGATTTCTCCCTGCACGCGGTCACGCAGCGCGCCGAGTCCCAGCACGCCGAGCGTGTCGCTGATCTTGCGCAACATCTCGAGTTGCGGCACCAGCTCGTCGACCTGGTTCGCGCCCTTGCGCACGAAGATGTCGAGGACGTCCTTGACCCGGGTCAGGTCCTCGCGGATGGCGGCAGCCACCGTCTTCATCAGGCGCACGCTTGGGGCGGAGAGCGTTTCACGAGCTTCGGCGACCTGGTCGTCCACGCCGAGCACTTCGTCCAGCCGGAAAGACTCGCGCACCCCGGCGATACGTGGCCCGGCAATGGTCGCGCGCCCGACGTAGAAGAGCAGGTTGTTCAGCAGCTGGATCGGCGGCGATTCCGCATACCGCGGCTCGCCCTGTTCCTGGAGGCGGCGCAGCTCGCGGTCCACCTGGCCCAGCAGCCGCTTCACGGAGACGTTTCCGTCGATGCCGCCCTGCTGCAGCGCCTCGAGAACCGACCCCACTACCCACCAGAGCTGGAACAGCGGCTGCGTCGTGGCGGAAGACTCGAACTGCTCGGCGATGTCCGCCAGCGCCGCCAGATTCTGCTCGACGTGCTCGTTGCGGATCCAGCCGAGCAGCGCGAGCTGGAAGCGCTGGCGAAGATGGCGGGCCAGTTCGGCGGCCGGCTGGCGCGTTCCCTCTTCTCCGGCCGGCCGTGCGGGCTCGTCGGAGCGCAGGTTGAGCAGCAGCAGCGTGCCTTCGGACAGCAATGCACTGCCGCGTACGGCGCGCAGGTCGTTCAACAGCGGCAACAGCGCGAGCGGCACATCACGACCACCCGAGGCCACTCGATCCACGTATGCCGGCAGCTGCTCCATCGAGCGCATCAACGCGTCGAGAGCGTCCATGTCGATCTTGCCGTCGCGACCGTGGCCGTCGACATATCGTGCGACCTGCTCCATCTCCTCACCGAGCAGCGCTCCGCCGTAGACCTCGGCCAGGCGCAGCGCGCCGCGCGCGAGGTGCACGTGCGCGACGAACCGGTGCAGGGCTCCACGATCCCCCGTGTTCTCGGCGAATGCCTCGAGCGCGGCCCGGGCCTCGTTCAACTCCTCGGCGATCTCGCGGACCACGAGCTGCAAGGAGGCGTGGGTCTCGTCCGGCACAGCGAGCGGCATTGAACGAGAGCTCACGGTGGCCACCCCTGGCGCGCCATCAACCTGCGATGCCGCCGACGCGGCGCAACTGCTCCGCCCCGTCCGCGGGTGGCAGCGTCTCGGTGCGCAGGACCGGGTACTCACCGCTGACGCTCGCACCCTGGTCATCGGGCAGGCGGAAGCCGGTGACGGACTTGCGCAGCTGCGTCGCCAGTTCCGCCAGCTTGCCGATCGACGCGGAGGTCGCGGTCGTGCTTTCGGCCGTCTGCGAACTGATCTCGCGCAGCACCTGCATGTTGCGCGAGATGCTCTGCGACGAAGTCGCCTGCCCACGCGCGCTGGCGGAGATGTTCTGCACCAGGCTCGCGATCTGGTTCGACACCTGCTCGATCTCCTCGAGTGCGGCGCCGGCATTCTCCGCGAGCAATGCGCCGCCCACCACGTCGGTCGTGGTGCGCTCCATCGACACCACCGCCTCGTTGGTGTCCGCCTGAATCGTGCGCACCAGCGCCTCGATCTGCTTGGTGGCATTCGCAGCGCGCTCCGCGAGTCGCTGCACCTCGTCCGCAACGACGGCGAAACCGCGACCGGCCTTGTCGTTGATCAGCTCGACGATGTTGCCGATCTCCTGCGAGCTCTCGCCCAGGCGCTTGATGCGCTTCGAGGTCTCCTGGATGTTCTCGCGGATTGCGTTCATGCCATCGATCGTGCGGCGCACCGCGTCGCCGCCCTTGTGCGCGATGTCGACGGAGTGCCGCGCCACGTCGGCCGAGCGTTCCGCATTGCCCGACACTTCCTCGGTCGACGCGGCCATCACCGCGATCGACTCGGACGCCGCGCCGATCTGGTTGGACTGCGCGGATGATGCCTTTGCGAGATGGGTCGAGAGCGCCTGCGTCTGGCGCGTCGCCGCGTCGAGCTTGATGGCCGTGCCGTTGATCGTCGTGACGAGTTCCCGCAGCGCCTCGATCGCATAGTTGATCGAATCGGCGATCGCGCCGGTGATGTCCTCGGTGACAGTGGCCTGCACCGTGAGATCCCCGTCGGCGAGGCTCGACAGCTCGTCGAGCAGTCGCAGAATCGCCTGCTGGTTACGCTCGTTCTGCTTCGCCTGGAGGTCGGAAGCGCGGCGTACCGTCGCGATCGAGCGCTGCAGGAAGGCCGCGAGGGCGAGCGCGCCGAGCGCGATCAGGATGAATGCGAGCGGCAGCCACGGATTCGCCAGCCAGCCACGGGAGCCGCCCGCCGCCGACTGGCTAACCTTGTCGAGGCTCGCGTAGGCCGCCACGCCGCTCTCGACGAGCGCGTTGCGCGCGGCCTGGATCTGCTCGAGCTGGTCGCCGAGCGCCACCACCGAGCGTACCTGGTCCTGCTGTGCGCCATAGGCCGCCGAGAGCAGCCGGGCCGCATCCGCCGCCGGTCCCTGCGCCGCCGCGATGCCGAGCGGGTTGCTCTCGCCGGCGAGGCCGCCGACGACCTGCCCCATGAACTGCAGGCTGTCGGCGAGGCGGCGCGAGGCAGTCTCGACTGGAGCCGTGCCGTCGGCAAGTGCGGCGACGTCCTGTTCCACCGCCTGCGCACGCAGCTCGAAGCGCTCGAGCTGGCGATTGAGCGTATCCGGGCGCGAGTTGCCCATCTGCTTAACGACATTGGCGGTGGCGGCGACCACCTGCGGGGTGATTTCGCGCACCGCTGCCGCACCCTGCTGCGCCTTCAGCGCGGCATCGCGGCCGTCGAGCACCGCCTGGGACTGCTCGAGCATCGCGACCCACGCCGAAGAGTCAATCAGTGTCTGCGAACCGGGCGCCGCAAAGGACCCAAGAGACGACTTGCCGGCGTCAATCTCGTTCAAGGCCCGTTCGAGCTGCGCCCGCGACCCGGCGAGCGCGTCGAATGCCGGTGCAGAACCGCGGACGGCAGCGCCGGCCTGCAGCGGCAGGTTCTGGGAGAGCGCGGAGAGCGTCGCGACATGTTCGCCGAGCTGGGCCTGCTGGCTGACGGCCCGCCCGAAGACCAGCAACGCCAGCGCCGCGAGCGCCGCGGCAACGAGCGCCACGCGTATCAGGATCGGCTGCAGTCGGACGGCGTCGAATCTGTTGGTCATCATTTCACCCGGTTCGGGTCTCGCAGGGCGCGGGCTCAGGACGCCGCGGCCTGCAGGAATTGCTGACTCTCGAGGAGGGTCCGCATGCTGAATACGGGCCAGACCTCGGCGCCACGCTTGAACGCCCCGGCGAGGAATCGCTCACAGCGCAGCAGCGTCGGCGGCAGGTCGGCCGAGAACTCACCCTCGTAGAAGCGGCGAAACCCCATGACCTCATCGACCATGAGCCCGGCCGGAATCTCGCGGTGATTGGCGACCAGCACCCGGGTCGCACGGGTCACGCTGCCGCCACCGGAGCCGAGGAACGCACGCACGTCGATCACCGGCAGCAGCTGGCCGCGCACGTTCGAAAGGCCGCGGATCCAGCTCTTCGCGCCCGGCACGCGCGTCACCGACGCAGGATAGCCCATGACTTCACGGGTCTCCTCGCGCGCGAGCAGGAAAGCCTCGCCCCCCAGCCGGAAGGCGATGCCCACCCACTCGGCGCCGGACGCCGCCGCCTCGGGCTTGCCCTGCGCCGCCGCACGCGCACGGCGATCGAGCTCGAGGAGCAACTCGTAGGGTCGGTCACGGAGCGACCTGAGTGAGGCGGATTCCTGCATCTCAGACCGCAAGCGCCGCCTGGGCCTTGCGTACCAGCTGATCCATCGCCACCGGCTTCACCAGGTAGTCCACCGCGCCCTGTCGCAGGCCCCAGACGCGGTCCGATTCCTGTGCCTTGGAAGTCACCATTATCACCGGGATCGAGCGCGTCGAGGGGTCGTTTGCGAGTTGGCGGGTCGCCTGGAAACCGTTCAGGCCCGGCATCACGATGTCCATCAGAATCAGGTCCGGGTGCAATTCACGGGCTTTTCGGATGCCCTCGCCGCCATCGGCCGCCGACGCAGTCCTGAACCCGCCCTGCTCGAGCGCCTTCTGCATGACGTGCACGTCCGTCGGTGAGTCGTCGACGATCAGTACCAGTGCCACGGGTCGGATCCTCCGGATCGGTCGGTCGTCAGCGATGCACGTGGGTTTCGATCGCGCTCAGGAGTTCCTCGCGCGTGAAGGGCTTGGTCAAGTAGTGCTCGGAGCCCACGATCCGGCCGCGGGCCCGGTCGAAAAGCCCGTCCTTGCTCGACAGCATGATCACCGGGATCGTGCGGAAGACCTTGTTGTGCTTGATCAGCGAGCAGGTCTGGTATCCGTCGAGCCGCGGCATCATGATGTCCACGAACACGATGTCGGGCTGGTGGTCAGCGATCTTGGAGAGCGCGTCGAACCCGTCTACGGCGGTGAAGACCTCGCAGCCCTCGCGGGCGAGCAGCGTCTCCGCCGTCCGTCGGATCGTCTTGCTGTCGTCGATGACCAGCACCTTCAGCCCCGCCAATCGCGGCCGGCTTGTGCTGGCAGCCGTATTTTCCATGCCCTCGAACCCCCGGGTGGGAATAAGCGTCGTGAGCACGACGCTAAAGCGCGAGCCCGTGCTCGCGGGGTGTTTTTAACATATTGGCAGGTGCCCTGCCATCGGCTGCTTTCGATACCATGACAGGCGTCACAGGCGGCACCGGCCGCCGCGCCCTCCGGAGTGAGCGATGACCGAGAAACACCTGCGTGTCGCCGTGGTGATGGACCCGATCGAGGACATCAAGCCGGCCAAGGACACGACGCTCGCGATGATGCTCGCCGCGCAGCGCCGCGGCTGGGATCTGGCATACCTCGAACTCGGCCACATCTGGCTGCGCGACGGCGTGGCCATCGGCCGCGCTCACCCGATCGAGGTGCGCGACGACGTGCAGGACTGGTTTTCGCGCGGCGAGCCGCAGACGACGCGACTCGGCGACTTCGACGTGATCCTGATGCGCAAGGACCCGCCCTTCGACACCGAGTACATCTACTCGACCTACGTCCTCGAGCGCGCGGAGCTGCAGGGGGCGCTCGTCGTGAACCGGCCGCAGGGGCTGCGCGACATGAACGAAAAGGTCTACACGGCCTGGTTTCCCGAGTGCTGCGCGCCCACCCTGATCAGCAGGGACATGGACGACATGCACGCCTTCCTGCGCGAGCACCAGCGGGCGGTCTGCAAGCCGCTCTACGGAATGGGCGGCCGCTCGATCTTCGTGCTGGACGCGGACGACAAGAACGCGAGCGTCGTGTTCGAGACGCTCACCGAGTACGGCACGCGTTTCGCGATCGTGCAGCGGTACATACCCGACATCGTTGCGACCGGCGATGCCCGCGTGATACTGGTGGATGGCGAGCCGGTGCCGTATGCGCTGGCACGCATCCCTACCGCATCGGACAACCGCGGCAACCTCGCGGCGGGAGCCAAGGGCGTCGGTCGGCCGCTCGACGAGCGCGACCGCTGGCTTGCGGGCAGGATCGGGCCAGCCCTGCGCGAGCGCGGCATGCTGTTCGTCGGCCTCGACGTGATCGGCGGCTTCGTCACCGAGATCAACGTGACGAGCCCGACCGGCGTACGCGAACTCGACCGTCAGTTCGGACTGGACATCGCCGGCCAGCTGATGGACGCGATAGCGGCCAGGCGGGGTGCCTGACGCGTGAAGCTGCCAGCGTCCAAGGACCGGCCCGACGACCGTCTTGCGACGGCGATCTTCGTCGCGGCCCTGGCACACGGCCTTTTCATCATGGGCGTGCGGTTCGCGGGACCGACCACCGACCTGAACCCGCTGCCCACGCTGGAGGTGCTGCTGGTGCCGGAGGGCCCAGAGGAGGCCGACAACCCGAAGGCCAGCTACATCGCCCAACGCAGCCAGCATGGCTCAGGCACCGGTCGTGACCGCCGCCGTACGTCGCTGCCCGAGTCCTCCGCCAGCCTGCTCGAGAACGAGGGAGTGCCCGAGGGCGACTCGCTCGAGGCACAGGTCGCGACCGAGACGATCGGCGGCACGCAGGTTCTCTCGAGCCGGTCCAGCCAGTCGCGGCGCTCGACATCCGGCGCCCAGACAGCGCAGGCCACCGCGGCGAGCGTGCCGCTCGAGGCGAGGCCGCTCGAGCAGGTGGGGGTGAATGCAACGGCGGCCGACGAAACGGTGCGCCTGCGGGGCGACCGGTCCAGCGACGACCGGCTGCTCGCCGACACGCGCGAATCGCTGATCGCAGGCTACCTCGACGGCTGGAAGCGCCGCGTGGAGCGCGTCGGAACGCTCAACTTCCCGAACGAGGCCAGGCGGCGCGGCATGTCCGGAAACCCGGTGCTGGAGGTTGCGATCAGGGCAGACGGCAACCTCGACCGGGTCGTTGTCCGGCGATCGAGCGGCCACCGCGAGCTCGACAACGCGGCGCTCGGCATCGTGCGCCTCGCCTCGCCTTTCGACCCGTTCCCGCCTGAGATGCGTGAACGCTACGAGGTGCTCCGTTTCGCCTACGAATGGCAGTTCCTCGATGGCAGGCTGGGCGACAGCGCGGTCAAGGGCGATGCGCCCTGAACCAGCCGGCACCGACCCGGGACTCCCGGGCGTCCAGTGACTCAATCCGGCGCTTGTCGGGCAAAGCACGCCGGCAGGATACTTAAACACATGTCGGCGATGTTTCTCACCAACCAGTTCCTGATCGCGATGCCGGGCATGGATGACCCGAACTTCGCCCAGACGGTGACGCTGGTTTGCGAGCACAGCGCGCACGGGGCACTTGGCATCGTCATCAACAGGCCGTTGGCGATGGACCTGGGTGACGTATTCGCGCAGCTTGGCCTGGACGCAGCGCAGTCTCACGTCGCGCGGCAGAACGTGCTGCACGGTGGCCCGGTGCAGACCGACCGCGGCTTCGTGCTGCACAGCCCGGGTGCGAGTTTCGAGTCGACGCTGCCGGTGTCCGAGAAGCTGCACCTGACGACGTCCCGGGACATCCTCGACGCGCTGGCGAGCGGCCAGGGCCCGGAACGCGCGATCGTGGCCCTTGGCTATGCCGGCTGGGATGCCGGCCAGCTCGAGGAGGAGATGGCCCGCAATGCGTGGCTGACAGTGCCGGTGGACGTGAACCTGCTGTTCGAAGTCCCGGCGGAGGATCGCTGGCAGGCGGCAGGGCGGCTGCTCGGCATCAACCTGCTGCACATGAGCAGCGACGCGGGCCACGCCTGAGCCCCGGCGTGCCTGAACCCGGTGAAGTGGTGCTGGCTTTCGACTACGGGTCGCGGCGCATCGGTGTCGCTGTAGGCCAGACGACCACGGGCAGCGCGGGCCCCGCCGGCGTCGTCCCTGTGGGCAGCTCCCCGGACTGGGCGGCACTCGAGCGTTGCGTGCATGACTGGAGTCCCGCCCGGCTGCTGGTGGGTCTCCCATATAATATGGACGGCACCGAGACGGTCCTCACTGGAACCTGTCGCGCCTTCGCCGGAGAGCTTGCGCGGCGTTTCCAACTGCCGGTGGAATTCGTGGACGAGCGGCTGACGTCCGTGGCCGCGCAGTCGGACCTGCGCGATGCGCGGCGGTCCGGCGCCCGCACTCGCAGGGTGAAACGCGAGGACATTGACGCGAACGCGGCCCGCGTGATCCTCGAGACCTGGCTCGGCGGCCACGCAACCTGAACATGGAGCGACTCGTGAGCACCGACACCGGAGCCGAACTGCAGCGCGACCAAGCGGGACGACTGCGTCACCTGCTGACGCTAGACGGACTTACGCGCGGCGACCTCGAACAGCTGCTGGACCTCGCGCAGTTCTACGCGCGTACCCCCGGAGACATGCCGCCACGAGACCAGAGTCTCGCGGGCCGGACCGTCGCGAACCTGTTCTTCGAGCCGAGCACGCGCACGCGGGTGTCGTTCGAGCTGGCGGCCACGCGGCTCGGGGCCGACGTGGTGAACCTCGACCTGCAATCGTCGTCGCGGGTGAAGGGCGAGACCGTGCTCGACACGATCTACACGCTGCAGGCGATGCTGGTCGACGTGTTCGTGATGCGCGACGCGGAGCCAGGGCTTCCCGCCTGCGTCGCACGCCACGTCGCACCGCACGTGAGCGTGCTGAACGCCGGCGAGGCGCACGTCTCGCACCCGACGCAGGGGTTGCTCGATGCGCTCACGATCCGCCAGTTCAAGGGCGATGTCGGGGCGCTCAGCGTGGCGGTCGTGGGGGACATCCTCCATTCGCGTGTCGCCCGCTCCGCGGGGCGTGCGTTGCTTACGCTTGGGGTCGGCGAGCTCAGGCTGGTGAGCCCGGCAAGCCTGATGCCCGACGCGGACGAGTTCCCTGGCGCTCGTCGCCACACGACGCTGGCGGACGGGGTCCGCGGTGCGGACGTGGTGATGGCGCTGCGGATACAGCGCGAGCGGATGCCCGAGGCAAGCTCGCTGGATGCGGACGCATTCAACCGCGAGTGGGGTATCACGGCCGAGAACCTGCGCCTCGCGAAACCCGACGCGATCGTGATGCACCCGGGCCCGATGAATCGCGGCGTAGAGATCACCAGTGAGGTCGCCGACGGACCGCAGTCGGTGATCCGCCAGCAGGTGCAGAGCGGCGTGGCGGTACGCATGGCCGTGCTCGCTACCATCGTCCGCAACGTCCAGGCCCGCAATGTCGAGGCCGGACGGAGGGCGGGATGAGCGACCGGGCGCACCGCGGCACGATATTCGTCGAGGACGCCGAGCTGCTCGAGACCCGGGAGTACCCCGGGCAGCAGTACGTCATCCGCCTGCGTGCGCCCAAATGCGCCGCCGCAGCCACACCCGGCAGCTTCGCGCACCTGACCTGCGACCCGCTGCTGCCGATGCGCCGTCCGCTGTCGATCATGCGCGCGGACGCGAAGTCGGGCTGGATAGACATCCTCTACAAGATCGTGGGTCCGGGCCTCGAGGCGCTGTCGAAGCAGCCGCCGGGCGCGACGATTTCGGTGATGGGGCCGATCGGTAAAGGCTTCGTACCGTCGCCCCGGCGCCCCCGCACGCTGCTGGTCGGCGGCGGCGTCGGCATCCCGCCGATGGTGTTCCTCGCCGAGTCGCTGAAGGCGCGCCGGGACGCGCGCTGGTCGCCGCTGGTGCTGATGGGCTCCGAGATCCCATTCCCGTTCCAGGCGCGGCCTTCCACGATCCTGGTGCCCGGACTGCCCGCCGACGTGATCGCCTGCATGCCCTTGCTGGAAGACTGGGGAGTGCCCAGCCGTCTCGCGACGCTCGCGGGCTTCGCGGGCTGCTACGACGGCTACGTCACCGCCCTCGCAGCGGAATGGCTCGGCTCGCTGGATTCGGCGGGGCTGGCCGAGGTCGAGATGTTCGCGTGCGGGCCGACGCCATTGCTGCAGGCCGCCGCGAAGGTGGCGCGGCGCTTCGGCGTGCCGTGCCAGGTATCGCTCGAGGAATTCATGGCCTGCGCGGTTGGCGGCTGCGCGGGCTGTGCGGTGCCGATCGTCACCGACGCCGGGATCGCGATGAAGCGCGTTTGCGTCGATGGGCCGGTGTTCGACGCGAATGCGGTGTTTCCGCCGGCCGCGTAGACGCCGCGTGCCTCGACAGTCGCCCAATCCCCACATCGGGACGGATTGGACGCACATGAGCGTAGCTGTGATCATGGCCGCCATGCTGAAACACCATCCCCGCTCGCTCACGTCATGGATCGTCGGCGCCGTCGCGCTCGTCCTTGGCTGCGACGCTCAACCACAGGTACGCGAGCAGCGGGCTGCCCCTGCGCCCGCCGGCACGCACGAGACTCGATCCACGCCCATGCCGGGCGCCAGCCGAATCACGTTCGAGGACGTCGCGACGTATCCCCGACCGGGCATGGCGACGCCCGGCTCCCTGAAGTTCTCACCCGGCGGACGCTGGCTCACCTGGCTCGAGAGCCCGCACGACAGTCTCAGCCGCGAGCTGTTTGCCCTCGAACTGGGGGCATCCGGGACGGACGGCTCCGCCGACAGGGCCGAGACGGCGCCGCTTCGTCGCGTCGTAAAGCCACCCGGCGGTGGCGTCAGCGAGGACAAGCTCTCGCCGGAAGAAAAGCTCGCGCGCGAACGGCTGCGCATGCGCGACCTGGGCATCACCCGCTACGAGTGGGCACGCGACGCCGATCGCATGCTGATCCCGCTGACGGGCGAGATCTGGCTGCAGGACGGCGTCGATGCGCCGCTGCGAAAACTCGTCGGCAAGTCCGCAACCGAAACGCGTCCAGCCCTCGATCCCTCGCTCTCGCCCGACGGCAAGCAGGTCGCGTTCGTGCGTGGCAACGAGCTGTGGGTCGTTGCAGCCGATGGCAGCAGCGAGCCGCGACCAGTAACCAGCGGCGTCGAGCCGGGCAAGACCCGCGGGCTCGCGGAGTTCATCGCGGCCGAGGAGCTGGATCGCCACCAGGGCTTCTGGTGGTCGCCCGACAGCTCGTCGCTCGCGTTCGTCGAGGTCGACGAGACGCACATTCCGGCCTACCGCATCGTTCACCAGGGCAAGGGCGCTGTCGGCGACGGTGCGCAGGAAGATCATGGCTATCCGTTCGCGGGCAGCGACAACGCGCGCGTGCGGCTGGGCGTGGTCCGGAGCGACGGCAGCAGGCAGCGCTGGCTCGATCTCGAGGTTCCCGAGTGGAAGGAGCGCAGCGGAGCGTGGACGCGGGACCCGGCGCGCGACTTCTACCTCGCGCGCGTCAACTGGGGCCCGGATGGCGCGCTGTTCGCCCAGGTGATGGATCGCCGCCAGCAGGAGCTTCGACTGCTGCGCTTCGCCGGCGGGGCCGGGCCGGCGACCACGCTGATCACGGAGCGCTCGGACGTGTGGGTAAACCTTCACGATCTGTTCCGGCCGCTCAAACTCGACGAGGCGACCGCGGCCGCGCACCCCGAGCAGGTCGGCGGATTCATCTGGGGCTCGGAAAAATCGGGCTTCATGCACCTGAGCCTGCACGTCGCCGAC
>PDVJ01000205.1_pt1 | contig 18327 bp, 19 predicted proteins | sample 1369811 | NCBI WGS metagenome assembly PDVJ01 (sample SAMN07795376, study PRJNA414565) | Alkali sediment metagenome, whole genome shotgun sequencing project. | reverse complement strand
GGGGAGCCAGTAGCGAGCGAAACGGGACCAACTTCTGGTTGAGTGGTTGAGTGGTTGAGTGGTTGAATCGTCGCGGCGCTGAGTCATCTGGTCCACAGGGTTCATTATTTTTTCCTGAAAAGCAGCCGAATTGGAGCACCGATGAACCCATATTTCTCCCGAAAGGAATTTTCAAGGTATCTTTTGTAGTGCTCAGGAATGAGTTCAGGGTAATTCGTGAACAGAACGAAGGTGGGAGGCATAGTCTTGACCTGGTTCATATAGAGAATGTTAATCCTTTTTCCTTGCTGGTATGAAAGGCTCTGCCTCTTGAGCAACTCCTCCAGAACCTTGTTTATGGCCGGTGTCTTGATCTGCCTGTTGAGCTGATCGTAGATTCTAAGATCCGTCTCGAGAATCCTTTCCAGGTTTTTTCCCGTTTTAGCGGATGTGAAAATAACCGGTGCAAAGCTCGTGTGAGGTATCCTCTCGTGAACCATTTTGCGGTATTCTTCTACGCGCATTTTTTTCTCCACGAGATCCCACTTATTCACGACAACACAGAGGCCCTTGCCTCGTGTGATGATTGTGTGGGCAATACCACCATCCTGGTGGCTGACCCCTTCATTTGCATCGATGATCAGGTTTACCACATTGGCCCGTTCAATGGTTCTCAAGGCCGATGAAACGGAATATTCCTCCAGCTTGATTTCGATCCTGCTTTTTCTCCTGAGCCCCGCCGTATCAATGAGTGTAAGCTCATGATCACGGAATATGATCTTTGAATCGATAGCATCTCGTGTTGTGCCCGGTACATCACTTACAATCATCCGTTCAGAGCCGAGAAGCCGGTTAGTAATGGACGATTTTCCGGTATTGGGCTTTCCTGCGAAGGCGATCCGTATTGCACCTTCCTCTTGAGGTTCATCAGTTTCATCTTCCAGTCCGAAATCAGAAGCCCGATAGGTTTGAACTATGTCATTCAGCAACTCATCAATTCCTAATCCGTGAAGGGAGCTTATGGGGTAAAGCTTTTTCGCGCCAAGGGCATAGAATTCTGACACAAGCACTTCCCGCCTGCCCGAATCTACCTTGTTGACCACATAAAAGACAGGCTTACCATATTTCCGTAATCCATTCGCAATTTCCATGTCCTGGGGCAGTAATCCCTCCTTCCCGTCAAGAACGAAAATAATCATGGAGGACTCTTCGAGTGATGTAATAATCTGCTGCCTCATAAGGGGAAAGTAGCCCTCTTCCTTGGTTGGTTCGAAGCCACCTGTGTCTACCAGGCGAAAATTATTGCCCCCATATTCGAATTCCCCGTAATTGCGGTCCCGTGTGACCCCCGGCGTATCCTCAGTGATCGCTTTCCTGTAGCCGATGAAACGGTTAAAGAGGGTCGACTTGCCCACGTTGGGGCGCCCTACAACACTGATGATTGGTTTCATGCTCTATTTACCTCATTCCCCATTGCCCACTCCCCATTCTTCATTAAACATCCAGCATTGTTTTTCTCTTTCCCCATTTGAATCTATCCTTTGTACTTTACAACAAGACTCAAGAGAAAGCCAATAAAGGGAAGGACCATGATTGACTCGAGGGCGACCGGAACGCCGAAGTTATCGGCCACTATCCCGAGGAGTGTAACGCCAATGCCGCCGGTACCGATTGCAAATCCTACCATAAGCCCCGAAGCAACCCCGAGACGGTTGGGGAGGAGCCGCTGGGCCATGACGATGGTGACAGAAAATGTTGATATAAGAAGCATACCCTCCAATCCAAGGACAAAGAAGAGGAGATAGCTATTGGCGATATAGGGGACAAACATGAGCGGTAAATTCACCGTTGCAAGGAACATGGTAAGCCTGATGAAGAACCTGTGGCCCCATCTGTCAGCAAAGGGCGCGCCAATCAGTGTTCCTGCGGCCCCGCATGCAAGGAATACAAAAACGAGGTTGCCGGCAAAGACCGGGTCTCCTTTCAGATAGTTAATGTAATAAAATGGGATGTACGAGAGAAGCCCCATCTGCGTCCACGACCGCATGATGACGATGGCCACCACGAGGAAGAGTGACACGTATGAACTCATAGAAGTTTTTGTCCCTTCTGCCTGCTTGGCAGTGTGTTCAAGCCTCGGAATGGCAATCGTTCGTTTCTGGGTGAGGATGAGGGCAGTGCAAAGGAGGGATGGTATGATCACCACGGGAAGGGCGTCAAACCCGAGGTATTGAGTCACATAGATTGCCATGGGTGGTCCGATGGCAAGACCCAGGTTTCCGCCTACCGAGAAGACGGACATACCTGTCACGCTCCGTTCTCCCGTGAAAAAATGGGCTGTCTTGTATCCTTCGGGATGGTATGCAGCTACACCGAGCCCGCTTATAACAACGAGAAAAAGTACAAGATAATAGTCACTTGGCAGGGCAAGAAGTGCATACCCGATACCTGCTGCCAGAATTCCAACAGGAAGGAGGGCTGCCTTCTCTTTTTTATCTGAATAAAAGCCAAAGAGGGGTTGCAGTATGGACGAGGTAAAGTTAGCCACCATGAGGATTACCCCGGTCATGGTATACGTCAGGCCAAGCTTGTCCTTCAGGAATGGAAGGGTTGCAGGAAGGGCGCCCTGGTATATGTCGGTCACCATGTGTCCCAGAGAAAGGATGATGAGAACCTTGAGGTTAAATCGTCCCAAGTGCTATCCGCCTGAGCCTCATGAGCATCCTGCACGTGGCGCCCCAGATTCTGTCACCCTCATAATAAAAGGAGGGCACCTTTTCACTATGTCCATCCCGTTCTGCCTCTTCCAGACCTGGTTTAACATCCCGCAGAAAGCGAAAAGGAAGAGAAATGATGTATGCCACCTCTGTCGGGTTTGTCCTGAATGTGTAGGGGAAAGGTATGACGCCCACATAAGGCCTTACGCAAAATCCAGTCATGGTGTATATGTCATCAATCCTGCCCAGGATTTCCATNTCTTTNTTCTTCACACCTATTTCCTCNCAACACTCCCTGATGGCAGTGNCCATCCTGTCCCCGTCCTCTTCCTCAAACATACCACCGGGGAAAGANACCTCTCCCTTANGATACCTTACCGTCTGTGCCCTCTTGGTNAGGATGATGTAGAGATCATTATCCNCTTCATAGATGGGGATAACCACCCCAGCCCACACTGATCGGACACAGTGGATATCCTGGGGCTTATATNCGGCAAGCCGNTCCTTGATACGGGGAATCATCAGGTATTTTAGCAGCAGAAGGATTGTGAAAGCAATGGAAAACAGGCTATTGCCCATCGCCTCTTGCCGAGATTTTTCAGCTATTCTTCCGGTGTTTTCGCTATTACGTTATTTCCCTCTTGATCTTTCTTCTTTTCCAGGGCTTCACCGATTTCTGTCAGTCTCTTCGTGATGAGATAATTGATGGTGCCCTCCGGGTATGTGCCATCTTCCTGTAACTCGCCGGCTGACGTGCCGGTTAGTATCTCGAGACCTTCCTCCATCCTGTCAATTGTATAAATGGAGAACTGGCCCACCCTTACCGCGTCCACGACTTCCTGCTTAAGGAGGAGGTGTTTCGCATTCCTCCTGGGGATGATTACGCCATGGGTTCCATCAAGACCGCGCATCCTGCAGAGTTCAAAAAATCCTTCAACCTTTTGATTGACGCCACCGATGGGCTGGACATCGCCATTCTGGTCCATGGAGCCTGTAACTGCAAAACTCTGTTTCAGGGGCACACCTGAGATACTGCTCAGGAGAGCATAGAGCTCTGCGCACGTTGCGCTGTCACCCTCGATCATTTCGTAAAGCTGCTCAAACGTGATAGACGCGGAAAGGCTTATGGGGCTTTTTACGGCGTATTTGCTGCCAAGATAGCTTGAGATAATGAGGATAGCCTTTTCGTGGATCTTGCCGCTCATCTTGGTTTCCCGTTCGATGTTCACAACGCCTGCCTTGCCGGTAAAGGTCTTTGCTGTAATCCTGGACGGCTTTCCAAAGCTGTAATCGCCAAAATCAAGAACAGCAAGGCCATTGATCTGCCCCACCTTTGTCCCTTCCGTGTTGACGATGATGGTGTCCTCAAGGGTCATCTCCCTCATGCGTTCCTCGACCCGGTTGACCCTGAAAACCTTCTCATCCATTGCCTTCTTGACATGCTCACCCTTCACGACGGCACTTTCTGACTTCTTTGCCCAGTAGTGAGACTCGCGCATGAGGTCCATGATTGTGCTGAATTTGATAGAGAGCTTGTCCTGGTGGTCGGCAAACCGTGAACTGTATTCTATGATGGTCGCCACACCTGACCGGTCAAAGGGCAGGAGCTTTTCCTCGCGCTGGCAATGGGCGATAAAACCCGCGTATTGCATCATGGTCTCGGGAGTCCGTTCCATGCGGCTGTCAAAATCAGCCTTCACTTTGAAGAGCTCACGTGACTCTTCATCCAAGCTGTAAAGCATATAGTAGATGTAAGGATTGCCGACGAGTACAACCTTTGTATTGAGCGGTATTCCTTCTGGTTTTAACCCTGAGGTGCTGATCATCCGGTATTGCTCGAGGATTTCCTCAATCTTGATTTCCTTGTTTTTCAGCGCTCGCTTCAATGCGTCGTAAGACAGGGGATTTTTAAAGAGATCAAGGGTGTCGATTACCAGGTACCCTCCGTTTGCCCTGTGGAGAGCTCCCGCCTTGATCATCGTGAAGTCCGTGGTTGCCATACCATAGGAAACTTTATACTCGATCCTTCCAAATAGATTGAGGTAGGTGGGATTACTTTCGAATATGACAGGGGCTCCTTTACAATTGCCGTTATTGACGATAACATTGGCCGTGTATTTGATAAAAGATGGCTCACCCTTGGGCATCTTCAGGAAGGGAAGTGGGGATGGTTGTTCCTCTTGAGTCCTGAACTCATCAAGGTGAGAAAGGATTTCCTCTTTCACGTCATGGAGGTATTGGGATATCTTTTCGAAGTTTTTGTATTTTGTTTTCATCACCTCAATAAGGGGACCGATAAGGTCAAGGGCAATCATGCGCTCAAGCTTGGCAAGCATGTCCCTGACAAGCTTGTCAGCATCGCGCAAGACCCTGACCACGTCATTCAGCTTCTCCTGGAACATCCTCCCCGTCTCTTCCATCTTTTTCCGGTCTTTCTCATCAAGGGCTTCAAACTCCTCCTTGGAGACCATCTCATTGTTTTCCTTAATCGGTACGATGAGAACCCCCGTTGGCCCTCGTTTGACAGCGAAACCTCTCGTTTTCGCTTCTTCATCGAGACGAGAGAAATACTCCGATTGCTTCTGCTGAAATTCTTCGGTGATCCGGCCCTTCTGCATTTCATACTCTTTTGATTCAAAGGCCTTGGGAATCTCTACCCTGAGCGTCTTGATGAGATCTTCCATCTCCTTCTGAAAGATCACACCGTGACCGGGATCAAGGGATAAGGAGGTAGATGTATCAGGGTCCTTGAAGTTATAAACATAACACCAGTCCTGAGGCACCGTCTCTTTTGCAGCCTTTTCCTTGAGCGCTGTCATAATGGTGGTCATTTTCCCCGTGCCGCTATCGCCGAGGGCAAAGATATTATACCCTGTGCTGTCCACGCTCAGGCCAAAATCGAGGGCCTTGAGGGCTTTTTCCTGGCCTATGGTTCCAGGTATACCAGGGATGTCTTCTGTGGTTTTGAATGTAAACATATCTGGATCACAGCGTTTATGGAGCGCCTCAGGTGCTAACTTGTTCTGCATAGCTACCTCCGTAAAATAAAGTGCGAAATGATATAGTCAACGTAATGTTCAAAAATAGTTTAATCACTCTATCCTGCTTTGGCCACTGAATTTTCATCGCTATCTCATCCAGCTTCCGCCCGTTACGCAGATAGTCTGGCCTGTTATGTATTCACCTTCATCGGAGACGAGAAAAAGGATGGTATTTGCAATGTCGTCCGGGGTGCCCTTACGGGGGTAGGGTATTTCATCATACATTCGCTCAATCTCTTCCTGGGGATAAATGTGGGGAATAAACTCATTATAGATGAAACTCGGAGCGATCGTATTTGCGGTAATGTGGTGGGGTGCTCCCTCCATGGCGAGGCAACGGGTGAAGGCCATGACACCTGCCTTCGCAGCCGCGTAATGGGCATGGCCGGCTTTCAGGCCTTTGAAGGCTGCCACAGATGTAGTGCTGACTATGCGTCCGAAGTTTTGTTTCATCATAATGGGAAGGATCGCCCTGCAGCAATAAAAGGTTCCCCGGAGGCAGGTATTGATGACCAGGTCCCAGGCCTCGTCGGTAATATCAACGATCTGAGATGGCCGGTTTGTGCCGGCGTTATTAAAGAGGATGTCTATTTTTCCAAATCGTTCCATCGTCTCGTTGATGGCTTTCTCGACATCCTGCCGGCTCGTGACGTCACACTGCATGGCGAGGGCATGAACGCCACAATCATTTTGTATCTCATCTGCCACAGCTCGGCAGCGTTCGAGGTGCATATCGGTGATGACGACGTTTGCGCCTTCCCGGGCAAACATGCGGGCAGTAGCCTGCCCTATACCGGCACCGGCTGCTGCGGTGCAAAAAGCTACCCTGTCTTTCAGTTTCATGGTATTACCTCCAGAGATATCTTACCGAAATAGGGTGATGAGAAATTGATTAATTAACACACTCAACTATTCAATTATTTAACTGATGTTGCTTCCATCCTCCAAATCCGAAGGACGATCGTCCCTCTTCCATCTAAAGCTATTCGATCTCTGTGGGCTCGAACGAGTCCCGTAGCACACGGGACGAGTGGGCGTGAGATAAAGCTTTACAACATCACTCATTTCACTTCATGGTATGTGACCGAGAACGAATCCTTTTCCGCATCATAGGTGAGGCAGGAGTTTTTTCGCCAGTTGGCGTTATCTTCCCTTGGGAAGTCTTTACGGATAAAACTTCCTCGGCTCTCTTTCCTCCCCGTGCTCGCACTAAGGATTGCCTTGAGAGAGAACACGGCACTCAAGAGGTCTTCTTTCATGGTCCGGTCAATAACATTTGACCATGACGCTCTCTTGAGGTCCTGTTCCAGGCCATGCAGTTTGCGGAAACCTTCAATTATGCCCCCTTCGTCTCTCACGATACCTGCATGCTCCCATGCAAGATCCCGTATGTGCCTGCGTATCTCCCGCAGGGAGACGGGTGAGTACTGCGGTTCGGCTTCGCCAGGTTCATCTAAATCTCTATCATTTTTTTGAGTAGTAATTCGTTTACCATCTGTCGCATAACTTGCAGCTGACTCGCCTGCAATCCTTCCCATGACAACGCATTCGGTAAGGGCGTTTCCTCCCCGCCTGTTGGCTCCGTGGATTCCCCAGATGACTTCTCCGCAGGCATAAAGGCCTTGCAGGTCTGTTTGTCCCTGATCGTTCACCTCAACGCCGCCCATACAGAAATGAACCGCCGGCGAAACGGCGAAGGGTTTCTTTCTCACATCAAACCGCAGCTTGTCAAGGACGGCGAGGGGGTAAATACCCCACATGTGCTCCGGCACCTCGCTGAAGTCCATGAGAACAGGTGATGTCTTTGATTCCTCATAGAGGATTACAGAGAACTCATCCCTTTTTTTCATGATGGCATCGTTAATATCCTGAATACCGTATCGTGCGAGGATGTCCTCGCCCTTTCCATTCACCAGCTTTGCCTCATGGGGATAGGGAGGATAGACAAGCATTGAAGGAAGATGGGGTTCAGCTATAACCAGTGGATAACACTGGACAAACTCCATGTCACGCAGCTTAAGCCCTGCTTTGGCTGCCAAATAGTAGCCCTGCCCCATGATTGTTTTCTGGTTGTCGTTTCTTGAATAAATGGCCCCGGCACCTCCCGTTGCGATGATAACTCCATCACAATATAGGGTCATGTCCTTGCCTTCTTTGTCGAACCCCTTGACGCCATGAGCCTGGCCGTTCCCGGTGAGAATTTCGGTTACGTAGAAACCGGTCAAGATCTTGATGCCTGGTAGTTCCCTTACCTTTTTCGCAACCTCCTTTGCAAGAGTTACACCTCGAATGATCTCTGGGCTCGATGACTGAACCGCAAATGCGGTAGGGAATTCTATAAGATTGAGGTCCATTTCGCGTAAAAAATCAAAGCCCTCAGAAGCCTTCGAGGCCACAAGTCTGACAAGGCGCTCGCAGTTGATGCCCCTGCCCACGTCCAGAGTGTCCCGAATATACTCTTCCGGGCTGTGGAGGAAGGTCGGACCGGTAAAGAGGCCTCCGGAAAGGGCCGAGTTGGTCCCTAAACCAACCGATCCCCGGTCAATCAGGGTTACCTGGGCACCCTCATCGTTGGCGGAAATGGCGGCGACCATCCCTGCAATACCTGCCCCGACTATAATGACGTGATTTTTCATGCTTCTTCTCCTCTGTTTAGCTTATTTGTTTCTACCCTCACCCAATCCGCATATGCCGGCAAGGCCTTTTCCACGTCAATGGCGATGATCTCCGGGATATCGTAGGGGTGGAGTTCTCTGATCGTATCCTCAACCCTTGCATAAAGCCCTGAGGTGGTCTTGAGGGTGCAGACCCACTCCGTTGCCTCTTCTATCTTCCCTTTCCACCAGTAGGTACTCTTGATGGGGCCCGAGATTTGAGCGCATGATGCCAGTCTTTTCTCCACGAGGTGCCTCCCGATTCCTTCCATGAGATCTCTGTTGTCACCGGTTGTCACAATCTGAATGATCTTATCCATAAAAATCCCCTGTAATATTTAGTATACCGTATCTTGCCAGTCCTTTTGTGATCTTGTTTTCCCTATTGCCTAACGCCTATTGCCTATAGCCTGTTTTTTCATGTGAGCTATCAGCTTGGCGCAAAACGAAGTCCTCATATTTAACTTGAAATTCTTTAGAATTTCATATATTTTTCTATTCTACGATAGGAGAAAGAGATGTTTCAAGTAAAGGATGGAGACTCAATAGTACTGGCAAGCGAATCCCCACGAAGGGTAGATATCCTGAGAACCCTGGGTATTTCCTTTTCCATCATCCCCCCTGATATTGATGAGACAAAACTTAAGGATGAGACGCCCCAGGAATTCGTTGCAAGGATCTCGTATGAGAAGGCAATCAAGGTAGGACAGCATTTTCCCGACAAATGGGTTATAGCAGCGGATACCATTGTTGTCCTCAAGGGAAAGGTCCTCGGAAAACCCAAGAATGAACGTGATGCGTTCAACATGCTGAGAACCCTTCGGGGCAAATGGCATAAGGTCATCACGGGATATTGTGTCCTTAATCTATTGAAGAACGTTGTATACCGGGACATCGTCGAAACGAAAGTCTTTTTGAGACACATGACGGATGATGAGATCACGAGGTACATAAAAACCTCGGAACCCATGGGGAAGGCCGGTTCGTATGCTGTACAGGGGAAGGGCGGTTATATGGTGAAGGAGATCAAAGGTTCTTATACCAACGTTGTAGGGCTTCCAATCTGCGAAATTGCAGAGGCCTTGCTGTCGTTAGGCGTTCTTTCGTGAATACCATTGAAGACGGGATACAAAGGGTAAGGGAGAAGATAGCTGGGGCATGTGCCAGGGCGGGCAGGTCTGAAAAAGACGTGAGACTTGTAGCTGTCACAAAAGGCGTCGATGTAGCGAGGATTCGTATTGCTTTCTCCTGTGGAGTCCAGGATTTTGGTGAAAACTACATCCAGGAGGCGAAGGGGAAAATCGAAGATTTTGGCGAAGGGCCGGACTGGCATATGATTGGCCATATCCAGACAAATAAAGTGAAGTACATCCCGAGGTTGTTCGGCTATGTCCACTCTGTAGACCGCTGGGAGATCCTTGAAGGCCTTGAGAAATTCGGGAAGCCCATGAAGGTACTTTTTGAGCTTAACCTCTCAGGGGAGAAGTCAAAACATGGTACCCAGGAGGATAACCTGATAAAGATGCTCGAGAAAATGCATATATTACAGAATATGGAGCCAGTAGGGCTCATGACCATGGCGCCCTATGTGGACAATTCGGAAGAGGTAAGGGATATCTTCAGTACCCTCCGGCGTATAATGGAGAAGGCAAACAGGGAGTTTTCTCTGAACATGAGAGAGCTATCAATGGGGATGTCATCCGATTTTGAAGTTGCCATTGAAGAAGGCGCAACAATGGTCAGGGTTGGTACTGCCATATTCGGGGAGAGACAATGAAGGCCTGGGGTGGAAGATTCAAAGGAAAGACCGAGCCGCTCATGGAAAGGTTCAGCGCTTCCATTGGTTTTGACTGGGTATTGTATGAGTACGATCTTGAGGGGAGCAAGGCCCACGCCGAGATGCTCCACAAAATCGGGATCTTGAGTGAAAAGGAAAAAGAGATTATCGTAAATGCCCTTGAAGAGATGAAAAGGGAGATACGGGATGGGGAATTTACCTTTTCCAGCGCCCTTGAAGATATTCATATGCATATCGAGGCCAGGCTCATAGAAAAGACGGGGGATATCGGGAAAAAGCTCCATACCGGCAGGAGTCGCAACGACCAGGTTTCCCTTGATATGCGCATGTTCCTCAAGAAAGAACTGGGCGAAATAGAAACCCTTCTCCGTGGTCTCCTCCATTGCCTTATTGACAGGGCAGAGAAAGAGAAGAGGACCATCATGCCCGGTTACACCCACATGCAGAAGGCCCAGGTTGTTACCTTTGCCCACCACCTGCTGGCATACTATTACATGCTGAAGCGTGATATGGAGAGAATTAAGCGCGTGGAGAAAACCGTTGATGTGCTGCCCCTCGGAAGCGGTGCAATTGCCGGATCTACGATCCCCCTGGACAGGGAGTTCGTGAAGGAAAGGCTTAACTTTTCAAGGGTGTCCGAAAACAGCATGGACGCGGTCTCTGACAGGGATTTTGTTCTTGAAACTATATATGGTGTGGCAATGGTCATGACCCATCTCAGCAGACTCTCCGAGGATCTGATCATATTTTCTACGGAGGAATTTGCCTATATCTCGTTGCCTGATGCGTTATGCACAGGAAGCAGCCTCATGCCCCACAAGAAAAACCCGGATTCCCTTGAGTTGATTCGGGGCAAGACGTCACGGGTTATCGGCGACCTTTTCAGTGTGTTCACGCTTCTCAAGGGTCTTCCCCTTACGTATAACAGGGATCTTCAGGAGGATAAAGAGCCCCTTTTCCATGCGGTGGGTACTGTGAAAGATGCTGTATCTATTATGGGACTCTGTATAAAGGGCATGTCTGTAAACAGTGGCCGGATGGAAAAGGCTGTGTATGATAGTTTCATGCCTGCAGTGGAGCTGGCTGAATACCTTACCTTAAAGGGTATTCCCTTCAGGCGGGCCCACGTTATCGTGGGAAAGCTTGTCCGTGATTGCGAAGACAAAGGCAAGAAGCTGCGGGATCTGAAAGTTGAGGATCTCAGGGCCTATTCAGAGGTCTTCGAAAAGGATATCATCGATCACATGAATCCTTTCACAATATTAAGCAACAGAAAAACCTTGGGAGCCGCATCGTTTGAGGAGGTTGAGAAACAGATTGTTTCGGAAAAGCATTACCTTAATTCTTAGTATTGGTATCCTCTGCCTGGTCATCTCCTGCGGCAAGAAGGGGAATCCCGTGCCAAAGCAACAGCCTGTGCCCGCGGGGATTGTAGAACTGTCAGGGGAAGTAAAAGACGGGGTGTTGTTCCTCTCTTTTGCTATTCCGACGAAAAACATGGATGGATCGGATGTTGTTGACCTGGCGGGCTTTAAGGTTCTGAAGAGTTGCGTGAGTTGTGGTGGAACATTTGAGCCGTTCAAGGAAATCCGTCTCGACGAGGACAAGGGTTTTACTATCGTGAGCAACAAGGTCTACACCTATGACGACAACCTTGCGAATGGCCAAAAATATTCTTACATGGTCAGCCCCTTTACGTCGAAGGGTACCATGGGTGATTCATCAAAAGCATTTTCCATCCAGTGGCAGGATCCCCCTGTCAAGCCTGCCGGCACTGTTGCGGTAATAGTGAACGATGGAAGTGTCGAGCTTTCGTGGCTCCCGGAGCCGGGTTTCTCCTATAACGTTTACCGGTATGACAACGGGATTTACCCACTTTTCCCGGCGAATAAAGACCTTTTGACAAAGCCACCCTTTGTTGATACGGGCCTCAAAAACGGACAAAAATATATCTACGAAGTTCGAAAGGTAAAAGTGCAGGAAAAAATGAGATGGGAAGGCGAAGGTCTCCGGGCAGAGGCAACCCCGATAGACTTGAAGCCTCCCTCGATGCCGGGTGGTGTAAAGGCTGAAAAACGGGGAAGCGTTGTGCAGGTATCGTGGCTCCAGAATAAGGATCAAGATGTAGCCGGCTACAACGTGTATCGGGTTATTGGCAGGGCCGAGCAAAAACTTACCAAAACTCCCGTAAAAGACACACAATTTATTGATCACAGTATTGGGGATAATCGTTACCTTTCCTATTACGTGACGTCTGTAGATCTCTCGGGAAATGAAAGTGAACCATCCCGGGAAATAATAATAATTTTGAAAGAGTGAGCCGATTATGAATTATTTTGAATACAAAAATGGCGAGCTGTATGGTGAGGATGTTCCAGTAGCGCACATTGCCAAGGCAGTCGGGACACCTGTCTATATCTACAGCTACAAAACCCTGGAAAGGCATTTTCTTGTTTTTGACGGCGCATTTAAGGGCATCCCTCATATTACCTGCTACTCCTGCAAGGCAAACTCAAATATCGCCATATTAAGGGTCATGGGAGGTCTTGGAGGAGGGACAGACATTGTATCCGGAGGCGAGCTCTACCGTGCCCTCCAGGCGGGCATATCCCCGCAAAAGATTGTCTTCTCAGGCGTTGGTAAGACTGAAGAGGAAATCAAATCCGCCGTGAAGGCCGGTATCCTCATGATCAACGTGGAGTCTGCTGATGAGCTTGCTGCTACCCGGAGGGTGGCCCGAGAGATGAAGAAAAAAGTCCCCCTCTCTGTAAGGGTAAACCCACAGATTGATGCGAAAACCCATCCGTATATTACAACAGGCCTGAAAAAGAATAAATTCGGTGTTCTTTGGGATGAGGCATACAGACTCTATCATGAGATGCAGGCAGATGAATACCTTGACCCTATTGGGATATCTTCCCATATAGGGTCGCAGATACTTGAACTCGGGCCCTTCGTAGAGGCAATACAATCCCTGAAGAAGATGGTCCTTCAGCTCAGAGAAGAGGGCATACCCATTGCCTACATTGACATTGGCGGTGGCCTTGGCATTACGTACAAAGATGAGCTTCCTCCTCAGCCAGGTGATTATGGGAAAATTATTGAAAAAGAAATGAAGGGCATGGGCCTCACGGTTATTCTTGAGCCGGGAAGAGTCCTTGTCGGAAATAGCGGTATCCTTGTTACTCAACTCCTGTACAGGAAACAAGGCCCGGGAAAGACCTTCTACATCGTTGACGGAGCAATGAATGACCTGGTAAGGCCAGCCTTCTATGATGCCTACCATGAGATTATCCCGGTGAACAGAGAAACTGGAATGGATATTAAGACAGATATCGTTGGCCCAATTTGTGAGTCAGGGGACTTTTTTGCAAAAGACCGAAAAGTGGCAGACCTTCAGCGCGGAGAGTTTCTCGCCATTATGGGGGCCGGTGCTTACGGCTTCTCTATGTCTTCAAACTATAACTCCCGAAGAAGGGCTGCGGAGGTACTCGTGAAGGGCAAGGAGTTCTTTGTTATCAGAAAACGGGAATCCTTCAAGGACCTTATTCGGGGTGAGTCCATCCCATCATTCCTGGAGGTGTGAGTAAGTGTTAGATCTGGAATTTTTCAAAATGAGCGCGAGCGGCAATGATTTTATCATCATCGACAACAGGGATGGTAAGGTTTACGATAGCTTCAAAGATCTCAAGGAATTCGTTGTTCAGATATGCAGGAGACATCACTCGGTAGGCGCTGACGGCTTGATCTTGATTGAAGAGTCAAATAAATATGACTTCCGCTGGAGATTCTTCAATGCCGACAGCTCAGAAGCAGAGATGTGCGGAAATGGCGGAAGGTGTGCGGCACGGTTCGCTTTTATGAACGGGATTGCAAAAGAAAAAATGAGCTTTGAAACCCTTGCCGGGATCATAAAGGCCGAGGTCGACGGGAAGAGGGTAAAACTTCAGCTTACATCGCCAACTGACCTTAAGCTCGATTATCCCGTAGGCCTCGAAGACAAGGAAATCTTTTTAAGCAGCGTGAATACTGGGGTTCCCCATGCCATTCTTCTGGTGGATGATGTTGACCATATGCCTGTAGAGGAGTTAGGCAGGCTTATTCGTTACCACAAGGCCTTTGGTGAAAAAGGGACGAATGTGGATTTTGTTCAGGTCGTCGATAAGAAGAAGGTGAAGCTAAGGACCTATGAAAGGGGTGTCGAGGGCGAGACCTATGCCTGTGGCACTGGTGCTGTTGCGACGGGCGTCATTCTCAAGGCCAAGGGATTGCAGGAGAGCCCCATGAATATCCTGACAAAAGGCGGAGAAACGCTCAAGGTCTTCGTGGACAGCGAGGTATATCTTGAGGGGATTACACAGATTGTATACGTGGGAAAACTACACGAAGAAGCGCTTGTGTAAGAAGGAGAAAACATGGAGCTACGAGGCATATACACGGCTTTAGTCACACCCTTTAAAGAGTATAATGTCGACGAGGAAGCCCTGAAGGGGCTCATCGATTTTCAGCTCAGGGGTAAGGTTGATGGGCTGGTACCATGCGGAACAACAGGGGAGGCTGCAACCCTTTCTTATGAGGAGCACGAAAGAGTTGTGGAGCTTGCCGTCAAATATGTGAATGGCGCAGTCCCCATCGTTGCCGGCACAGGCTCCAACAGCACAAAAGAAACCATAGAACTGTCGGAGAGTGCAAAAAACGTTGGCGCCGATATGTGCCTTCTCACCACACCTTATTATAACAAGCCCACACAAGAAGGTCTTTACAGGCACTTCAAGAAGGTGGCAGAAGAGGTTGATATACCTCTTATCCTCTATAATATACCTGGAAGGACAGGCATCAACATGAACCCGGATACGGTTGCAAGGTTGGCAGAAATACCTAATATTGTTGGAATAAAAGAGGCATCAGGGTCCCTTGTCCAGGTTGCGGAAATATACAGGCTTGCAAAAGAAAAGATCACCATCATGTCAGGCGATGACAACCTCTTCCTTCCCATGATGAGTGTGGGAGTTACAGGAGTGATATCGGTTCTCTCCAACGCCATGCCGATTGAGCTCCAGGATCTCTACAAAGCATTCCTTGTGGAAAAGGATATACAGAAGGCAATGGACATGAACGCCAAGCTTTTGCCCATTATGCAAGCCATGTTTGTGGAGACAAACCCGATCCCCATCAAGGAGACCTTGTACCACATGGGCTTGATAGAGAAAGAGTTCCGGCTTCCCCTGTGCCCCCTGTCTGAAGGAAGCAGCAAGTTTCTCAAGGGTGTGCTGAAAGAGGGTGTACTGAAAGAATTCGGGCTGCTTATAAGAGAATAAGTGCCAGTATATCGTATTTAGTATATCGTATGTCGAGAAACGAGTAACACTTAAAACATAAACGCTTTTTGGTTCACGAAATACGATATGCGATATACGAATTGCGGTTTCTAGTGTAAAGATATACGGCTGGAGGTGGCTATGGTTAAGATAATAATAACCGGTGTTTGTGGCAGAATGGGGAGTATGATCCTCAAGCTTGCCTTGGGGGATCCAGGCTTCAAAGTTAGCGGCGTTACTGAGTTTGAGCGGCATCCTAATGTCGGTAAATGCGCTGAAGCTGTCATCGTCGGTGCCGGAAATGCGCTCATCGTTGAAGGTAGCCTTGCAAATGTGATTGATAAGGGGGATGTGGTAGTCGATTTTACAGAACCCCATGCAAGCTTGGAGAACTTCAGATTGGCAAGAAAAAAGGGAAAGGCCATCGTTATTGGTACAACAGGGTTGAAGGACAAGGCCTTGGATGAAATCGTGAAAGCGAAAAACGCTAAAGTTGTTATTTCACCGAACATGAGTGTGGGCATGAACCTTATGTTTGATATGGTTGAGAAGTTATCAAGGGTCATGAAGGATGACTACGATATCGAGATTGTTGAGATGCACCATAAGCTGAAAAAAGATGCCCCGAGTGGAACTGCGGTTAAACTCAAGGATCTTGTTGAAAATGCTGCACCTGACAGGAAGTGGATTGAGGTCTTTGGCAGGCAAGGGATTCTGGGAGAACGAAAGAAGGAAGAGATTGGGATCCTCAGTCTGCGGGGTGGCGATGTTGTGGGAGAACATACCGTAATGTATGCAGGTGTCGGAGAACGTCTCGAAATTACCCACAGGGCTTTTTCCCGCGAAAACTTTGCCCGGGGGGCTCTTGTAGCTGCCCGCTGGCTGGTCAGCCAGAAGCCTGGCGTCTATTCCATGAAGGACGTGCTGGGACTGTGAAAAAGCAGGCGATAGGCAATCCCCGATTAGGCGGGACAAGTTGGGCTATGGGCGATAGGCATAAAGCAGGAAGGGCGAAAAGCGGGAAAGGCATTGAAAAGTAAAAAGTGAGAAGTTTGTAGGGGCTATGAGCTAACAGCTGTCGGCTATTTAGCCATCCGCAGAGCGGATGAGGCTTGTTTAATATTTCTTTAGCAGATGCGTATTTACTGAAAAACTGTTAATCTGCTTGAGAAATATTTCTCTTGCTTTTCATTTGAATACCTGTTACAAATAAAAATTCTCATAGACTAATCTAACGGGTGCGTAAAATGGCAAAATATACTAAGATTCCGGGGGCAACAATAAGAAGGCTCTCTAATTATCTCAAGGCCTTAGAGGATCTTGAGTCAAAAAACGAGAAGGTATCTTCCAGTGCTCTCCTTGCTGAGATTTGCAACGTAAATGCAGTTCGGTATACGTGGTATGGGATATAATGTCAAAGAACTGAAGTTCCATATCAAAGAAATCCTTGGGATTAACCGGGAATGGCGTATTGCCGTTGTAGGTATTGGCAACATGGGAAGCGCACTCCTTGTTTACAAGGATTTCCTGAAGCAGAATTACAAGATTGTGGCAGCCTTTGACATAGATCCCGTTAGCGTTATTGGCCGTATTTCCGAGAGGATGGGAAAACCGGTGGAGATCCTTCACGTGGACAGGCTCAAAGAAGTCATAAAGGCAAGAAATATTGAGATTGGAATTATTGCAACCCCTCCTGAGGCTGCTCAACAAATAGCGGACATGCTATCGGAAACTGAAATTAAGGGTATTCTGAACTTTGCCCCGTCGCCTGTGAGAGCTCACGCAAACGTCCCTCTGAAAAATATTTTTTTCACGGCTGCCCTGGACAACCTCGTTTATTACCTTTCCAACTAAGAGGGTATCATGTGGAAAATGCTGAACAATGTCATTGAGATGTTTGTCTACTCGGCGATCTATATTGTCATAGCCCTGGTGTCAATCAAAATCTTTGGAGCAGCGCTTACCTCGGAATTTGAAAAAAAGATCAGTGATGACAGCAACTTGTCCCTCTCCGTCATTTGCGCAGGTCTTTTGATTGGTTTATCCCTTCTTCTTGCCTCGGTAATACGGTAATGAAAGTAATTTTTGTCACAGGAACAGATACGGGAATCGGCAAGACTGTAATATCTTCGGCAATCTCTGCATTTTTCTCCCTCAGGAAACAGATGAATGTGGGAGTCATGAAGCCATTTGAGTGCGGACTCTCAAAGACTGACAAAGACCTTCTCCCGTGGGACGCCATCTGTTTGCGCGAAGCATCGGGAAGCAATGATGATCTCAATATTATCAGTCCCTATACGCTCGAAGCCCCCGTTGCCCCTGAGGTGGCTGCCATGCTGGAGCACGTGAACATAGACATTAACATGGTTGACAAGATTTACCATAGCCTTGCAAAATCACATGATCTGCTTGTCATAGAGGGGGCGGGTGGTGTTCTTGTTCCCATAAGGGAGAATTTTTTCTTTATAGACCTGATCCAGAAATGGAACGCACCCACCCTGGTTGTTTCGCGGTTGGGCCTCGGTACGATTAACCATACGCTCCTGACCAATCACCTCCTCAAGGAGCGGGGGATTAAAGTCATCGGGGTGATCTTGAATAATACCGATGGGCTGGGTGATCTACCGGCTCAAACAAATCCTGACATTCTGAGGAAATATCTGGACGTACCGGTCCTCGGCATCTTTCCTCATGTAAAGGATCTTCTCAAGGGAAGCGTAGACAGGGAACGGATGGCGGACATCCTCGCGAAGAACATCAACACCGACGCACTCCTTGATCAATAAAGAAGCTGAGAAGTTAAGAAGTCAAGAAGTTGAG
>PDVJ01000204.1_pt1 | contig 18341 bp, 17 predicted proteins | sample 1369811 | NCBI WGS metagenome assembly PDVJ01 (sample SAMN07795376, study PRJNA414565) | Alkali sediment metagenome, whole genome shotgun sequencing project. | reverse complement strand
TCGTAGGCCAGCGCGCCGAAACCGTAGATGTCGTCGGCGATGGCGGGCGGCGCGCCGTCGAGCTGCTGCGGACTCATCGAGAACGGCGATCCGCCCCGTGCTGCCGCGGGATCGCCGATGCTCGCGGCGAGGCCAAAATCGGCCAGCATCGCGCGCCCCTCGGCGTCGATCAGCACGTTGGCGGGCTTGAGGTCGCGATGCACCAACCCGCTCGAATGCATCGCGGCCAGCCCGTCCGCAATGTCCACGAGCGCTGGCAGCAGCACTGTCCAGGGGCGGCCGCGCCAGGCCGAGAGGTCACCGCTTGCAACGCCTTCGAACACGGCAAACGCCGGATCGTGTTCGTGCACGGCCGCGCAGGACTGCAGCCGCGGATGCCGCAGTCTCAGCTGAAGCCGCGCCGACTCCAGGAACCGCGCACGCTCGTCCCCGGAGCTCGTGGTCAGAATCTTGAGCACCCGGTCGACGCCGTCTTCCTTGTCGCGCGCCTGCCAGACCTGCGCGACGCGGCTCTCACCAAGCTTGCGCAGCAGGGTGTATCGCGCAGCCAGAATCTGCCCGCTCTGGAGCATGTCAGCCATCGGCATTAAGGGCTCAGAGCTTGCCAGCGGGCGCGGTTGCGCCGACCGTGGCGGGCAATCCCGTCTCGTTCTCGTACAGCTCGCGCAGCAGCTGGCGCCACTCCGCGTACTGCTGCTCGGCCGATCCCTTGAGCTGCAGCGTGCGTCCTTCGACATCCACGACCATTGGCTGCACTTCGTTCTGGAACGAGTCTCCGAGCTGCTTGAGCGATTCGGTGTGGATCTTGACCTCGGCGCGCTTGTCGAGGCCGCTCTTGAACGCGTACATCCCGCCGATGACGGCGGCAGTGGCCGCCGCATTGGCGGCGCTGCCGCTCACTTCCGCGCCCGCCACGATTCCGCCGACCCCGGCGACGGCGCCCAGCACCTGCCGCGTCAGCGCCTCGCGCTTCGCCTGAGATTCGGCCTCGAGTTCCTCGTAGTTGAACTTCCGCCAGCTCGTGTACGGCTCGGCCATGCTGCCGCCGAAACTCGCGTAGTACTCGTTCAGCGTGTCGACCAGCGCGTAGTCGCGCTCGCGTACGCGCTGCATGCGCTGGACCACCGGGTCGCTCTCGGCGGGCAGGCGCACGGCCGTGTAGACACCCTTGCGATCCTTGGCGAGGTAACCGGAGAACGCATAGGGCGCCAGGTCAGAGGCGAAGCGGAGGTCGGACACCTGCCGCAGCTGCTGGCGCTCGGCCTGCGGCATCGCGCGACGCGCGGCGAGCATGTCGTTGGCGATGGTGTTGTAGAGGTTCTCGAACGGGTCGCGCGGCTTCGACACGACGTCCTTGTAGGCGCGCGTGTCGGCTTCACCCTTGTAGGTCTTGCGCATCCAGGTGCGACCGGCCGCGTCGCTTACCAGGATGTCGAGTTCGAGCTCGCGTCCGTCGGACTCGACGATCCGACCGTCGACGAACACTTCCATGCCCGTGCCGTCGCGCGGCAGCACGCGCACCTGTCCCCACTGTCCTGTCGACTCGAGCGTGTCGCGCAACATCACCGGCATGTAGCGCGATTCGGCATTGCGAACCTCGGGAAAGACGCGCTCCTTCTCCTGCTGCGCCTCGTCCTTCGGGACGTTGGGATCGAACAGGCGCACGCCGACGTCGAGCAGCTCGTCGTCCGCGACCTCGGCGGTCGCCTTCTCGGCGGCGATGCGCTGAATCGGCTTCTGCTCGTGGACGACGCAGCCGCCAAGCAGCCCGCACGCGAGCGTCGCGGCGAGCAGTGTGATGACCAGGCGCGTGCCTGTGTGAGTCTCGTTCACTGGGTACTCTTCTTGTACTGCCGATACTCTTCCCACAACCGCTCGCGCAGTTCGGGATCCGTCTCCTTCATCGCGGCCTCGCGCAGCTGGCGCGCGACGATGTCGTCGTCACGGCCGTCCGGAATGTCGGCCGGCACGGCGTTCGGGCCGGCGCCGCCGAGCGGACCACCGCCACCCACTCCGCCACCACCACCCTGTTCACCGGTCGCGCCGCCCGCAGACTCGCCGCGCCCGCCCGGCATGCCTTCCGCGGATGGACCGTCGCCGGACTCGAGGCCGCCATCGCCTTCTTCCCCGGACGCACCAGTTGCATCGCCTTCGTTGCCCGCGCCCTCGCCGTCATCACCCGATTCGCCTGCGGAACCCGGGCCGGATCCCGTTCCGCCCGCGGCGCGTTCCTGCGAGATCGTCTCCTGCTCCCGGCGCATGCGCTCGTCGAACACCGCGAAGGTCTCGTCGAACCGTCGGTCGATCTGGGCGCGACGGTCCTCGGCGGTGACGGGACCACCACCAGACCCCGAGCCGCCGGCGGTCTGCCCGGTCGACCCGGTTGAACCGCCGGACCCGGTGGATCCTCCAGCAGACCGGCCGGTGGGCTGCCCCGGCGCGCCCTCGGAGCCGCCCGATCCACCGGACTGTCCGGCCGGTCCAGCCTGACTCGACTGGCCCGCTCGCCCAGCCTGTCCCGACTGACTCGATTGCCCTGTTTGCCCGCCTTGTCCCGACTCACCGGATTGCCCCGTCTGGCCGCCCTGCGCCGTCTGGCTTGATTCGCCCGCCTGGCCCGATTGGCCGGCCTGACCCGTCTGGCCAGCCGGTGATCCGCCGGCCGATCCGCCGGCCTGGTCGGTGCCGGTGCCGGGAACCTGACCAGTCTGCCCGGACTGGGCCGGCGAATCCGATGGGGGCGTGGGCCAGCGCTGCGGCGCCGGCTCACCGCCGCCCTCGCTGCCGTCCTGCCCTTGCGAGGAGGACGTCGACGGAGATCCGCCAGAACTGCTGGAGCCTCCCTGGCTACCGCTGCTCGAGGACGGGCTGCCCGAAGATCCGCTGCCGCCCGGCGACTGGCTGGTGCTTCCCGGCATACCCTGGCTGCCGGACGAGCCGGGACTGCCGGGGGATCCGGGGCTGCCAGTCGATCCCGACGACGGCGACGAACTCGGCATGGACGGCGGCGACGAGGACGTCGACCCGCTGGTCGTGGCGCAGCCGGCCAGCGTCAGCGCTGCTGCCAGCGTGAGCGCCCGCCACGTCCACAATCGCCCTCGAGACATCTGGACCGACTCCGTTGCACAGGGACGGGGCACCGCCTCGCGCCGCCCGACACATGGACTTGGATCTGTCCGCGGGAACAATGGTTCAACGCGTGCCGCCGCCGGGCGAGGCCGTGGCCGCACCGCCGGTGGCGAGATCGTCACCCACCAGGAAGGACCGCAGCTGATCGGACAGGCGATTGCAGGCCGTTCGCTGCACCGGCGTGATGATCGGGATAGGTGCTACCGCTCCGATCAGTACAGACGTCCCGGTGACGTCCGTGCTCACTGTCCCGAGTTCCGAGCCTGATTTGAGATCCCACACCGACGCGACATAACCCGACTGCTTCTCCCACCAGCCAACCCCGAAGCAGCCGCCGCCTCCCGGCCCGATCGCACACGCAATGCTGCCGCCGCCGTCTGTCTTCTGCGTGTTGCCGTCGAGCCAGACGACGTAGCGCACTCCAATCTGGTTCAGTCGCTCGGTCACGCCCGGGCGCTCGAGCAGCGATCGCAGTCCCGCAGCGTTTGCGGGCGCGGTGCTCGGCTCGAACCACGGAAAGAGCGCATCGGCGAATTCCTGCTCGCCGTAGATGTTGAAGGGCACGTGACCCTTCGACTTCGAGGCCTTGGCCGACTGGCCCTGCTCGGGATGCACAAGCGTGCCGCCGAGATTCTCCTGGATGCAGTCGACGAACTTCTCTTCCGTTCCGACGCCTTCGAGCTGCGGCTTCTTGAGCACGACGATGGATTCGTTGGCCTGGATGCTCGCGGCCACCTGCCGCGTCTCGTCCACCCTGGCGGTCATGCAACCCGAAGCCAGGACGAGCACGCCCACGGTGGCCAACGCCGCGCGTCGCGTCGGCCTGAAGACCTTGCGTTCCGACGCGTCGCTGAGATGCGGATTCATGACGTGCAATGGCTATTAGTTCCCCTTGAGTATACGTCAAGGCTCGCGTCGCGAACTGCTCTGCGGACCGTGAATTTCAGCTGAACAAATCGGCCTGCAGAGGTGCATCGGGATCACGCCGGAACTGGCTGCAGTCGAGCTGCGGGCCGCGAACAGCGTTGAGGCCGTGCCGCCGGCAGGCCGCGGCAAACCTGGCCTGCAGGAGCTCCGCGTACAGGCCCTCTCCGCGCATGCGGTGACCGAAGCGCGGGTCGTTCAGTCGCCCGTCGCGCATCTCGCGAATCCGGCCAAGCACCCGGCCGGCGCGGTCCGGAAAGTGCTGGGCCAGCCACTGCTCGAACAGCTCGCCAAGCCCGTGCGGCAGGCGCAGCAGCATGTAGCCCACGTTGCGGGCGCCGGCCCCGGCCGCCGCCCCGAGGACCGCTTCCATCTCGTGATCGGTAAGTGCCGGGATCACGGGCGCCATCATCGCGGTGACCGGCACTCCGGCAGCGGAAAGCTCGCGAATCACGCCGAGTCGCGCATGCGGCGCAGCGGCGCGAGGCTCGAGCACGCGTTTCAGGGAATCGTCCAGCGTTGTCAGGCTCACGACCACCGCAACGAGCCTCAGCGCGGAGAGTTCAGCAAGCAAGTCCAGGTCGCGCAGTATCAGCGCGCCCTTGGTGACGATCGTTACGGGATGGCGATGCGCGAGCATGACCTCGAGCAGTCCGCGGGTCGTGCCGAGCTCGCGTTCAGCCGGCTGGTAGGGATCCGTGTTCGCGCCGAGATTGATCGGTTTGCAGACGTATCCCGGGGCCGCGAATTCGCGCTTCAGCAGCCGCGCGAGCCCCGGCTTGTGGAAGATCCTCGTCTCGAAGTCCAGGCCCGGCCCCAGGTTCCAGTAGGAGTGCGTGGGTCGCGCGAAACAGTAGATGCAGCCGTGCTCGCAGCCCTGGTAGGGGTTGATGGCCTGCTCGAAAGGCACGTCCGGTGAATCGTTGCGGGTGATCGCGCGTTTCGGATGGTCCGGGGTCAGCGTGGTCTCGGGTCGGCGCGGCGGCACGTCGAGACTTCCCCACCCGTCGTCGGCCGCTTCGATCGCGGTCGATTCGAAACGGCCCGCGGGATTCGACACGGCGCCGCGCCCTTTTGCCACGTGATGACGGTCCGCCCGACGCATGCGCCGAGGCTACTGTATACATATACAGTTGTCACGGTACCTCGCCCGGGAAGCGGTCGAGCCTGCGCAGCTCCGGGAACAGCCTCGCCCACAGTCCCGCCACGCCAAGGGTTGCGAGACCTCCCACGACCACGGCCGGCACCGCGCCCCACCACGATGCAGTCAGGCCCGATTCGAACTCGCCGAGCTCGTTCGACGCGCCGATGAATACCGCGTTCACCGCGCTCACGCGACCGCGAATCTCGTCCGGCGTCTCGAGCTGCACNAGCAGGTGGCGGATGTACACGCTGACCATGTCGCCCACGCCCATNGCGACGAGCGCAACCATCGACAGCCAGAATNGCGTGGAGACGCCGAACACCAGTGTGGCGCAACCGTAGACGATCACACCCNCGAACATCCAGCCGCCGACGCGACGCGTNATCGGCAGCAGCCCCAGNATNGCGCCACAGACGGCGGCGCCTATGCCCGGCGCTGTGNGTAGCCAGCCGAGACCTGTCGGGCCGACGTGCAGGACGNCGGCGGCATAGACGGGNAGCAGCGCCGTGGCACCGCCGAACAGCACCGCAAACAGGTCGAGCGAGATTGCGCCGAGCAGCATTCGCTTCGAGCGCACGAAGCGCAGGCCCGACAGCAGCGATTGCCAGCCCGGCTCCTCGGCAGGCCGCTCCCCCCCGACGCCGCCGCTGCGGATGCCCAGCAGCATCGCCACCGCCAGCGCAAGCAGCACGGCGACCGATGCGTACACCACCGGGGCACCGCGCAGGTACATGATGCCGCCGAGCGCGGGGCCCGCGATCGTCGAGACCTGCCAGGTCGAGGTGTTCAGCGCGATTGCCGTTCCGAAATGGGCGCGAGGCACGAGGTTCGGCAGCAACGCCTGGCCGGTCGGCATCGCGAACGCGCGTGCCATGCCGAACAGCACCATCACCGCGAACACCGGCCGCGCCGAATCGAGACCGCGCGCCGCGAACGCGAACAGCAGCAGCGCGCAGAGGCACTCCACTGCGAAGCATGCCGCGAGGATGCGACGACGATCGAAACGGTCGGCGACGTGGCCGGCGGGCAGCACGAGCAGCACGAAGGGCAGGAACTGGGACAGCCCGATCAGGCCCAGGTCCAGCGGATCGCGTGTCACCGAGTAGACCTGCCAGCCGACCGCCACCGTCTGCATCTGCACCGCGAGCGTCGCGAGGAAGCGCGCCGAGAGAAAGAATGCGAAGTCGCGATTGCGGAACAGCGCGCTGCGGGAGTCGCCGTGGCCCCGCATCAGCCCGGCGCGCTCACTTCGGGCCCATCCTGAAGTAGCTCAGGATCTCGCCCGATTGCTCCCTGATCTTGCGCAGCCAGCGCCGCGCCCAGGCGAACTCGAGCCCGAGAATCGCCAGTCCGACCGGGATCACGACCATTGCCGGCCCCGGCAGCACGATCAACGCGACGCCGATGGCAAGCACGGTACCGCCGACCAGCCCCACGACTATGCGTCGGGCCCAGCGATAGCTGACGTGAAGGTGACGCCGCCTCACCGGGACTGCCCGAGCTTCGGCGCGACCGCCGGCGCCACGATCGCCAGCTGACGATCGTGCAGCGACGACAGCAGCAGCTGCGAGGCGATCGCTCCGCAGCCCGCAAGGAACATGTCCCACTGCGTGTCCCACGGGTCGCCCTGCGTCCCGAGGAAGGCGTCTGCGGCCTCGCCTCCGGCGAGCGCGGCCCACCACTCCGTGAACTCGTAGGTGGCGCTCACGCCGAGCACGGAAAACAGCACGAGCGTGAACAGCCACTTGCCGGGCGCAAGGGGCGAGGTCCGGACCAGCAGTTCCCGGATGATGATCGCGGGCGCAAAGCCCTGCATGAAGTGACCGATGCGGTCGTAGTGGTTGCGCGAGAAGTCGAACAGGTCCTGCATCCAGAATCCGAGCGGCACGCGCGCGTAGGTGTAGTGGCCGCCGAGGATCAGCACCAGCGCGTGGATCGCGATCAGCCAGTACGCGAGCGGCGTAAGCGGGAACCGCCTCCACGTCGCGAACAGCAGCGGCGCGGCAATCAGCACCGGCAGCACCTCGAGCAGCCACGTCAGCCGATCGTGCGGGCCGATGCCGGAGACGACCAGCGCGACCGCAACGATCACGAGCAGGGACAGCGGCAGCGCAGCGGATCGAGGCTCGCTCAAGACGGTCTGCCCTCGGCCTTGGCGCGCAGCCGACCGACGATCGCGTCGAAACGCGGGTCGTCGCGCAGTCCGTCGAAATCGGGATCGTGCTCGATCCATCCCAGATCGCCGCGGCCGTTGCGCACGGCGCGATCGAGGCTGGCCAGCGCCTCCTCGCGCATCTCGAGCACGGCGTAGGCGCAGGCGACGTTGTAGGCGGTCGCGAACTCGTCGGGCCGCAGCCGCAGCACTCGGTCGATATAGGCGAGCGAGCGCTCGCGATGCCCGATTCGCGCCGAGAGCACGGCTGCAAGATGCAGTGCGCGTGAGTCGTGTGTCGCCGCCACGATCGCCTCGTCGCGCCGGCCGAGGCTGAACAGCGCGCCCGCCAGCATGCACGGCGGCTGGTACTCCTCGGGCCGCAGTCGCTCGGCCGCCGCGTAGTAGGCCAGTGCCTGTTCGGCGCGGCCGGCGGAGAACAGGTCGCGCGCGTAGAAGTAATGCGCGTTGTAGGAGGACGGGTCGAGTCGGATCGCTTCCTCGAATGCCGCGAAAGCCTCGCCGGCCTTGCGCTGCAGGAACAGCAGATTGCCCTTGGCGACCCAGGCCTCGGGCATGTGCGGCTCGAGCTCCAGTGCGCGCCGGCTCGCGGCCAGCGCCTGCTCGATGCGGCCAGCATCCACTTCGAGCCCCCACAGCCCCGAATAGGCCAACGCATTGGCAAGGCCCGCATGGGCCTGCGCGAACTGCGCGTCGGCATCGATCGCACGCGCGAACAATGCGGCCGCCTGCGGCAGCGAGGTGTCGCCGCCATCGCGCAGCAGCGCCTGGCCCCGGAGGTACAGATCGTAGGCCTCGGCATTGCGCGTGCCGCCGCGCTCGAGCAGGCCGGACTCCTGCGCCGAGAGCGAGAGTCGCAGCGCGCGCACCAGCTTCTGCGCGATCTCGCTCTGCGTGGCGAACACGTCCTCGAGGCCGCGGTCGAAGCTCTCCGACCATAAGTGGTAACCGTCAGCGGCACTTACCAGCTGCGCGTTGATGCGCACCCGGTCGCCCGACCTGCGTACACTGCCCTCGAGCACCGCACCGACGCCGAGCGCCTTGCCGATCTCGCGCACGTCGGCGGCACGGCCCTTGAACTGGAACGAGGACGTGCGCGACGCGACGCGCAGCCCGCGCACGCAGCACAGAGCGTTGATGATCTCCTCGGCGATGCCGTCGCAGAAGTATTCGTGGTCGCGGCCCGGACTGAGGTCGGCGAAGGCGAGTATCGCGACTGACGCTCTGGGTGCTGCGGTCTGCGGTCCCGACGCGGGTGCCGCGTCCGCCCTCTCCGGCGGCAACGGCTCGGCCGGAGGAAGCAAGGCTGCAACCGTCGGCGTTGCCTTCGACAGCGGATCGGCGGCCTTCGACGACCCGACCGCACCGAGCGCCGGGGTGATCGCTGGTGTCCGCTCGATGCCCCTGGGAGTGACGTCGAACGCCCAGGCAAGCGCACACGCAACGGGGAATCCCAGCGCTGCCAGCACGATCACCAGCTTGAGCGTCCATGCCGGCAGGCCGATCGGCTCGAACACCGCATCCGCAACCTGGATCACGAGCCACGCCGCGACAAGGTAGACGACCGCGACGCGGAACACCTTGCGGCGCCGCAGCTCGGCGAACCATCTTTGCAGCCTGGACGCGTCGTCCGACATCGGGCCTCCCAGGAGCCGTACCGATTATAGGCGGGCACTCCGCGACCGTTCTGCCGGTCAGTGCCGCTCGAGGAACGCCTCGATCTCTTCCGCCAGCATCTCCGGCTGCTCGTGGTGCACCATGTGCCCGGCGTCGGGGATCACGCAGGGTTCGAGCCGCTGGATGAGCCGCGCCATGTTCTCCGGGCGGCCGTCCTCGCCGAGGCGCGGCAGGAAGTCCGACTGTTCCGCGACCACGTACAGCACCGGTGCCGTCACCTCGCGCCAGACGGCCTCAGCCTCCTCGCGCCGGTACAGCACGGCGTTGACGCGCTTGTGCGCGGGGTCGGCCCGCACGGTGACGCTGCCGTCGGGCTGGCGCTCGGTCCACGCAGCAGCGATGAACGCGGCGCGCTCGGGTGCGAGCCGCGGGTTGCGGCGGAACAGCAGGTGCGTGAACGCCTCGAGCGACGGAAAGCGCGCGAAGGCCGGCGGCTCGCGCAACTGGCCGAGCCACTCGCGATAGCGCGCCGGCGCCTGCCCGGGATGGGTCCGGGCCAGCCCGAAACCTTCGATGCACACCACGCGATGAATGCGCTCCGGGCGGATGCCGGCATACAGCGTCGCGATGTTGCCGCCCATGCTGTGGCCGATGAGCGTCACCTGCCAGCTCGGCGCGAGCCGCTCGAGCAACGCCTCGAGGTCGGCGAAGTAGTCCGGGAACCAGTAGCCCTCCTCCGGCCACTCGCTGCGGCCGAAGCCGCGCAGGTCCGGCGCGATGAACGTGCGGTGCCGCGGCATCTCGTCCACCAGGAACTGGAAGGTGTCGCCCGTGTCGGCCCAGCCGTGCAGCAGGAACACGGGTTCGGGATCCGTGCCGGGCCAGCGCGTGACGTGGTGGCGCAACCCGCGCAGATCGAGATCGAAGGACTCGGGTGCGCGGCGCGGGACGTAAGTCTCGGGCATCGATGGGCTCGGGCGCTGCTGCCGTGGCGGGTGGGGCATGCGATTATTGCGCGGCGACTCGGACAACGGGCAATCTCCGCGCCCTGCGAACCGCAGGTACATCGCACCGATGCGCAAGCTCCTGGTCTTCCAGCACGTCGCGACCGAGCCACTCGGACACCTCGACTCGCTGCTTCGCGATTCGGGTGTGCGCATTCGCTACGTGAACTTCGGCCGGGACCCCCGCGCCGAGCCCGACGTGCGCCGGTACGACGGTCTCGTGGTGCTCGGTGGACCGATGAATGTGGACCAGGCCGATCACCTTCCGCACCTGCGACTGGAGATGGCGGCGATCCGCGAGGCGATGGCGCTCGAGCGGCCGGTACTCGGCGTGTGCCTCGGCGCGCAGCTGCTCGCCCAGGCGATGGGCGGCAACGTGCACCCGAACCCGGTGCCGGAAATCGGCTGGTACCGACTGCACACGCGACCCGCCGCGCACGACGACCGGCTGTTTCGCCACTTCGAGCGCCGCCCGAACTACGTGTTCCAGTGGCACGCCTACACGTTCGCGACGCCACCCGGGGCGGTGCCGCTGGCGTGGACCCGCAACTGCCGCAACCAGGCTTACCGCCTCGGCGACCAGGCCTGGGGCCTGCAGTTCCACCTCGAGGCCGACGCCGCCCTGATCGAGCGCTGGCTGGGCTCCGAGGGAGGTCGCGAGGAGATCAAGCAGCACTGGGACTCGCCGCGCATCTCGCGGATCCGCGCCGCCACCCGCGAGCACCTGCCCGCGGCGACTGCGCTCAGCGAGCGCGTGTTCGGCGAGTTCATCCGCATGTTCTGCGGACGACGCTATGCGACGCTGTCGTCGCGGTGAGCCACGACCTTCACCCGCCGAGAAACATCCGGTAGGCCGGGTTGCCGGTCTCCTCGGTATAGGCGTAGTGCAGATCGCGCAGGTGCTGGGCAAACTCCTCGCCGCTCTCGGGCGGCACCTGCACACCTGCAAGCACACGGCCGTAGTCCGAGCCATGGTTGCGGTAGTGGAACAGGCTGATGTTCCAGCGTGAGCCGATCGCCTGGAGGAACCTGAGCAGCGCGCCCGGCCGCTCGGGAAACTCGAAACGCAACAGTCGCTCGTGCGCAAGGCCGCGCGCGTGCCCGCCAACCATGTAGCGCACGTGCAGCTTCGCCATCTCGTCGTCACTCATGTCGATGACCGGATAGCCTGCCGCCGAGACCTGCCCGAGCAGTGCCTGCTTCTCGCCCGGGCCTTCGTTGATCGCCACGCCCACGAAGATCCGCGCTGCCTGCGAGTCCGCGTAGCGGTAATTGAACTCGGTGACGCTGCGCCGGCCGAGCAACTGGCAGAAGCGCAGGAAGCTGCCGGGCTCCTCAGGGATCTCCACCGCGAGCAGCGCCTCGCGGCCGGCACCGATGTCGGCCCGCTCCGCGACGTGTCGCAGCCGGTCGAAGTTGATGTTCGCGCCGCAGTTGAGCGAGACGAGAGTGCGCTCGCTGCAGGCCTCCCGTGCCACGTACTTCTTGATGCCGGCGACGGCGAGCGCTCCCGCGGGCTCGGCGATGGTGCGATTGTCCTCGAAGATGTCCTGGATCGCCGCGCAGATCTCGTCGGTCGAGACCAGGATCACCTCGTCAACGTACTGCTGCGCGAGGCGGAACGTTTCCTCGCCGACGCGGCGCACCGCGACGCCGTCGGCGAAGATGCCCACGCGCGCCAGCGTCACCCGTTCCCGCGCCAGCAGTGAATCGTGCATGCTGGCCGCATCCTCGGGTTCGACACCGACGATGCGGACCTTCGGGTACAGCGACTTCACGTAGGCCGCGATGCCTGCGACGAGTCCGCCGCCGCCGATCGGCACGAAGATCGCATCGGGCGGATCGGAGAGCTGCCGAAGTATCTCCATGCCGATCGTGCCCTGTCCCGCGATGACGTCCGGGTCGTCGAAGGGATGGATGAACGTGAGGCCGCGCTCGCGCGCCACTTCGATGGAGTGCTCGTAGGCATGGTCGAAATCGTCGCCGTGCATGACGACCTCGCCACCGAGATCGAGCACCGCCTGCACCTTGATGGCGGGAGTCGTCTGCGGCATCACGATCACCGCAGGAATGCCGCGGCGACGCGCAGCAAGCGCCACGCCCTGCGCATGGTTGCCGGCCGAGGCGCAGATCACGCCCCGTTCGGCCACGGTCTGGGAGAGGTGGACGATCTTGTTGTAGGCGCCGCGCAGCTTGAACGAGAAGACCGGCTGCAGGTCCTCGCGCTTGAAGAGGATGCGATTGCCGAGGCGCCGCGACAGGCGCGGAGCGCTCTCGAGCGGGGACTCGATGGCGACGTCGTAGACGCGCGCCTTGAGGATGCGTTCGATGTATCGCTCTTGCATGGGGAAGATCGTGGCGGGGGGGCCGTGGCTACGTTAGCAGGAATGCACGGCAACGGTGATCCGTCGAGAGCTTCAACTTTCCGGCCGCTGCCCGCATACTCCCGGCTGCGCGGCCCGTCGTCGCGTTTCGCAGGTCACCGCAACTCGCAGATGAATCCACCTGTCTCGCGCCGGGCGCTGATCGGCGCCCTGGGCGCAAGTGCGCTGCTGTCATCGTCCATCCGCGCGGCCACGTTCCCGACTGACAGCGTGCCGACCGGCTCGCGCGAACTCTGGGCCTGGATCCGGTCTCAGCTGGTGCTCGACCCCGAGCTCGCGTGGCTCGACACGGCAGGCTCGGGCCCGGCACTGCGCGCGGTCATGGTGCGCGAGTACCGGCATCGCGAGCGTCAGAGCCAGGATTTCCGTCATTACCGGGACGCCGCGCTCGGCGAGCCCGCAATCGCGCAGCACCTGGCCGGCGTCGCCGCATTCCTCGGCGCCGGCGCCGATGAAATCGCCTTCACGACGGGCGCAACCGAGGGCCTCGGCATCGTCACGCGTGGTCTCGACCTCCAGGCCGGTGACGAGGTGCTCTTGAGCGGCCACGAGCGGCCTGCAGCCGTCGGGCCCTGGCGCGTCGAGGCCGCACGACGCGGCGTGAAACTGGTCGAGCTGCCGCCGGGACCGACGCCGGCCACGCCCGAGGCCATCGTCGCGCAGTACAGCGGCGCGATCACGCCACGCACGCGCGTTCTGCTGGTCTCGCACGTCCGGGCCACCGACGGCACGGTGATGCCGGTGCGTGAGCTCTGCGCGCTCGCGCGCGCCAGCGGCGCCTTCAGCCTCGTCGACGGCGCGCTTGGTCCCGGCCACGTGGACGTTCAGCTCGCACTGTTAGGCTGCGACGCCTACGCCACGTCTTTCCATCGCTGGACGAACGCGTCCTGGGGCATCGGGGTACTTTTCCTGCGCCGCGATGCGCAGGCGCGCGTGTGGCCGACGAGCGAGAGCAACGACGGGCCGGCGGGGGCGCAGCGACGCTACGGGGCAGCTCACGCGCCGCTTGGTCCACCCATCGAGGGAGTCGGCGTGGCGCTCGAGTTCCAGGAGCTCGTGAACCGCGCAAGGATCGGATCGCGCATTCGGGAGCTCGCCGCATACCTGCGGCTGCAACTCGCCACGCTCGAGGGCCTCGAGATCCTGACGCCCTCGCACCCGGCGCTCGCAGCGGGAATCATCACGCTGCGCCTTCCCGGGGTGGATCACGGCAGGATCGCGCTGGCGCTTGCCGAGCAGGACCACGTCGTCGTCGCGCACGTCGCGCAGGGCGGGCTCGACGCGCTGCGCGTGAGCGTGCACCCGGCGAGCGAGCACGCCGAACTCGACCGCTGCGTGAACGGCCTGCGCTCGAGACTGGGAGCGCGGCCGTGATGCCACGCGTCGAACTTTGGACGACGGTGCTCGCGGGTCTGAGCGGGGGCCTCGCCGGCGTCCTGTGGAGCAGTCTCGTCACCACGCCATGGCTCGCTCGCGCCAGCGGCATCGCCGTCGACGACCGCACGGAAACGGTGGCACGGCTGTTCGCCGGAGCCGCGTTGCGCGCCGCCGCTGGCGCGGCACTCGGCTTCCTGTTCTGGCTGGGGTGGGGGCTGATCGCAGTGGTCGGATTGCCGTGGTACGCAGTGGGCCTGCTGTTCGGCGTGGTGACCTGGGTCGCGCTCGCCGCCCCGGCGCTCGGCACATTGCTGCTGCGCAGCCGGCTATCCGCAAAGGCGGTCCTTGCACACACCGTGGAGTGGCTCGCGACCTGCCTGACCGTCGGCCTCATGTGCGCCTGGGCCTGGCATCGCTACGCCTGATTCGCCGTGCGCAACGTCTACCTGCTCGCAATCGCGCAGGCACTGTCGGCCGCTGGCATGATGACCGTCTTCCTGCTGGGCGGAATCATCGGCAGCGAGCTCGCGCCGCGGCCGAGAGCGTGCCGCCGGGCCGCGTGAGCCACGCGGTCTCGATCGTGATGATCGGCACGCTCGTGGCCGCATCGGTCGGTCCGCAGATCGCGCTCGTGCTCAAGGAACTGGTGCCCGGCCACGAGTACGCCGGATCGTTCCTGGGCGTCGCGCTGCTGTGTATCGCGGCGGCGCTGGTGCTGACGCGCGTCGAAGCGGGATCGGGACATGCGGTCGAGGCGGCAAACGGCGCAGCGCGGCCTCTGGCGGCGGTACTGCGACAGCCTGCCTACCTGCTCGCGGTAGCCGCCGCGGTGGTTTCCTACGCCGTGATGAGCTTCATCATGACCGCCACGCCGATCAGCATGCACGTGCACGATCACCACTCGGACACCGACACGGCATGGGTGATCCAGAGTCACCTGCTCGCGATGTACGGACCGTCACTGTTCAGTGGCCGGCTGATCGGGCGCATCGGCGTGCGCACCGGCATGGGCATCGGCCTCGCACTGATGCTCGCCTGTGTCGCGATCGCCAGCACCGGTCGCGACCTCATGCACTACTGGTGGGGCCTGGTGATGCTCGGCATCGGCTGGAACCTGCTGTTCGTGGCAGGCACGGCGCTGCTCACCACGACCTACGTTCCGGCCGAGCGCTACCGCGCGCAGGCCGTCAACGAATTCTCGGTGTTCGGCACGCAGGCGCTGGCCTCGCTGCTCGCGGGGCCGGCGATTCACCTGCTGGGCTGGCGGACACTCAACCTGGCCACGCTGGTGCCGCTGGTGCTGTTCGGGGCGGCACTGCTCGCCTGGCCGGTTCAGCGATCGAGGAACTCCCGGACGTAGCGCACGACCTCCGGCACGCCTGTATCGAGCAGCCCACCATCCTGCGTGGGCAGATCGACGCACCTGGCTTCCGGCAGCAGCGTCTGGGCGCGCGCGGTCATGTCCCAGAACTCGTCCCGCGGCCGCAACACCAGCGCGTGCTGTCGCACGAGGGGCAGGCGCTCGCCGGCCGGATAGTTGGCAGCCGCCGTCGGGCCCCAGCCCGCGGCATCCCCGGCCTGCAGCGACACAGCCAGCAGCTGGCCGACGCGTGACATCGTCACGTTGGCGCCTCTCGAGCCGCGCAGGCGTTGCCATTCCTCGAGGAGGTGCGAGCCGTCCTCACGCGGCCGACCGGGCCAGGGCCGCTGGTGAAATGCCTCCCGCTCCTTGGCGTCGAGCACCGGCACGCTCGCCAGCACCAGGCGTCGTACCTGCAAGGGACGCATCACCGCAAGCTCCGCCGCGATGAACGAGCTGGTCTGATGCGCGAGCAGGTCCACCTCGCGCAGTCGCAGCGTGTCGAGCAGGTCGCCGATAGCGGCCGCGTACTCCGCCACCGACGGCGCCGACTCGGGCGCCTCGGATTCGCCGTAGCCAGGCAGGTCGGGCGCGTAAACGCTGCGATCCTGACCGAGTTCGGCCGACACCCTGCGGAACGCGCGGCCCGTCGCCGGACTCGAGTGCACGCACACCAGCGGCACGCGTTCGTCGAAACCACCGTTCGAGGGGAAGGCGGTATGGACGTGCTGCTGCCCGAACCGGCAATCCACGTACATCTTGCGAAGGTGAACGGTCACGGGCGGGGACATCCTCGTCGAAACAGCGGCATTGCGCGCGGCGCTACGGGTCGGGATTTGCTTCACGTTGACGGGACCTCGGGTGGGTGCGGCTCCGGGCGGATTGTCCGCGCGCAACCCCCAGGATCACGTTGACTCAACTCTCATAAAACACTGCACTTAGCTGACGTAATGCGCGCCGGACCGGATGCATGCGGGCTCCGAGCGGCTTATGTCTCAATGGTCACACCGTGTCGAGATACCACTCGTAGTCGCGATCGGTCACCAGCGCGCCGAACTTCTCGCTCTCGCGACGCTTTACGGCGAGGAACACGTCGAGAAAATCGCGGCCCATTGCGTCCGCCAGAAACTCCGATTGCGCAGCGCGCTCGATCGCCGCATGCCACTGCAGCGGCAGCCCGCCCGGCGAATTCTGCGCGTATCCGTTGCCCTCGACGGGCGGCCCTGGATCGAGCGCGCGCTCGAGGCCGTGCAGCATGCCTGCCAGCACCGCCGCCGCGACCAGGTAGGGGTTGGCGTCGGCGCCGGCCGCGCGGTGCTCGACGTGCCGGGTCGCGGGTGGTCCGGTCGGCACCCGCAGACCGACCGTACGGTTGTTCACTCCCCAGGTCGCCGCGACCGGCGCATAGCTCATCGCACGGAAGCGTCGATAGGAATTTGCGTTGGGCGCGAACACTGCCATGCCGTCGGCGAGTGTCGCGCGCAGGCCGCCGATCGCCTGGCGCAGCATGAGAGAACCGCGCGGGTCGTCGTCCGCGCAGAGGTTGCGGCCGTCCGGGCCGGCGAGGCTCGCGTGCAGGTGCATCCCCGAGCCCGCCAGCTCGGCGAACGGCTTGGCCATGAAGCAGGCGACGCACCCGTGGCGCGCCGCGACGCCGCGCACCGCGCGCTTGAACATCACCGCCTCGTCCACCGCGCGGAGTGCGTCGGCGCGGTGTTCGAGCGTCATCTCGAACTGGCCCGGCGCGTACTCCGACATCAGCGTGCGCACCGGCAGCCCGAGACTGCGCGCCGCCGCACCGACCTCGTCGAACAGGGGTGCCATGTCGTCGAGCCTGCCCAAGCCGTAGGCGTCGATGCGGCTGCCGCGCGTGCCGGAGAGACGTCCCCGTGCCGGCGCGAGGCGGCCGTCCTCGTCGCGCTCGAGCAGGTAGAACTCGAGTTCCACCGCGACCACCGGCGTACACCCGCGCGCCTGGTCGGCCCCGGCGGGCCGGCCGTCGAGTTCGAACAGCGTGCCGAGAACCTGCGCGGTCGGCCGCGCCAGCCATGCGGCTCGCGCCAGTGTCCCGGCCACGGGACGGCAGGTCTGGTCGGCGTCCCCCACGGCCCAGACGAGTCCGGTGTCCTCGACATCCTCGCCCGTGACGTCGAGGCCGAGGATGGAACCCGCGACGTTGCGACCCGGACCGAACAGCGCGGCGAGTTCCTCGCGCGCTATGTTCTTGCCGCGCGCCACGCCGTTCAGGTCGGTGATGACGAGCTGCACCACCTCGACATCGGGATGGCGCTCGAGGAACTCGCTGACTTCCTCGGGCCGGCCGAGGCCCGCGGTGGGCTGGATCATGGAACTGGGCTCCGTGGGGCGACGGCATGGTGACGGATGCTCGCGCGCGGTGGCAAGCTCGCGCGGACCGCTGCATGCGGGCCGGTGCGAGAATGCCCGGCAATCCTTATTGCCTGACCGCAGGCTCGATTTTCGGCTCCAACGAGATTCCCGCTTTGCCCGAGGCCTACACGCTCGTCGAATCTGCGTCGCTCGCACCGCTCAACACCCTGCGCGTTGCAGCGACCGCGCGCTGGCTGGCCGAGGTGAGTGACGCGGCGGCGCTGCCCCACCTGCTTGCGCACGATGCGGCGAGAGAAGGAGTGCTGGTGCTTGGCGAGGGCAGCAACGTGCTGTTCGCGTCGGACTTCCCGGGGCTGGTGCTGCGGCCCGCGTTCCAGGCGGTGCGCGCGCTCGAGGACGACGGCAGGACGGCGCTCGTCCGCGCCGAGGCCGGCATGAACTGGGATGCCCTGGTGGACTGGACACTGGCGCGCCGACTCTCGGGTCTCGAGAACCTCGCACTCATCCCGGGACTCGCGGGGGCGGCACCGATCCAGAACATCGGCGCCTACGGTGTCGAGGTCGCCGAGTGCATCGAGACGGTCGAGGCCTGGGACCGCGTGCGGCGGCGCTTCGAAAGGCTCCCGCGAGAGGCCTGCGGTTTCGGCTATCGCGACAGCGAATTCAAGCGTACTCCGGAGCGATGGATCGTGACCGCCGTGGAGTTCCGTCTCTCGCGCGAGTCAAGACCTAGGCTCGACTACGCCGGCGTGCGCGAGGAACTGGAGGTACTGGGGCCCGGCGAGCCGACGCCGCAGCGCGTGGCCGAGGCCGTGCGGCGATTGCGCCGGCGCAAGCTGCCCGACCCGGAAGTGATCGGCAACGCGGGCAGCTTCTTCAA
>PDVJ01000201.1_pt1 | contig 18582 bp, 19 predicted proteins | sample 1369811 | NCBI WGS metagenome assembly PDVJ01 (sample SAMN07795376, study PRJNA414565) | Alkali sediment metagenome, whole genome shotgun sequencing project. | reverse complement strand
CCACTGCTGAGGGGTCAGGCTACCACCATAACGGTATTCTATAAGTACATGAAATCACTTGTAATAAGAAATCATATAGATTATTTAATTTTTTTCTTGACAACAAATTAAATATTATTTATCCTTGCGACAAATAGAGCAGGCGCAACGGGGATTTCCTTATGATGAATGAAGAACCCAACAATTTAACGGAAAAAGCGTACAGCTTGATCAAGTCTATGATTTTTGATCAGACGATTGTTCCTGGGCAGAGGCTCATTTATCGCGAGCTGTCGATGCGGCTCAACATGAGCACGACCCCAATTCAGTTGGCGTTAGCGAGGCTTGAGCAGGAAGGTTTTGTACAGCTTGTACCCAATGTGGGCTACTTCGTAAGGAAAATCACTCCCAAAGAGGTTGAAGACCTCTTTGATATAAGAACAATTCTCGAACTTCATGCCGTAGAATTGGCCATCATGAAGCAAACGGACGAAAGCATAAAAGTATTACACGATAAAATACAAGACCACGAAAAATACATTGTTGAGATATATGATCGCAAGAAGCTGTTGCTAGATGCGGAAGTCCATTTACAGGTAGCCAGGATGTCCAATAATTTGGAAATTGTAAAACACTTACAGCGAATTCATGAACATATCTATTTGCGATCCCGTATAGAACTCCTTTCTCCAACTAGAATGGGTTTGTCGCCCGTGCATCATAAGAAACTCTTTCAGATGATAAAGGCAAAGGATGTTGAGGGTGCCCAAGAGCTTCTTCGTGAACATATTCAAGGAGCCAAGGAAATCAACCTGTCGTCTATAAAGCGGAACGGTCAAACCTTGTGAGGTGACTTCTCCGGGGGAAACGAAATGATCGGAAGGTCTTGGCTGAGGTTGGTTTCTTAAATCCGAAAGGCATATGTGGTGTTGTTATTGAATTGATTCAAGAAGCCTAACGACTTTCTTTTATTATTTTTGAAAATTCATCAAATTCGATTCGGAAGGGCAAGAAAAGGTGGAGTTACCACTTCATAATGTGCGTATTATTGACCTTACCCGTATGATTGCAGGACCTTACGCGACCATGCTTCTGGGCGATCTAGGTGCCGAGGTAATTAAGGTAGAAGAACCAGGGCGGGGCGATTTAAGCCGAACTTCTCCTCCCCATATTGAAAAGGGGGAGAGTGCTTATTACATTTCCTTTAATCGGAATAAGAAGGGGATTACTTTAGACATCAAAGATCCCGAACAATTAGAGATTTTTTACTCCCTTGTTGAAAAGTCAGATGTCGTCATTGACAATTTTAGGCCTGGGGTTCTGGATAAACTAAAGATTAACTATGAATTTCTCAAACAGATTAATCAAAAAATTATCTCGTGTTCAATTACAGGTTTTGGGGCAACAGGGCCTTTTAAAGACCGTCCCGCTCTAGATTTAATCATTCAGGCGAGAGGAGGGATCATGAGCTTCACAGGGGAGCGAGACAGAATGCCTGTGCGCATTGGGGTTCCTATCGGCGATTTGACGGGTTCCCTCTTTGCAAACCAGGCTGTTTTGGCCGCTCTCTATCAAAGAGAAATGACCGGGAAAGGCCAAAAAATTGACATAAGCTTACTGGATTGTCAGATCTCTCTTCTTACTTACAGAGCCCAGTACTATTTTTTGGCCAGAGAGATTCCAATTCCTGCTGGGACAGAACATGTCTCTCTCGTTCCAATCAAGGCCTTTTCAACGCAAACTATTCCGATCGTGATTGATGCGCATCAAAATAACTTTTTCTTCCTTCTTTGCTCTATTATAGGTAGAGAAGATTTAATAAAAGACCCTCGTTCATTCAGTCAAGAAGCACGCTTCAATAATCGGGAATTTGTACATAACGAAATTCAGAATGAGTTACTGAAACAACCGGGGGGAAAATGGCTGGAGCTCTTTGAAGGAAAGATTCCGGCTGCGCCTATCAATACTGTCGACCAAACCCTTTCCGATCCTCAGGTGATATATCGTAACATGATTGCAGAAACAGACCATCCTCTGCTTGGAAAAATCAAATTAGTTGGAAACCCAATGAAGCTAAGTTCTATCGGGAAAGAGAAATTCAGACCTCCTCCCCTTCTTGGTGAACATACAAAGGAAGTCTTTACTGGATTGCTTGGATTGTCTTCTGAAAAAGTGGAACAGATTCTCCAAAAACAAAACCGGAGAAAGTAAATGGAAGAAGGACTTGGAGTGATGGATATTTGGTTCAGAGTATTTCACCAGTACTCCAGCACTCCACTTCTCCAATATTTCAATGACCCGAATTCATTAAAGGAGGAACCACATGGCTAAATGGAAACTTCCACCGGATGGCGGTCACATGGAGCGTCCCGACGGCGTCTATTACCAGACGATGAACATGACCGAAATCAACGCTCGCCTCAAAAAGAATGACCTTATCATCGTTCCGGTAGGCAGCACAGAATGTCATGGGGCTGCGCAGCCTCTGGGGGAGGATACATTTCTCGTGACCCGGATGGCTGAGCAGGTGGCCCTAAAGATGGGCTGTACTGTTGCCGAACCGGTCTGGTATGGGTCTCATCCCTACCCCCACCTGGGCATGCCGGGCACCGTCGTTGTCCCGGAAGAGACCTTCCTGGCCAACCTGCGTGCAATCATCGCGGGGTTCTGGAACACTGGCTTCCGCAAGCAGATCTTTCTCAACGGTCACGGCCAGGAAGAGGTCATTCCCCTGGCGTTGCATCAATGGGCCAAGAAATACCAGGTGCCCTGTATTTTGATTTCCTTGCACTGGCCTACCGTGATCCACGATTTTCTCAAGGATAAGGCTCACGGCGGCCCTTTTGAAACTCCTTTTCAGCATGCGGATGAAGCGGAGGCTTCTTATTCACTGGCGCTGTTTCCCGAATTCATGAAGATGGAGCTGGCCGTAGACAACAAGCCCGAAGGGTTCTTGCCTGCAGGACATGTGGACAAAGGCGGAGAGGTGTATCACTCTCCCATTAAGGGTCACGAGCAGGTTGGTCTGGGAGGAGCCGAGGTTCTGGTCTATCCGGAAGGGGTGATCGGACGACCTACACTTGCGACCGCCGAGAAAGCCAAGGCCGGCCTTGATGTTCTGCTGGACTACATGTGCAAGCTGGTCGATGATATCATGACCCGATTCCCGGCCGGTCAGCTTCCCCCGATGGATAAGGTGACGATGAGGGACCCGAAGGAGGTTGAGGCATTGCTCAAAGGGCCGCTAAACGGGGGAACGCATCTCTATACCATCTCTTACCCACCGGTCGAAAAAGTTCCGACATAAACCAGTGGGGGGATCGGATGCCAGTCATTATGAGCGCAAACATGATCCCCCGGGAAGAGTTTTCCCTGGAGAGGGAGAAAGGAAGTCATGAAAAAAGGTCAGACAAAGGTCATGATGGGAAACGAGGCTTGCGTGGAGGCGGCCCTCCTGGCGGGGTGCCGCTTCTTCGCCGGCTATCCGATCACACCGGCCACCGAGATCCTGGAGGTGATGTCGAGACGTCTCCCCCTTGTCGATGGCCTGTGTCTGCAGATGGAGGATGAAATCGCGGCCGTTGTGGCGATTGTCGGGGCCTCCTGGGGAGGGACGAAGGCAATGACGGCCACAAGCGGGCCCGGATTCTGCCTGATGCAGGAGGGGATCGGTCTTGCCGTCGCCGTCGAAGCTCCCTGTGTCATTGTCAACGTGCAGAGAGGAGGGCCCGCTTCGGGCCAGTCCACCTCGACCGCCCAGGGCGATTTCTACCAGGCGAGGTACGGTTCCAACGGGGACTACTCCCTCATCGTTCTCTGCCCGTCGACGGCCCAGGAGATGTTCGACCATACGGTCAAGGCTTTCAACCTCTCGGAGCGGTTCCGGATCCCGGTCATCATCCTTTCGGATGAGGTCGTGGGCCACATCCGGGAGAAGGTGTTCATCCCCGATGCGGATGAACTGAAGTTCGTCGAGCGGAAGACGCCCACGGTCCCGAGGGAGCAGTTCATCCCCTTCAAGGCGGACACAGATGGTGTCCCGTTCATGCCGACTTTCAACACGGGGTATCGGGTTCCCGTGATCTCACAGGCCAAGAGCCTCAGCGGCAACCGGGGGAATGCCCAGGAAGCTGACGAGAACATCCGCCGCATTGTCGCCAAGGTCGAGGATCATATAGAAGAATTTGCCGACGTGCAGGTCTACGGGGACAAAAGTGCCAAGACGGCCTTCGTCACGTTCGGCTCGGTATGTCGGGCGGCGCGGAGTGCCGTCGATATGGGACGGGAAAAGGGCCTTGCGCTCCGCTCGGTGGATCGTCGTCGCGGAGATGAATCTCGGGATGATTCAACGGGAGGTCCAGCGGGTCATCCGGGAGCCGAAAGTCAAGATTGAACTGTTCTCGAAAATTGGGGGCATTTACCCGCAGCCGCAGGAATTCCTGCGTTTTCTGGAGGAGAAGCGATGAACCCACTTGGTGAAAAATACCTGCGAAAGGATTTTCTTCCGTTCGTCTTTTGCCCTGGTTGCGGCGACGGAATGATCGTCCAGGCCTTTCTTCAAGCCGTGGACGACCTGGGAATCCGGGACGATCTGGCATTAACCGCGGGAATCGGCTGCAGCTCCTGGATCGCCGTATACACCCATGCCGATGTCCTCAAGGTCCTCCACGGCCGCGCCATTCCGGCCGCCATCGGGCTGAAGGCCACCAACCCTTCCCGCAAGGTTGTCATCTTCACTGGCGACGGGGACTGTCTCGCCATCGGGGGCAACCACCTGCTCCACGCTGCCAGGCGCAACATCGACATGACCGTCGTCTTGGTCAACAATCAGCTCTATGCCATGACCGGTGGGCAGGTTGCTCCCAGCACGAAGGTAGGGTCGAAAACCCAGACGACGCCCTACGGAAACATCGAGAAACCGCTGGATGGCTGCAAGGTCGCGATTGCCGCGGGAGCCACAATGGTTAGCCGCTGGTCAACGGCCCAGCCCAAGCAGCTCATCCGGGTGTTCAAGAAGGCGCTAAACCATAAGGGGTTCGCTTTTATTGAGGTCATGTCTCAGTGCCCAGTCCAAACCGGGAGGTACATGCTCGGTTCCGGTTCCCCGCAATTCAACTTCCAGTGGCTGAAGGATAACTGTGTGACAATAGATGACCCCTCGAAGTTGGGAGAGGTCGAGGCGCAGGGGAAAATCCCGGTGGGAGACTTCCTCCAGGTCGAGAAACCCGAATTCATGGAAGAGGTCCAGCGGATGAACCAGAGAGTGAAAGAGGCGCAAGCCAAAGGAGGCGATCGTTGAAAGCCGCAGCAAGAATCGATATCGACCGCAAATACTGCAAGGGCTGCATGCTCTGCCAGTATGTCTGCAAATTTGAGGTGTTCGAGCCGGGACAGGAGAGGAGCCTGCTCGACTATCTCATGCCCCGGCCGGCAAAGCTCGAGAACTGCCGGGTCTGCGGGCTCTGCGAGACACACTGCCCCGATATGGCCCTGACTGTGATTTCGGAGGAGAAAGGGGAGAAGGAACAATGAGGAAGGAGATCATCTTCACAGGATTTGGCGGGCAGGGCATCATCCTCATGGGCGTGATCATCGCCCGGATGATGGAGCACTTTCCTGAACTGCAGGTGACCCAGGCCCAGTCCTATGGACCGGCTTCCCGCGGCGGGGCGTGCCGTACCGATGTCGTCATCTCGGACCAGCAGATCAACTACCCCAAGAGCTCACGGCCGGACGTGATGGTCTTCATGTCCGAGGATGCGGTGAAACGGCTCCTGGCTGAAGCGGATCCGGGCCGGACCCTGATTGTCTACGACGACACCCTGATCAAGGCGATCCCGGCGCCGTACACGAAGACCTTCGCGGTTCCGGCAACCGGGCAGGCCGAGAAGGAGTTCAAGAACCGGATGGTGGCCAACATCTTCATGCTGGGGGCCGTCATCGACCTGATCAACCCGGGAAGCCTTGACGTCCTCAAGAAGATCGTCGCGAGCAGCGTTCCCAAGAAGTACGAAGAGCTCAACATCAAGGCGCTGGAAGCCGGGTACGAATACTACCGGACACATAAGCCGGGGCAACATCCGCCATCTTCAAATTAGGAGAACAGAGCAGGTGCGACGACTCGCCGAATGGCACGTTGAGGGGAGAAAGAGATGAAACCAGCAGAGGAGAAGTCCTACCCAAACGCTGGAAGAATTCTGTATAAGTGTTTTAAAAAAAGCAGGCCTATCCCCAGATTGGTCAGCCATTTTGGCTCAGTCCTTGGTCTGCGCCGAACTTCGTGGGATTCAGTCTCACGGGGTAGTAAGGCTTGAAACGTATATGAAACGGCTCGAAGCCGGCGTCATGAAGCTTAGAGCTCCCATTGAAATCGAGATGGACAAGCAGGCGGTGGCACTCCTCAACGCCAACAACACCTTCGGCCAGATCGCCGGTCATCGGGCCATGACGCTGGCCATCGACAAGGCGAAACAGTATGGCACCGGTGTGGTGGCAGTAAAGAACTCCAATCACTTCGGAATTGCGGCTTATTATGCCATGATGGCCCTGAATGAGGACATGGTGGGTTGCGTCTTTACCAACGCTTCCCCGGCGATGGCCGTTTACGGCACCAAGACACCCCTGATTGGCACCAACCCGATATCCATAGCAATCCCCGCCGATGAGCAATTTCCGATTGTGTTGGATATGTCAACCTCTGTGGTCGCACGGGGGAAAATCAGGTATGCCGCGCTGACCGGCCATGCAATTCCAATGGGTTGGGCCCGGGACAGCGACGGTAAACCTACAGAGAACGCCCAGGCTGCTCTTAAGGGTACCCTGGAACCTGTGGGCGGGGTAAAAGGTTCAGCCCTGTCGTTGATCATCGATATTGTTTGTGGGATTCTTACTGGTACCGTGTTGACCGGCGGTGTAAAAGAGACAACTGACATGAGCGGACCCACGAAAACAGGACATTTTTTCTCCGCCTTGAACATATCAAGGTTCATAGATGTGAAGCTTTTTAAGTCGAATGTGGATCAGGTGATTAGAAATATCAAACGCCTTCCCGCTATAGGCGAGGGACAGGTCTATATGCCTGGAGAGATTGAATATCTTTGCAGCAGGAGACGCATGGAAGAAGGCATTCCTCTTGGATATGACGTGGTTGATTTATTGAATAGCTTAGCAACCCGCTATGGGGTTCCTCCATTGATGAGTGGCATACCTCGATAGATAATCACGAAAGACGTGATGATCTGGGAGATTGAGGTGATCGCGCAGAAGCTGATCAACAGGATCCATGACCGTGAACTGCATCACATTCTGGTTCTCTTCGGAGAGAGACCCTTTCTAAGGATGATATCGCGGTTTTGAGGAACACTGGCGTGCAAGGTGTTTTCCCATCGCACCAAAGCTCGAGGAAATCTCGACATTCAACGAAGAAAAAGTGAAAGAGGCGTGCGGGTCAATGGACGACATCAGTGAAAGGATCAGACATCGGGAATCCCTCAATAAGATCATGACTGCTGAAGAGGCGGCCCTGCTTTTCCGGAACGGGATGATGATCGCGACCTCGGGCAATCCTCTGATGGGCTGCCCCAGGGCGGTATTTTTCGCCCTGTCAGAGCGAATCAAAAAGGAAGGCGGAATCAAGATAGATCTGTTGTGTGCGGGACCCCTGGGTCCTGAAGTTGAAGATCTCCTTGTTGATGCCGGCGGGATCAGAACGAGGATTGGTGCTATAGGAAGTGAGAAACTTAGGGCGTCCATAAATCGTGGAGAGGTGAAATTCATCGAGGGCAAGGGAGCGCAGTTGCCTCTGCAGGTGAAACGCGGTTGGTACGGACCGGTCGATTTAGCTGTCATTGAGGCAGTAGGGCTGACTCAGGAAGGCTATATCATTCCTTCAACCGCAGTCTATGATTCGCCCGAGTGGATCGATTTCGCCTCAGCAGTGATTGTCGAAATCAACCTCAACCGTCCGATGGCGTTGCAAGGATTGCATGATGTCTATCAGAAAGGTGAGGGCCCGATTCCCATTGTCGGGAATCCTCTGGAGCGAATCGGCGTGCCGTATTTTCCCGTAGATCCAAAGAAGATCAAGGCGATCGTTCTGTCTGACCTGAGGGACAAGCCATCGGCTGAAGGCAAGCCGGATCGCATGGGTGGTCTCATCGGCCAGCAGCTCGTCAATTTCTTTAAGAAGGAGATTGCCGCCGGGCGGTTAAAGTACCCCCTGCCGCCCATCGAGCTCGGCGTTGGGGATCTTGCTGGCCATGTGATGAGGAAAATCGGTGCGAGTGATTTCAGTAATTTTCGTTTTTACCTACCCGCCATCACCGATCCCGTGCTAGAGATTGTCGAATTGGGGAAAGTCGACTGGGTTTCAGGCATGGCCTTAAGGCTCTCGGCAGAGGCATGGGAGCGATTTAAGTCGAAACTTGAATACTACAAGAAGTGCATGGTGTTGCGCCCTGTCACCATCTGCAATTCACCTGAAATCATCCAGAGGTTAGGGGTGATCGCGATAAACGGTTGCCTGGAGATGGACCTCCAGGGACAGGTGAATTCCAGCCATGTGCTCGGCGCGAAGATTCTGACCGGCATTGCAGGGTCGTATGATTTTTCCCGGAACGGGCTCTACTCGATCTTTGTTGGAGCATCGACCGCAAGAGGGGGAAAGATCTCCACCATTGTGCCCCTCGTGTCTCACGTCGATCATACAGAGCATGACGTGGATATCCTGGTGACGGAACAGGGGCTGGCCGATTTGCGTGGGCTGGATCCACGGGAACGGGCTGAGACGATTATTCGGTACTGTGCGCATCCGGATTTCAAGGGGATGTTGTCGGAATACCTGGCCCGGGCCGCTAAAGAGCCGGGGCACATTCCCGTCTGCCTCGAGGAATCCTGGTCTTTCCACTCGCGCCTCAAGGAAAAGACCGGGTGATGAGACTTGAGGCAAACAGGCGTATGACGGGGCTGAGATCGATCTTAGTGAAACACAGGAGGGGTTTGATATAAAAGAGTCAGAGGCCTAAGGAATTCAGGACACATCTGTGGGAGAGATTATGGAAAAGCGGGACCCGAAATCTAAGAATCCTAAAGAGAAGATGGGACTTCTCGAAACAAATACCGGCCTAAAGGTGAAACCCTTTTATTCACCTGGTGATGTTCCGAATTTGGATTACAAGGCATGCTTGGGGGACCCTGGTGTATTTCCTTTCACGCGAGGCATCTTCCCCACGATGTACCGGGGGAAGCTGTGGACGATGCGTCAATATGCAGGATTCTCCACGTCCGAGAATACCAACAGCCGTTTCAAGTTTCTGCTGAACCAAGGTCAGACCGGGTTGAGCCTCGCCCTCGATTTGCCGACCCAACTGGGGCTCGATTCGGACGATCCGCTGGCGAAGGATGACGTCGGTAAGCTGGGCGTGGCAATTGATACTTTGAGAGATATGGAGGAAATGTTCGAGGGTATTCCTTTGGACAAGATCAGCACTTCTTTTACGATCAATTCCACGGCGATCATCATTTTGGCCATGTATGTGGCGACGGCTGAAAAGCAGGGTGTCAACCCGAGCGATTTACGGGGAACGATTCAAAACGATATCATTAAAGAGTACATCGCCCGGGGAACTTACATCTTCCCTCCAGAGCCTTCGATCCGAATAATCGGGGATACCATTGAATACTGTGTGAAACACATCCCGAGTTTTAATTCTGTTAGCGTTTCTGGGACCCATATCTGCGAGTGCGGGGCTACACCGACTCAAGGGATCGCATACCCATTCTTAACGGGGATGGCCTATATCCAGGAAGTATTAAAACGGGGATATAGCATTGATGATGTTGCTTCCCTTCTCTCGTTCCATTTGATTGCAGGAGGGGGACAGTTCAATTTTTTTCAGGATATTGCTAAACTGAGGGCTGCCCGCAGGCTCTGGGCAAAAATGATCAAGGAGAGATTTCACAGCCAGAGTGAAAAGTCGATGCAACTCAAGTTTTCTACCGGAGGCATGGGGGGTGGCATGACCGAGCAGCAGCCGCTGAACAACATTGCTCGCATCGCGTTCTATGCCCTAGCAGCAGCCCTGGCCGGGTCTCAATCGATGAATCTTCCCTGTTTTGATGAAGCCTATGCCATTCCCACGGACGAAGCCATCCGGACTTCCCTGCGCATTCAACAGATCATTGGCTACGAGATCGGCATTCCCGATGTCGCCGATCCGCTGGGAGGATCGTACTATGTCGAGGGCTTGACCGATTCCTTTGAGAAAGAGATCGTAGCCGAGATGGAGAGAATCGAATCCATGGGCGGAATCCTTCGATGTGTGGAGGATGGGACGATTCAGAGGCAACTGGCCAATCAAGCTTATGAAGTCCAGAAGAAATTTGAATCCGGCGCGTTGATCAAGGTGGGTGTGAACCGGTTCCGGGTTGACGAAGAGGATCGTGAACTGGAAGTGTTCGAGGTGGATCCTAAGACTCTCTCCAAACAGGTCAGTCGCTTGAAGCAGGTCAAGGCAGAACGGGATCAGACCAAGATCCAAACGACGCTGAAAGCGCTGGAAAACGCGGCGATCGAAAAGACAAACCTCATGCCCTGTATCCTTGATGCGGTGCGAGCCTATGCCACCGTGGGAGAAATGCCGTGGGAGAAATGGTGAACACACTGAAAGAAGTCTATGGTGAGGCTCAGCACCTCGGCGTTTTTTGAAAGGAGTTCTCCATGCCAGAGAAAAGAACCATTCGGGTGCTCATTGCAAAGCCCGGACTCGATGGACATGATAAGGGGGCCAAGATCGTGGCGAAGGGTCTGAAAGATGCTGGGATGGAGGTCATTTATACAGGGATTCGTCAGACCACCGACGCTATCTTGAAGACGGCAATTCAGGAAAGTGTCGATGTGATCGGTCTGAGCATTCTCTCCGGGACCCATCTTCCGATTTGCGAAGAACTGATGGAAAAGATAAGAAAGGAAAATTTTCGAGATGTTCTTGTCTTGGTGGGTGGGATTATTCCGAAAAAAGACGTGGTTCGTTTAAAGGAGATGGGGATTGCAGAGGTTTTCAGACCCAGCTCTACCCTGAGTGAAATCAGTCAGTTCATACAGAGCAGCGTATCCATGAAAGCCAATGGTAACAAGTGATCGATAAAAGAGCGGATTCGCTTCTAACAGAAAAGGTGACACGATTTAAAAAGAACCCTGCCCCCGGAGAGGGCGAAGAAGTTGCAGAAAGATGAGGGCTTGTGATCGAAGTAACTCAGTCGTAACCAAGATCCTAAGAAACGTCTCAGGAGGATAAAATGATGGAGGGGACCGCAATAAAGATTCCAATGGTAGGAAAAGTGATCGAGGTGAAAAAGAAAGTTGGAGACCCAGTGCGTAAGAAAGAAATCATTGCCTATCTGGAAAGCATGAAGATGAAAGTTCCCATTTTTTCCACGGTCGATGGCGTCGTTCAGGATTTGAATGCTACTGTGGGCCAGGTTCTAAGTAAAGGTCACGTTCTGGCTGTCATATCGTGAGGAGGTAATTTTGATGGGAGATGTCGGCACGGCTTTCAGAATCATTCTTTGGGCCTCTATTTTGGGTCTCATCATGTGTGCCCTCATAGGCGTCGTCATTCTCATCGTGAGGAGGTTGACATCCAGCCGCCAGGAAGGAGCTTGACAAACATGAATGTCACGGACATTTGGAATTTGTTTCCAGGGTTGTATTCTTTTTCCTTGATGGAGCCTGGCCATGCAATCATCCGCATCCTGCTTATTTTCATCGGCATATTCCTTGTCTACATGGGCTACAAGGATAAGCTTGATCCTCTCCTCATGTTGCCCATTGGATTCACGATGGCTTGCGTCAACGCAGGCATCCTGATCATGGGAGAAGGGCAACTGACCACCCTCTTTGTCGATCCGATGGTGAGCGATCCAATTAAGCTCCTTGATGCTTTGCAGATGAATTTCCTCCAGCCTTTTTACAATTTCACGTTTGCCAATGGCATGATTGCATGCGTGGTTTTTATGGGCATTGGAGTCATTACCGACTTGGATTTTTTCATGGCCCGGCCCTTTCTGAGCCTTTTCCTGGCCTTTGCCGCAGAACTGGGAACTCTCCTGACCTTGCCTCTTGCTGTGGCCATGGGATTCAGTCTCAAAGAAGCCGCATCCATTGCTATTGTGGGAGGGGCCGACGGCCCCATGGTCCTTTTTACTTCGCTGATGTTGGCCAAACACCTCTTTGTCCCCATTGCCGTGATGGCCTATGTTTATTTGGGCGTCTGTTACGCAGTATATCCTTATCTAATCAAATTGTTGATTCCCAGAAGGTTGCGGGCCATTCCCATGGATCCGATGGAGATCCGTGAGGTATCCTCTTCGGAGAAATTCTTCTTCTCCATCGCGGCAGGGGTAATACTGTGCCTGGTTTTCCCTGTTGCTGCGCCACTTTTCGCCTGTTTTTTCTTTGGCGTGGCCGTTAAGGAGGCAAACATTCCCCGTTTCAGGGAATTTCTGGATATGCTCCTCTCAGGATCCACGCTTTTCCTGGGCTTTACGCTGGGCGCCCTGCTGAGCGTGACCGTTGTGATGGATCCCAGGGTCTTTCTGATTTTAATTCTGGGAATGGTTGCGTTACTCCTTTCAGGGATTGGGGGATTAGTGGCCGGGTTGATTGCCTACAAGGTTTCAGGTGGAAAGATCAATCCGTTGATCGGCATTGCGGCGGTATCCTGTGTTCCCACCACGGCCAAGGTGGCTCAGCATTGTGCCATGGAGGTGGATGAAACCATTATGATTCTTCCCCAAGCCATGGGCCCGTGCGTCGCGGGGGTCATCACCACGGCGATCCTCTGCGGGATTTATGTAACGCTCGTCCCACTGTTTTGATGCGTTCGTTATTACTTGGTTTGATCCTTGGCCTCAGGGTTTGGAGGGTAAGATTCAGTCTAGGGCAGTGCATATGAAGGGTAAAAAGCATATTAGAAAGGGCCGAGTTTAAATAGCAATAATAATGGAACTCGCTTTCCTGGTTTTTATGAAAGGAGGAAGAATCATTGAGTATTGAAGAGAAAATTGAAATATTGAGAAAGAAGAGTGAACAAGCCAAACAAGGCGGTGGTTTAGAAAGGATTGAGAAACAGCATAAGTCGGGTAAATTGACAGCACGAGAACGGTTGGATCATTTACTCGATCCGGGAAGTTTCGAAGAATCGGGAATGTTTATCACTCATCAGTCTACTGCTTTCGGTATGGAAGAAAACAAGTTTTACGGGGATGGAGTGATAACGGGGTCTGGTCTTATTAATGGCAAAAGGGTTTACGTCTTCGCCCAGGACTTTACCGTTATGGGCGGTTCCTTGGGAGAACAGCATGCGAATAAGATCTGTGGCGTCATGGAAAGGGCGGTTCAAGTAGGCTCTCCAATTATCGGGCTGATTGATTCTGGAGGGGCAAGAATTCAGGAAGGATTGGGGCATTATGGATCAATATTTTTCAGAAATGTACTGGCGGCTGGCGTCGTCCCTCAAATCTCTGTGATCTTGGGACCCTGTGCAGGGGGAGCCGTTTATTCCCCTGCGCTCAGTGATTTTGTTTTTATGGTGAAAAAAACAAGTCAAATGCATATCACAGGACCTAAGGTGATTAAAGAAGTGACTGGAGAATCCATTACAGCGGAAGAGTTGGGCGGAGCCGAGGTTCATAGCCAAAAGAGCGGTGTGGTTCATTTTACAACCGATACTGAAAAGGAATGCTTAAATCTTGTAAAGAGACTGCTGTCCTTCCTGCCCTCCAACAATCGTGAGATGCCCCCGATGATCGCTTCCAACGACGTGATAGATAGAGAAGAAGACGAAATAGCAAGGTTGATTCCAGAAGATCCTAGAGAGCCTTACGACATGTGTGAGGTCCTTCGATTGGTGGCGGATAAGAAAGAATTCTTAGAGATCATGGATCAGTATGCCATGAACATCATTATTGGGTTTATGAGATTGAACAATCAACCCATCGGGGTGATTGCCAATCAGCCCATGGTTTTAGGAGGGTGTCTCGACATCGATGCTTCGGATAAAGCGGCACGTTTTATTCGTTTTTGTGATGCATTCAACTTTCCTATTATCACATTTATCGATTGCCCAGGATACCTTCCCGGGATTGAACAAGAGCATGGAGGGATCATCCGACATGGTGCTAAAATGTTGTATGCTTATTGCGAGGCTACAGTCCCGCGCATTTCTATAATCGTGCGGAAAATTTACGGAGGCGCTATGTCGGGAATGTCAGCAAGCAAATTAGTGGGGACAGACTTGACAGTGGCTTTGCCCACAGCTGAAATCGCTATCATGGGACCTGGGGCTGCTGCACAAATCATTTTCAAAGAGGAGATCGAGAAAGCAAAAGATAAAAAGGACATGATGAATCGGAAAATTGAGGAATATCGGGAAAAATTTGCCAACCCCTATCTTGCTGCAGAGAAGGGATGGCTAGATGCAATTATTGAACCCAAAAAGATTCGCCCCTTTATCATCACCTCTCTTGAAAGGCTATAAGGGAAAATGGAGATCAGACCAAAAAGGAGACATGGAACGATTCCCCTTTGATAGATCATCAGGTTAAAAGGAGGCATTTTAGCATGTTAGAGAAAATCGACCATATCGGTATTGCTGTAAAAAATCTCGACGAGGCGATAAAACTTTACAAAGATATATTTGGTGTCGAGCCTAGTCTGGTTTATGAATCCTCTTATACGAAAGCGAGGATTGCTTTCATTCCTATTGGAGAGAGCAAAATTGAATTGATCGAACCCTCCAATCCTGAGAGTGTTATGGGAAAGTTCTTGGAAAAAAAAGGCGAAGGAATTCACCACATCTCCTATAAAGTGAAGGATGTTGATAAAAGTCTTAACGAACTGGAAATGAAAGGGATTCAACTGATTGATAGAAAAGCAAGGAAAGTCAGAGAAAACGAAAAGGTTGCTTTTTTAAACCCTAAGAATACGAATGGTGTTTTAATTGAATTAATTCAAGAGGATTAGTTAATCATGGAGAATCTAGTAGCGAAACAAACGGAGAGGTGCTTAGCTAATTTGAATCGGCCTGGCAGTCAATGACTCTTCGTTGATGACGGAGGAGGATTATGAATTCAATCATCAGGGTAAATACGAGAAGCGGAAAAGTTGAAAAAAGTCAGGTTTCTGCTGAAGAAATGCGCTGGGGAGGTCGTTTGCTCATCTCCAAATTTCTGTTGAGGGAGGTCCCTCCGACCTGTGACCCCCTTGGACGCTTTAATAAATTGATTATTGCCCCAGGTCTTCTTGGAGACACCCCTGTCACCACAGCCGGTAAATTTTCATTTGGCGGAAAGAGTCCGCTCACCCATGGAGTAAAAGAGAGTGATGTCGGAGGAGAAGCGGGGGCAAAAATCGCCAGACTTGGAATCAAAGCACTTGTGTTGGAGGATACCCCCGAGACTCTTAAGACCCGGATCTTAATGGTTTCAGCTAAAGAAACTAGATTGACAGATGCCCCTGAGCTGAAGCACAAGATGGTTTCCGAGACATTTCAAATCCTGCGGGAACGCTTTGGACCTTCGGTCGGGATCATTTGTATTGGACCGGCTGGAGAAATGATGATGGCGAGTGCTTGTATCGCCGTCACGGATGCTCACGACGCGCTCGTTCGAGCGGCTGCTCGAGGAGGTTTGGGAGCCGTGATGGGTTCCAAGGGTATCAAAGCGGTGGTCATTGATGATCTTGAGGCCAAACCCTCTCCTCCTTTCGATGCTAAACTTCTTCAGGAAGCAAACAAAGAATTTGCCCAGATGCTTTTGAGCGACCCCAAAATAGGAAACAGACAGAGATTTGGAACCTCTGCCATCATGATGGTGGCAAATGAGTTGGGGCTTTTGCCTACGCGGAACTTCAGCGCAGGTCAGTTCGAAAAGGTTGAAGAGATTTCCGGTGAGACTATCGCCGAGAAGATTGATGAGCGAAAGGGAGAAGGGAAATACGGAATGCCCTGCACAAGAGGATGTGTCGTCCGATGTTCTAACGTCTTCCCAGATCCATCTGGGAAAAAAGCAGTGGGTACGCTCCAATATGAAAATATTGCCTTGCTGGGCCCGAATTGCGATATTGGCAGCCTCGATGAAATTGCAGCATTGAACAATCTATGTAATCAGGTCGGGGTAGATGCCATCGAGACAGGTGCAACGATTGGGGTGGCGATGGAGGCCAAGGTCATCCCTTTTGGAGATGCAGAAGGAGCCAAAGATTTGATCCGACAGATAGGGCAAGGTACCTATCTGGGTCGAATCCTGGGGCAGGGTGTTGTGGTGACCGGAAAGGTATTAGGCATTCGACGCATTCCTGCCGTCAAGGGCCAGGCGATCCCAGGTTACGACCCAAGAGCTTTGAAGGGAAACGGAGTAACCTATGTCACTTCTGCAATGGGAGCTGACCATACAGCAGGAAATGCCTTTGAAACCGCCAAGAGCGTCAATCCTCTTGGAATTGAGAACCAGGTAGAGAGTTCCAAAAAACTTCAAGTCCGAGCGGCTATTCTGGATACCATGGGCCTTTGCTTATTTGTCCGCACCCCCTTTGGGTCGAAGCCAGAACTTTTCTCCCTTTTTCTAAAAGGAAGATATGGTTGGGATTTAACGTATGCGGATGTGCAGAAGATTGGATTGGATGTCCTCGAAACGGAACGAGAGTTTAACAGACGCGCAGGCGTATCAGAGGAGTTTTACGGGATTCCTGAGTTTATGCGAGAAGAACCCCTTCCACCGAAGAATTCTGTCTACGACATCCCGTTGGAGGAGATGCAGCGCATTTGGAGTGTCAAGCTTCCAGCCAGTTGGTAATAAAGGAAGGATCCAAATTCAACTTGTTTTTGACCGTGGGATTCTAATTCGATAAAAGTGAAAAGGAGGTTTCTATGTCAGAACCGAAAGTCGTCTATATCAGGGATGTGAAGGGTGAACGTCGGGACCCACCAAGAACTTCATGGATATTGGTCTCTGAGAAAACAGTGGGAGCACAGAATGTGGCCATGGGGGTGAACGAAACCGATCCAGGATCCATGGTCCCAGAGCACCTCCATGAAAAGGAAGAAGAGGTGATGTTTTTCATTTCGGGAAAAGGGAAGTTTGTCTGTGAAGGCAAAGAAATCCCGTTGGAGCCCGGGACAGCGATCTACAATCCTCCTGGAAAAGCTCACAAGATCATTAATACCGGGAAAGAGAACCTAAAATTTGTGTGGATTTATGCTCCCCAGTTGGAAAGTCATAGGAAAAAATAAGAAGCGGTCATCAATGAACGATGCCTATTACTCTTCCACGAGAGCTATCAACCCCTTTCTCAGTCGCCAATATTTATTATCGATAGAGTCCTTGAGGGGTTGGAACTTACGGAAACATTATAAAATTGACATGCGCATCGAGAGGTCAAGCCCCATGTATCTGAACGATAGGTTGTCTGGTAAACCAGCAACCTACGTAACTAAGTTACTCCAAGGGGGACGTGATCGCTTCGGCCATCCTCGATCGGCTGCTTCACGACTGCCGGGTGATCAATATCAAGGGCCGCAGTTATCGGTTGAAAGAACATGCCATTAGCAAACAACAGGTATCGGAAGGAGGTGACACCGTCGCGTCAATGCCACACTGAAACAAAAATCGGCACCGGGGATACACTTTTACTTCCCATTAACACCACTCAAAAAAATGTATAAAAAGGAGAAAAATCTATGAAAACAAGGAGACTTACAGCGCGTTTACTGTGCATCGCAATGATGCTGGCCCTCCTGACTACCGTGGGATGGGCGGCGGACGACTTGGCTCTGCCCTCCGCTCCAACCGCAACGTTGAATGTCACGGTGGACGGTACTCTCTCGTTGACCGTAACCAACTATAGTGTCGTCTATGTGGCGAATCCTGTCGAAGTAAAGGAGGGCGGCGGTTACACCTATGGCTACCAGTCGATGAACATCTATGTGCCTTCGAATGCCACAGAGGATTCCCCCATCATTCTGCAGGACAACAACGGCGGCGGGAATGGCGGCAAGGCGGGCGTTTCAGTCACAGACGGTGCAAACTATAACGGCACTACCGACAAAGTAGGCCAGGCGTTGAAGGCGGGCTACGTCATCGCGAATGTCGGCTGCCGCAGCCGTTTTCCAGGAAGAAATCAAGATCTAGCCGACAACTATATCGCCCACGCCCCCGCCCAGGTTGTGGACGTCAAAGCCGCCATTCGCTACCTGCGCCACAATGACGCAGCCATGCTCGGCACCACAGACCGCATCATCATCACCGGAACCAGCGGCGGCGGCGCACTGGCTGTGGCCATTGCAGCCAGCGGCAACAGCCCGGAATACTACCCCTACCTGTACGAACTCGGGGCCGCGGGCGTCACCTATCATGCACAGCGCAATACCTACTCATCCACCCTCAACGACGACGTGTTCGGGACGGTGGCCTACTGCGCGATCACCGACCTGGATCACATGGACGCGGCCTATGAGTGGATGTACAACGCTACCAGGAAGGAACTCGGCATCTACTCTGCAGAACAGCTCGCTGCCTCCGACTGGCTGAAGAAGAACTATGTCCCCT
>PDVJ01000200.1_pt1 | contig 18628 bp, 22 predicted proteins | sample 1369811 | NCBI WGS metagenome assembly PDVJ01 (sample SAMN07795376, study PRJNA414565) | Alkali sediment metagenome, whole genome shotgun sequencing project. | reverse complement strand
CCAGGATGACCTTCCACCAGACCAGGTGGGCGAAGCCTATGGTGAACAGCCAACCGGCAAACCAGAGAGTCCCTCCGATAGACGCTTCCTTCATTGTTGCCCTCCTATACGGCCTATGCACCGTTTCTGCTGACTACGAAGCCTGCTCCCCGAGGGTGAATGGCGGATACTTGTCCGTCGTCAGCAAGAAAGCGTATGCCATGACCCTCAATGACCACCGCATCACTCCGACGACAAAGTCGAACAGTCCCTTCGGGTAGCGGCCGGTGAACAGTATGGCGAACCACGCGATTATCACCACGAAGATGGCGGCAATGCCCAGGAAGATGAGAACGATGCCGTGCGGGATAGCCAGGAACCACTTCACCAGCGGCAGCCACTGATTCAGATCCTTCTTGGCATCCGGGTATGGTATCTCGATGTGTACCGCCTGATCCTCATCCGTTGACGGGTACTCATCCCTCAGCAAGGCCAGGTAGGCTCCCACCCGTGCACCGAACTTGGTCAAGGCCATGTTCCAGTCAAACCACCAGCGCGGGTACTTCCGTCTGAAGACCAGCATGAGCATGGTGGCCAGGAACAGCACTCCGCCGGCGGATAGTGGCACTAGCCATTGGTGCCCCTTTCCCGACTCCCAGGCAGCGCCGTTGACCAGACACAGCAGGATGCCTATGGGTATGATCACAATGAGACGGAAGAACGAAGTCAGCCGGTTCAGCTCGCGGTCAGGATAGTCAACCGATAGGCTCGCCGGATATGGTTTCTTGCCCTCAGCCATCAAGACACCTCCTCATTGTTGGATACATTGTGGTGGCCTGCTTTCGCCCTCGAAAGCCCTTTCACTCAACGAACACTCTGACACTCTCTCCACTCTTGCTTATGACATCCACTTCCAGATCGCTCAGGGCCCCGATAAGCTCCTCGATGTCTTCCGGTCTCATGTTGCGCGCGTCGAAGTCAATGCCCTTCTCGTGCAGCGCCAGATTCACCTTGTCCCGGGCTTCAGACGGTATCAGAGAGGTCAGCTTGATACCGGCACGTATCAGCGACATGGGCACGCGAATGTTCACCCGGTCGTAATCACCGGACCGCTCCTTCTCGGGGTTTGGCAGCACCGTCACGCGCAAGTACTTCGCCTTACCTTTGACAGCCGTCTCCGCCTTGGCGGTGCTCTCGCGTCTGCCCTCCCCGCCGTCTATCGCGCTGAGCAGCCGATAAGCATCATCGGCGCTGATCTTGTTCTGCGCCAGCATCTCCAGGATCTTCTTCTTGTTGTCCGACATGGTTCTGTCCTCCTTTACTCGCCTATACGACGGAAATCGACACGCATTGACGACCACTGTGAACATCAATGCTGAGGCCACGCATCGACCAGAATATCTCAATCGCGGCCCTTAGACTGAACAGCGCTCTCTTCCCCCAGCCGCTCGGCCACAGGATGATGGTTGCCATCAGTATCAGCGGGGACAGGATGATGAACACCACCAGCGCCAGCGGCATCACCAGGAAGAGCGGCAGCCACAAGCCGAATCCCCTTCTCTGTCCCTGGATTCTCATGTGCATCAGCATGGGCGGTCGCTTCATTCTGATAGCCTCCTTAGTGCCTCGTCGACGGAGAGCTCACCTCGCTCCAGCCCCTCAATCGCTTCTTCGTCCGGTGACACTTCCACGGTCTCCACAAACTCCAGCCGCCGGGCGATCCGGTTGAGCCGGTTCTTCACCGTGGGATAGCTTATGCCGAACATCTCTTCCATCACCTTGATGGTGCCATGACAGCGGACGAAGGCCATGACGAAGACCTGGTCCTCAGCGGAGAGATTGGCCAGCCGCGGGAGCGTAAAACTACCCTCGATGGCAATATCCTCATCCACTATACGTACGCGTTCAATTGTTACCGGCTTGCCCTGGGTCATCTTTGTCAGTTCCTGCCAATCTTTAGCCATCTCGACCACCTATCAGCATTGATTTTGATATTAAGTTTCTTAAGACAATATACCATCATATATTAACTTTGTCAATACCCCTCATTGCCAACGGGAGAGAGTGCAGAGACTCGTCTCTGCCAGGGGGTTGACGATAGAGGTGGTGGGCACAGCCCGCGCTGCGGGACGGTTGGGGAACGCCTGGATTCCCGCTTTCGCAGGAATGACAGAGCCATGGTGGGTTCGGCCCATCTGAGACGGGCCTTAACCCACCCTGCATGTCTACATGGCGAGCAGAGGGGCGAAACCCCACACAACAACGGTTTGACGCGGTCTGATGACCGCTGGTATTCTGGGCTGGCGTTGCCTGTGCCGTTCGCGGCAGAGATGCCGGTTAAGCATGGGTTCCACCAGCACGGTCCGCCGGATGGATTGGAGCTACGGCTTTCGCTCGGAAGCAAGAAGGGGGAGGACAACATGAAGAAATGGATGCTGGCAGTACTGGTGGCGGCGTTGCTTGTCTTATCCGGCGTCAGCCAAGGGTGCAATCGCAGCGGCAAGTGGTCCGTCACCACCGCGGCAGACGGGCAAGGAACCATCACGCCCGCGGGCATCACCATGTGGGAGGACGGCGCAACTGTGACGTTGACCGCCACGCCCGTTGCCGGCTGGAAGTTCGATTCCTGGAGCGGCGACTATTCGGGAACCGCCAACCCGTTCATGTTCGACATCGAGAGGAACATGACCTTTGTCGCCCGCTTTATAGCCGACACTCAAACCCAGAACTTGGTGAACGGCCCCATTGCGATGGCCCCGGCACAACCCGACATCTACGGGCACAACGCCTACGGTATTCAGTTCCATGTCGGTGCCGCCACGATGCATGGCGTCACGATCTCCGGCACGTTCGCCGTGACCAGCACTTCCCCTGGAGACAAGGTTGAGGTGCTGATCCTGGATTGGGACAACTACAACGCCCTGCTAGTCGGAGGGAGCTGGACAGCCGTGTATTCATCAGGCCAAGTGACTACAGGCACGCTCAATGTGCCGGTCACGACCGCCAACCCGGGGGGCACCACCTTCTATCTGGCCTTCGTCGGCATTTCCCCAGAGGGACCATCGGTGGAAGTCCAGGCTAACGTCGATCTCAAGTGGACCGGGTAGTGACGGCCCGGTGAGCCGGCCTTCAGGGGTGGGCAGAGATGTCCACCACTCTCTGTTGAAGGGGTGGCGGAACCGGGTTGCGTTCCAGGGTGAGGCAGGACAGCCTCGGGCCAGTCATGCTGCCACTTGGCCCTCGGGCTCCTTCTTTCGCCACAGCAGCCCTGCCAGTACAGCCGAAATAATGCCTGTAGTGAATATGCCGTCTAACACGCCTCTCCCCCCGATTGACATATAGGCGGCGCCGAGGTCGATAAGCTCTTTCAGGTGAACCAGATCCACGCCGATTATGGCTCCGATTGTACCGGCGATGAAGGCCACTTGTGGTGCATTGCGCCCAGCGAGGATCAGCGCCACCGAGACCGCCGTGGCTGGCATGATCAGGAATCCAAAGTGGAGGCTTATGCCTTTGTTGGCATCCACCTCAGCTAGAAGACCCGATACCGTGGCAACTACAGCAACCGCCAGGGCCGTCTTCAGCAGGGGTGCCTTCCGCAACAGGTAGAAGCTTATGAGCAAGGGGATGATGGCCCCACCCACGTTCACCGAAACCGTCGTGCTCCCACTGTGCCATATCGGGATGTTGAAGACGCCCCCGACTAGAATGGCTACTAGAGCTGGAATTACCAGGTGCCGGGGAATGCCCATCTTCCGAAATGAGAAGGACATTACCTTGTAGAACAGGAACACAAATACCACAAATACTACAGTCGCCAATGCGATAAGGGGCAAGAGAAGCCACAAAGAGGCGCGCATCCTTGATCCTACCCAATCCTTTCCGTCATATCTCAGTATAGATCAACGGGCAGTCGGAGGCGTGATAATTGAATCCGGTGACCGCTCAGTTTGTGTTCAGCAGACTGATGCGCACGGCGCCGGAAAGCCGGTGATAACTTACAAGATAGCCCACGGAGATGTCCACCCCTGGTCCTCCAAAGCCAGGCCGGCCTCTGAATCCCGGTGTCGACAAAAGCCGGTTGGTTCTGCTTGATAGTCTTGACACAGCGTGTCATAATGTTTACTAAGTTCATCGCCTTAATAGCCTAGATCAAGAGACAGGCTGTTCTTCCGGCAGAGGGGGAGGTGGAGACAATGGAAACGGCAAGGAAACCAGAGAGCTACGACAGCATATTGCAGAGTCTACTGGCCCTGAAGAGGGAAATCGAAGGCGCCGGAGAGACCAAGAAGCACGAGGCTGAGGTCATAGAAGAGATAGTAGTCAGTCTCCAGACCCTGCAGTTGCAGAGCAGCTCTGACAGCGGACAGCTTCTCTGTGGGGCCTAGGGCAGCCGGTGCCTGACAGGCCTTTGGACGGTCCTAGACGGCCATGCCCGTGGCCTGCCCTCCTCCAAACCTATGAGCTGATAGGTTGTAGCCTCTGGACACCCCTCATCCTGAGGCGAGTCTACGACCAAACCATCGGCAGAGAGGATTCCCTTGCTGCACCCTCTGGGTATTTCGGATTTGGAGCTTGGTGACACCGTCAAGAGGCTCCGACATACTCCGTGATCGCCAATTCCGCTATCGCCACCTCCCATTTCGATCACAATTGCTCTGAGTCGAATGGTTCACTTGCACATTCGATGGCGATGTGCTAGCATCAAGCCACTGGTTTCAGTTCAGGTTGTCAATAGTCTGTAAGCCTCCCCAGGTGTAGCCACGGGCTCTGGATGACCACTACTCTAGCCAAGTTTTTCAAGAAAGGAGGCCATCCAATGAGCTTTGTGGACAAGTCTCTCAAGTGCTCCGACTGTGGTGCGGACTTTACCTTCACCAGCAGCGAGCAGGACTTCTTTGCCGAAAAGGGCTATACCAACGACCCCAAGCGCTGCCAACTGTGCCGCGCCACCAGAAAAGCCCAAACTAACAACTCTTCTGGTTACAGTCAGCCCAGGCGACAGATGTTCCCGGCAACGTGCTCTGAGTGTAACAAGGCAACGGAACTGCCCTTTGAACCAAGAGACGGCAGACCGGTGTATTGCCGAGAGTGCTACAGCAGGGTTAAACCAAGCCCCTCGCGATACTAGTCGTAGCGAGCGGAGGGCGGGTGATACCGCCCTCCGCTGTTCTTAGCCGGGAACCGCATTATTCCCAAACCGGCTTTCTGCTGGAGAGGAGGGTAACCCAGATGGATTCATGCGTTCTCGCCCATCATTGGATCATAGACGCTCTGCCGAAGCGTGGCTCATACCACGCCACATGCAAGAATTGCGGCGAGGAAAGGGAATTCCCGGAAGATGCCACCCGTTTCAAGTTTCGTATGACCAAGAACATAATCCCTCCCCCAATCATAGAGCGGCTGCTCGGTCTGCCGGCAGGGGCCAGCCCGCCGGTACCTAGCGGGGGAGAAACGACAAACGTTTGACACAGCGCACAGATGCTTCGAGGCCATGGCCCCAACAAGGAAAGGGATGGATGTGGAGTGAAGAGGTATAAGGTAGTGAGCCAGCGTGAAGTACTCCGGCCACCCTACGACGAGAAGAACACGCCGGAACGACAGCTCGAGGACTTCCTCAACAAACAGGCGGAGGAAGGTTGGCACTACCGGGATATGATCACCTCCGTGACTTCCGACCACAACCTCGGCATTGACTTCGTGGTTCTCGAAAGTGAGCGGGACTCATATTAGCCTCCGGTGGCACTACAGGGCAGTGATCTGTTCCCGGACGGTGGAGGACATACCGACTGCGATTGCCCGGCGAGCGTCCCAATAACGATTGATGCCGACAAACCGAACGGCTTGGAAAGAAGGTGGCTCAATGCAGCATCTCAGTGAATACCCCGATGCCATAAAGTGCATCAAGAACAGAAGATACACGCCGGCCGCGAGTTTCATGGTCGAGGGCATGATTGAGAAGGCGGTTCATCATATTTCAACTGAGCAGAAGGTCAACCTGACAACAGCCATCGCTCGGAAGCTTCGCAACACTCATACGAGGCTGCTCATGGCACAGAGTGGCGGTGTGGCGCTGCGAGCGATGGCGGAGCAAGCCTACCGGGACGTCGAGGGCGAGATGGCGCTAGCAGCCGGGGGCACGGCCTCCGTGCGCGCGACCGCCTGAGACATTGCCGCGACCTTCTATCTCGTCTTCGCCGGCACTTCTCTCAGCGGGACCATCGCTGCCGGTGAATGCCGACGTTGACGTCAAGCACAACGCGTGCTGACAAGTCGGGGAGCCGCTGCAGATCAACCCCCCCAGGCCCCCACTCCTCCGGAGCTATGAGCTGATAGCTTGCCGCTTGGGGACACCCCAGACCCCACCAGGGACTTGTCCCTCACTCTTCTGGGACAACGGATTGTTGGTGTCGCGGAGTCTCAGGGCAGGCAACCTGGCACGAACAGCACGGTGGCGGAGGCAACTCCTCCACTTCGTAGCTGGCGCCGTGAAAGACCTTCTCCGGATGCCAGAGGCCTTCATTGGTCTTGTTGAGAACGGCCAGGAAATACCCGTCAGCAGAATAGGCCCGGCAGTGACTTCCCGCCGGCCCGGTGTCCCCGCAGAAGCTTAGCTCCACATTCGACCCTTTCTTGACCAGGGCCTCACTTTCCTTATCGAGGATGGCCGCCGGCCAGCCCAGCAGCACTTCGTCGACCGAATGGATATGGCCCTGCCAGTCGCCCCGGCGAAAGGCTTCTTCCAGGATGTCCAGAGACACGGCGTCATCGATGTGGAAAGGTTCACTGCGCAGCCGGACGAGTCTCTTGAGATGAGCCCCGCAGCCCAACGCTGTTCCGATGTCCTGGGCCAGTGATCTTATGTAAGTGCCGCCGCTGCAGTCCACCTCGATGGTGACCACCGGGGGCTGCCAGGCCAGAAGCTCCAGCCGCGAGAACTCCACCGTCCGCGGTTTGCGGTCAACCTCGATTCCCTCGCGCGCCAGCTGATAGAGGCGTTTCCCTTTGTGGTGCAGGGCGCTGTGCATAGGCGGGACCTGCTCGACGGTGCCGTGAAACGAATGAAGTAGCTGACGCACCTGCTCTTCGGTGACGGATGAAGAATCGCGCCTGTCGACCACCTCGCCAACCGCATCGTAGGTGTCGGTGGTGACGCCCAGCTCTATTTCAGCCCGGTAGGTCTTGCCCGCTCCCGTCAGGTACTCAACGATCCTGGTCCCCTGGCCAATACAGACCACCAACACGCCGGTGGCTTCAGGGTCGAGGGTGCCAGCATGACCGACGCGACGCTCTCCGCTCCAGCGCCGCACGAGGGAGACTACGGCAAAAGAAGTATTGCCTGCCGGCTTGAGGACATTGAAGATCCCGTCAATGCTCACCCGATTCCTGCGTCTCAGCTTCGCCAGAGCTCACTTGCTGGATCAACTGGAGAACCTTGCCGGCTTGCTCCATGGTGTCGTCATAGGAGAAGCTCAGTTCAGGTGTGTAGCGCATACTCAGCCGGCTGCTCAGTCCCCGGCGGAGGAATCCGGAGGCAGCGTGGAGGCCCGCCAGCACTCCCTTTTTCTCTTCTTCGGTGCCCAGGACGCTGATGAACACCTTGGCATAGCGCAGATCGGAGGAAACGGAGACGCGAGTCACGCTCACCATGGCAGAGAGTCTGGGGTCCTTGGCCTCGCGTTGCAGCAGCTCGGTGATCTCTTGCCGGAGGAGATGATTCAAGCGCTCAGTGCGCCGACTCATCCAACCCGCTCTCTCCGGTAGGCCTCGATAATGTCACCGACCTCAAAAGCCGTGAATCCGTCCACCACCAAACCACATTCTGTTCCGGTAGCCACTTCCTTGACGTCATCTTTGAACCGTCTGAGGCTCACAATGTTGGACTTGTGAACTACCTGCGCTTTGCGAACCACCCTTACCAGAGAGTCGCGCCGCAGCTTGCCTTCGCTGACAAATAGTCCCGCTGCTTTCTCCCGCTTCCCGGCGGCGAATACCGCCCTGACCTCGGCGCGCCCATCGATGACCTCGGCCCAGTTGGGCTCCTTCATGCCTTTCAGGGCTTTTTCTATGTCCTCTATCAGGTTGTAGATGATATCGTAGAGACGGATATCCACCCCTTCCGCTTCCGCCATCCGCTGGGCGCCCACGGTGGGAGTGGTGTGGAATCCGAGTATGACCCCTCTGGAGGCCAGCGCCAGCAGCACATCGCCCTCGGTGATGTTGCCGCTGCCGGTGTGAATGATCCTGACCTTTATCTCCTCCGCCTCCAGACGCTCTATGGAATTCCTTATCGGCTCAATGCTTCCCTGGACATCCGTCTTCAGGATCAGGTTGAGTTCCTTGGCTTTGCCGGCCTTTATCTGGGCATAGACTTCATCCAGCTTGACCGGCCTGACCGGCCTGACAATCTTCTGTTGTCTATCCAACTGCCGTTTCTCCGCCGTCGCCCGTGCGTCTCGTTCGCTGGCGGCCACTGCGAAAGTATCGCCGGCCTGGGGGGCACCGCTCAAGCCCAGTATCTTGACCGGCGTTGCCGGTTCGGCCTTCTTGACCCGCTTGCCGGAATCGTTGAACATGGCCTTCACTTTGCCCCAGGTTTCACCCACGACCAGAGGGTCGCCCGGGTTCAGGGTCCCTCTCTCCACGAGAACAGTGGCCATGGGGCCCCTGGTCTTGTCCAAACCCGCTTCGATGACCACGCCGCTGGCCGCGCAGTCCGGATCGGCCTTCAGATCCAGCATCTCCGCCACGACCAGAATGCTCTCCAGAAGATCGGTGATGCCCTGCTTCATCTTGGCTGACACCGGGACGCAGACGGTATTGCCTCCCCATTCCTCCACCACCAGCCCGGCTTCGGCCAACTGCTGCTTCACTCTATCCAGATTCACGCCGGGTTTGTCGATCTTGTTCAGAGCCACCACAATGGGCACGCTGGCCGCTTTGGCGTGATCTACCGCCTCCAGCGTTTGTGGCATCACTCCGTCGTCAGCAGCGACCACCAGTACGGCCACATCCGTCACCTTCGCTCCTCTGGCCCGCATGGCCGTGAAAGCTTCATGGCCGGGAGTATCCAGGAAGGTAATCTTACGTCCGTGCGTCTCCACCTGGTAGGCGCCGATATGCTGCGTAATGCCGCCGGCTTCGGATGCCACCACGTTCGCCTCGCGAATAGCATCCAGAAGCTTGGTCTTGCCATGGTCGATATGCCCCATGACCGTCACCACCGGAGGACGCGGTTGCAGGTTCTCCTTGGCGGTTTCGCCAAAGGCGACCGCCTCAGGCTCGGCCTCGGCCTTCTCGGTGACTTCAAAGCCCAAATCCGCGGCAATGATTGCGGCGGTGTCATAGTCAATAGACTGGTTGATGCCGGCCATGACGCCGTTCTGCATCAACTGCTTTATCACTTCAACGCCACTGAGGCCCAGCGTCTCTGCCAGATGCTTCACTGTCATCGTGGCGGGAAGCTCAACCTTGCGCTCGCCCTTGGAAGGCGGACCCTGGCTCGCAGTAGTTTTCGCCATTAACTGATTTCTCCCATCCGGGTTGACGTAGCTTCAGCGCCACGAATTGCAGCCCGAAACTCGATGAGCCTGGCCCGATTCTCCGGTTTGATTCTGCCCCGCAGGGCATGCTCCAACTTCCCCTTGTTCACTCCCTTGTGCCAGCATTCCGGTGACTGGCAGAGATAAGCACCCCTCCCCGGTTTCCGGCCCGACGTGTCCACTTCAGCCACGCCTTCGGGGCTATAGACCAGCCTCACCAGATCCCGCTTGGGCTTCACCTCATGACAGGCGACGCAGGTCCGCTCCGGAACATGCTTCAAAATCACTGGCTGCGCCGCATCACTCGACTTCTTCAATACCCTCATCCTCAACAATATCCTCGTCCCCGGCAATATCCTCGTCCCCAACAAGATCGTCGTCCTCAATCGTAACGCGCCGCTTTGTTCCCTTCTTGACTTTTGGCTTCCCTCCCGGTTCCTCATCAGCGGTGCCGGCCTTCTTGCCCTTCTTAGGCTTAGTGTCGATGACTATGCCCATCTTCTCTTCAGTAGTATAGCGAGGTCTGCCGCGACGCTCCGGAATCGCCTCCAACTGCGAGAGTATCTCCTCGAAGGTAAGGGTTCTGGGCGCGGCCTCCTCCGGGACCTCAGCCGCTCCCTTTGGTTTGGCCTTCGGCGGCGCTGCCGCGGCCTGCGCCTTTGCCGGGGCCACTATCGGTTTGATCTCCTCCGCAGGAGGCGCTGCCTTTTCCTCGGCTGCCGCGACCGGCTCCGGCGTTGCTATTGCGGGTTCGAGTGTTGCCGCCGCAGCTTCGGCCGTGGCCTCCAAGGCTTCCGGCACTGGCGGCGAAACGGCCTCTTCCAGCACCGACTCCTCAGCCTTGGGTGCCTCTTCCGTCTTCGGGGGCGCCGCACCTTCGACCATCGAAGTGCTCTTTATATCAATTCGCCAGCCGGTGAGCCTGGCCGCCAGGCGGGCATTCTGCCCCCCCCTGCCGATCGCCAGAGAGAGCTGCTTGTCAGGCACAACCACGCTGGCGCTCTTTTCTTCGGTGCTGACCTCGACGCTTGTCGTTGCCGCTGGACTTAGTGCATTGCCTATGAAAACGTTCGGATCGGGATGCCACTGAATAACGTCTATCTTCTCTCCGCCCAGTTCCTTGGTAATGTTCTGGATCCTGATGCTGCGGAGCCCCAGACACGAGCCCACCGCATCGACTCCCTCTTGGCGAGCCGCCACGGCCACTTTGCTCCGGACGCCTGGCTCGCGAGCCACGGCCTTTATTTCTACGGTACCGTTGAATACCTCGGGAACCTCTAATTCGAACAATCGGCGCATCAGACCCTGATGCGTTCGTGACAGGATGAGCTGCGTGCCCCTGGCTGTACGCATAACCTTCATCAGATAGAGCTTGAGTCGCTGCCCTATTCGGTAGTGATCCGCCGCCATCTGCTCCACCAGGGGCAAGATGCCCTCCGCTTTGCCCAGATCGATGGAGACGTGCTTCGCTTCAACGGCATGGACCACTCCACTGACGATGTCTCCCTCTTTGTCGGCATACTCACCAAAGATGGCATCGCGCTCGGCCTCGCGCAGCCGCTGCAGAATGACCTGCTTGGCCGTCTGGGCCGCGATACGTCCGGCATCCTCTGGAGTGGCCTCCACTTCCAGAACATCCCCAACCTGAGCCTCCGGCTTGTGCTTCCTGGCTTCGGCCAGCAGCATCTCTTGGCGGGGATCCTTGCGCCGTTTCACCACGATCTTCTTGGCGAAGACCTTCACCTCGCCGGTCTGAGACGAGATCTTGACCCATATCTCCTGATCCGGCGCGAAGCTGGTCTTCTTGAAGATGGGGACCAGGGCTGACTCCATAGTCCTGAGGATGACTTCCTTCGGCAAGTTTCTCTCGGCAGCCAGCTGGGTAAGAGCAATAACAAACTCGGTTTTCATGTCCTCACTCGCCCTTCAATTGTTCGTCTATAGTCAGCCATGCTCACACTATCCAATAACCAAAAAGAGTGGGTTAACACCCACTCTACTCACGAGCCGTGTTTATGGCTAATTTAGCACAAAACAGGTCAACAATGCAACTATGCGCTATGGGATACTCAACCCCCTTTGTTCCTCCTCTTGCACTTCCGTGCAGGCATCTCTCTCCCTCAACGGGAGAGGACGAAGGTGGGGGTATAGGACCTCCTATTTCCCAGCGGCAGGCTGCCCACACCTGTGTGGTCATGGCCCAGCCTATCTATCAGAGGCTCTCCTTCACCCTCTTCGCCACAGACTCGTTCATACCTTCCACCGACCTCAATTCTTCCACTGTGGCCCGCCTGATGCCCGCCACGGAACCGAATCTCCTGATCAGGGACCGCTTCCTCTTGGTGCCAACACCGGCTATCCCATCCAGAGAGGAAGCAAAGGTCCGCTGGCGATGCACCTTCCGATAGTAGCCCAGGGCAAAGCGGTGCGCCTCGTCCCTGGCCCTCTGCAACAGACGAAGAGCCGGAGACTCCCGGGGCAGCACGAGCGGCTCGGCCAACTGCGGCAGGAAGACAGCCTCTTCTTCCTTCGCGATACTGGCGCTGGGAATCGGGCCAACGCCTGCCTCTCTCATGGCCTCGATGGCCGCATTGAGTTGCCCTCTTCCTCCATCAATCAGCACCAGGTCCGGAAGAACCGCCCAGGCGTTCTCGCCACGGTCTTCTGTTGAGGCCCTCTTGAACCGCCTCCGCAGCACCTCCCGGATCATGGCATAATCATCGGCCCCGGCCACTGTCCTGATCTGGAAACGCCGGTAGTCTGACTTCCTGGGGAGCCCTCCTTCAAAGACAACCATGCTGCCTACCGCGGACGTACCTTGTATGTTTGAGATGTCGTAGCACTCGATTCTCTGCGGAAGCCCCGGCAACGAGAGCACCTTCTGCAGTTCCTCCATTGCCGCCGTCAGGACATCAGGCTCGGCTACCGACCTTATCCTGGACTGCTCCAGGCTCTCCCGGGCGTTGTCAGCTACCATGTCCACCAGTTTCTTGCCCGATCCCCTGCTGGGCACCCGCAGCTCCACCTTCCTGCCTCTCCTATCTTCCAGCCACTTCCGGATGACCGGCATTTCTTCCAGGGGATGCTGCAGCAGGATCCGCCTTGGTATGAGTGCAGCCGAGCTGTAGAATTGCTGCACGAAGCTGGTCATGATGCGCGAAGGGTCTTCGTCCCGTGTCCCGGTCAGGGTGAAGGATTCCCGGCCCACCATCCTGCCCTGCCGGACAAGAAAGACCAGCACCAGGGCTTGGTCACCTTCCTGAACGAAGGCCACTGCATCCATGTCTCCGTCCGCTGACGTGATCTTCTGCTTCTCAACCACCGCTTCCACCGCCTTGATCTGGTCGCGGATCAGAGCCGCTTTCTCATATTCCAGGCTCTGCGCCGCCCGCGCCATACTGGCCCGCAGTCCTTTCAGCACCGTCTCCTGCCTGCCTTCCAGGAACAGGACGGATTGATCGACCGCCTGCCGGTATTCCTCCAGGCTAACGGCACCGATGCACGGCCCGGAACAGCGATTGATGTGATACTCGAGGCATGGCCGCCGCTCATCGCCGGCGATGGCCTTCCGGCACGACCGCAGACGGAAGAGCTTCTCCAGCAAATCCACAGTCGTATGCACCGAATCGGCACTGGCAAACGGCCCGAAGTACTTGGCGCCGTCTTTGGCCACCCGCCTGGTCACATGCGCCCGCGGCCAGTCTTCGTTGACCGTCAACTTGAGATAGGGGTAGGTCTTGTCATCCTTGAGCCGCACGTTGTAGTGCGGGCGATGCTTCTTGATCAGGATGGATTCCAGGAGAATGGCCTCCTGCTCGGAGTCGGTCACGTAGTAGTCCAGGTCCGCTGCCTTCGCCATCATTCTGACAACTTTCGGGGCCAGGCCCCCTGAAGAGCTGAAGTACGACGCGGCTCGATGGCGGAGGCTGGCAGCCTTCCCGACATAAATGATATTGTCACCGGCATCCTTGAACAGATACACGCCGGGTCGTGCCGGCAGAGCCTTCAGTTGCTGCTCAAGACGGGTTGCTTCCATGTTCCCAAGACAGATTTTACACGCCCGACATTGACTGCGCTATTCCTTATGTCTAGAATAGTTCTGTTCTCGGGCCTAGTAGCTTCATTAGGAGACCACTATGAGACAGCAAATCGAGGCCTTTCTGCGTCACTCGTCCACAGAGAAGAAGTTCTCTAGCAACACTGTTGCCGCCTACAAGAACGATCTCTTCCAGATGACCGACTTCTTTCAGGAGAAAGGCACTCAGAGGTGGTCGGACGTGGACCACGACCTGGTGCTGGGATATGTCACGGACTTGAAGAGCAGAGGCTACGCCCTCACAACCGTGGCCCGGAAGACGGCATCGGCCAAGACGCTGTTCAAGTTCCTGGAGAAGGCCGGGGCCATACCCACCGCCCCCATCGAGAACATCGGCTCTCCCAGGGTTATGAAGAATACGCCCCAGCGACTTTCGGACGGTCTGATCCGGGATCTGCTCCGGCAGCCCGACAAGTACCCCACGCCGGAAGCCAAGCGAGACAAGGCCATGCTGGAATTGCTGTACGCCAGCGGCATGCGCATCAGCGACATGATGTCACTGAATGTCGATGACGTGAACCTTGACGGAGATTCGGTCTCTTTCACGGTCCGGGGTTCCAGGGCACGTGATGCCACTGTCAGCCTCCGGCATTTGCCAACACTGAGGAAGTACCTGGACGAGTCCCGACCGCAACTGGTGCATCACAAGGCCGAGAGGGCACTGTTTCTCAACAGGCTGGGCCAGAGGCTCACCAGGCAGGGTCTCTGGCAAATCGTGAAGACCTATGCCAGGCAGGCGAAACTGGACGGCGAGGTCACCCTGCGAGCTCTGCGCCACAGCTTCGTTACCAATACTCCGAAGACGAAGGCCTGACCCTTGTCTATCGCCGCACTGCCTCTATCTATCAATTCCGTTCACGTAGCTGGCGCCGGACCAGCAACTTCCGGCTGATTCCATATTGAAGAGAAGGAGGACTCAAGATGGGATTTCTGTACGAGAAGCGAGGAAGGATCGCTTACATGACCATAGATCGTCCTCGCGCACTGAACGCTATCGATCCGCAGACGTTTCAGGAAATGAGCAACGCCCTGATCAGTTTCAGAGACGACCAGGACGTCTGGGTAGCCATCATCACCGGTAGCGGCGACCGCGCCTTCTGTGTTGGGGCCGACATCGGTGAGATGCTGCCGGTCCTGCACCAGATCCGCAACGAGTGGTGGCGGATAGCACCCACTCTGTTCCGCGGGCTGGAGCTGTGGAAGCCGACTATCGCCGCCATCAACGGGCATGCCATGGGCGGCGGGCTGGAAGTGGCCCTGGGCTGTGACCTGAGGGTCGCATCGGAGAAAGCCATCTTCGCCTTCCCGGAAGTCACCCTGGGTATCATCCCCGGATGGGGGGGTACACAAAGACTGCCGCGGTTGATCGGCACCGCAAAGGCCACCGAGATGGTGCTCATGGGCGAGCGCATCAACGCCCAGGAGGCCCTGCGCGTCGGACTGGTGAACAAGGTGGTTCCGCCAGACCAGGTCATGCCTGCCGCTGAGCAATGGGCCCAGCAGCTATGCGAGATACCCCCGATAGCCGTGAGAGCAGCCAAGGAAGCCATGATGAAGGGCATCGACATGACCCTGGAGGAAGGCCTGAGGTATGAGGGCAAGCTCATGGACGTCTGCACGGCTACCGAGGATCACGCCGAGGCCAGAGCGGCATTCCTGGAGAAGAGAAAGGCGAACATCAAAGGGAAGTAGTATCGCCTTGCACTTCCTCAGCGGGGTGCATGGACTTGTCCCTGCAGGGGTCCAGGGTGTCCCCGGCTCGCCCATGCTTCCCCCAAGTGTGAGGGCAAAGAGGGTGCAGGGATTCCTCTCTGCCGAGGGTCTGGGGGTGTCCCCCAGTCCTCTTGTCCTCCCCCAAGATCGAAGATTCGCCTCAGGAGGAGTGGGGGACCAAGGGGGTTGAAAGAGGGCTGTTAGACAGTCTCCTCCTAGCTCCGCTACATATGACGGAAGGTCACCAACCACATCGTTTAGTTAGAAGGGAGTGATATGGAAATCAAGAAAGTCGGCGTGGTCGGCTGCGGCTTGATGGGTGGAGGCATAACCGAGGTCTGCGCCAGAGCTGGCTACGACGTCGTGACGTTGGAAGTCAAGCAAGAGTTTCTGGACAAAGGTGTCGGGAGCATCAGAACATCCCTGGAGCGCGGGGTCAAGAAGGGCCGGCTGACAGAGCAAGAGCAGAGTGCCATCGCGGCCCGCATCAAGGGCACCCTCAATATGGAGGACTTCCGCGATCGTGACATTGTGATAGAAGCGGCCATTGAGAACATAGCCGAGAAGAAGAAGATATTCGCCAGCCTGGACCAGATCTGTCCGCCGGATACCATTCTGGCCACCAACACATCCTGCCTGTCCATTCTGGACATGGCCATCGTCACCAAGAGACCGGCCCAGGTCATGGGGCTGCATTTCTTCAGCCCGGTGGCGGTGATGCAACTGGTAGAGATAGTGAGGACCCTGGTCACTTCGGACAACGTTGTTAAGGCCGGAGAAGCTTTCTGCAAATCTCTCGGCAAGCAGCCCGTTCACTGCAAAGACACCCCCGGCTTCCTCGCCAATCGCCTCGGCATGGCTTACCTGGTCTATGTCTTCCGCTGCTACGAGCAGGGTCTGGCCACCAGGGAGGACATCGACAAGGCTATGAGGCTGGGATTCAACCATCCCATGGGCCCGCTGGAGTTGGCGGACTTCATCGGCCTGGATACCATTTACTACATCATGGTCTCCATGTACGAGGAGTTGAACGACCCCTTGTTTGCTCCGCCGGTCATCCTCAAGAAGATGGTCACGGCCGGGCAACTGGGACGGAAGACGGGCAAAGGCTTCTACGACTACAAGTAGGCCCCGGCCCTGAAGAGCATCTCCAGGAAATGCCCAGACATCCAACGGCGCAGTCCCCGACGATAGTAGCGCACAGCTAGGACCTGAGTCGGTCCCGCATGAAGTGGCGCAGAGAATTGTTCAGAAGTTCAGCCTTCTCCCACTGACAGGAAGTGCCCTGCGCCCATTGGTGTAAACCCGTGATTACTACCTTCGGCTGCTTACAGCTGCAACGGTTTACTGCCATCCTTTGGGCTTGAATCTGAAAGGAGGGCGGGTGATGAAGTACTCGTGTCGCGTGGTGGTCAAGGGTCGCCTGGGGCGCGAGTGGTCCAGATTCCTCGATGGATGGAGAATGACGCCTCAGAGGGACGGTACTACGTTGCTTGAAGGCACATCGATCGATGAGATGTCGGTGCAGGCTTTGCTGGGAGGACTGGGGCCGCGCCAGTTGGTATATGCTCGTTGCGTCTGCCCGAAGCCCCCGCGTTGATCCGGCAGTACCGGCCTCTTCAGGTACAATGGCAGACTGATCAAGAGGAAGGAGTGGACAGCCATGGAAACACCGCCACTGGAGTCGCGGGAAACGCGAAAACATCGCCTCCGCTGGTGGACACTCGGAGTCCTTTGTCTCAGCGTTCGTTGTGATCGATTCCAGCATACTGAACGTGGCGCTGCCCACCCTTCAGCGGGATCTGGGAGCCTCGGCGTCCGGCCTGCAGTGGATTGTCACCTCATACATCCTCGTATTCGGCGGACTGTTGCTGACCAGCGGTTCTCTCGGCGATCGCTTCGGCCGCGCTCTCATGCTCCGAAGTGGGCTGGTGGTGTTTGCCCTGGCGTCGCTGACGGCTGCTTACGTTGACACCACGGGGCAGTTGATTGCCGCGCGGGCCGTAATGGGGTTGGGAGCGGCCATGATAGTGCCGTCCACACTGTCCATTGCCGTCGACGTGTTCAAGGGTGAGGAGCGCACCAAGGCCATTGCTATCTGGGCCGCTCTGAATGCAGTGGGCATCGTCCTGGGGCCCATCTTTGGCGGGCTGATTCTGGAGCATCTGGACTGGGGTTGGATCTTCTTGGTGAACTTGCCCATTGCCGCGGCGGCGATGATACTCACGTTCCTGCTGATCACCGAAAGCCGTGACCCCGAGGCCAAGCCTCTGGACATCCCCGGTGCCTTCCTGTCCATCGTGGCCGTAGCGTCACTGGTCTACGCCATCATCCAGGGGCCGGACGAAGGGTGGACCTCCCGCTATGTGCTGGTCTGTTTCGCGATAGCCGTCGTGACCGGGGCGGCCTTCATAGTGCGCGAGATGCGCGCCAAGTACCCGCTCCTGGATCTTTCGTTCTTCAAGAAGCGTCGCTTCACGGCCGGAGCGACGGCGCTCGGCCTGCAGTCGCTGGCGCTCGCCGGTCTCATGTTTGCCTTCACCCTGTACCTGCAGTTCGTCCAGGGATACAGCCCTCTGGAAGCGGGCGTCCGATTCCTGCCCCTGGCGGCGGGGCTCATGGTCGGCGCCAGACTGAGTGAAAGGATGGTTCACTACTTCGGCACCACCAGGGTGATTGCCGGAGGTCTCCTGCTGATGGCGGTTACCCTTCCGCTGATCATACTGTGGCAGGCCGACAGCCCCTACTGGCTGATCGGGGTGGTGCTGGTGGCCGTCGGGTTTGGCGTAGGGAATGTGGCGGCGCCGTCCGTCGATGCCATCATGGGCGCGGTGCCGGAGTCCAAGGCCGGCGTGGCCTCAGCTACAAACAGTGTGATCCGCATGATCGGCGGTGCGCTGGGCATTGCGATCCTGGGCTCGATCATAAGTTCCCTGTATGCCAGCAAGGTAGCCAGCGCCGCGGCCTCGCTGCCGGCGGAGTATGCGGCACTGGCCAAGAACAACGTGGGTGCGGCGATGACGATTGCCGCATCTCTGCCTGGTGAAGCCGGCCGGGCGCTCTCCAGCGCGGTGGGGGGTGCCTTCGCCGATGCCATGGGGGAGGTGGCGATCATCAGCGCCGTGGTCATGGCAGTCACGGCCGTGCTGGTTCTGGTGTTTATGCCGAGCCGGGCGGAGAACGGAGCCGAATCGCAGCCAGGCCCGGAGGACAAGCTTTAGGAATGGGGATTCCTCGACACAGGTGGGACTCAAATCTATGCTGACCATGGTTCTGGTGGAATAGTTTGCGGGAGCTA
>PDVJ01000199.1_pt1 | contig 18635 bp, 13 predicted proteins | sample 1369811 | NCBI WGS metagenome assembly PDVJ01 (sample SAMN07795376, study PRJNA414565) | Alkali sediment metagenome, whole genome shotgun sequencing project. | reverse complement strand
AGTTGGGCATCTGTATCGCCACCCGGTCTCCTCGTCCTATGCCAAGTCCTTTCAGTGCGTTCCCCAAGCGGTTGGCGTCATGATTTATCTCAACGTTTGTGTGCCATTTCCCTTCGAAACAAAGGGCTTCATATTCGCCGAACCTTTTGACGTTATCCTCTATGCCACTGCCAATGTTCATAGTACGTTCCTCTTAATTCAGCATTTTACTATATTTTACTGTGCAAGATCTGGCCTTGCCATTGTCGGCTCATAATCGTGAGAAAATTCTTGTTATCGGGTCATTTTCAACGTTGTCAAGGTTTGACATCATACGGCTTTTGTGCCATAGTCTCTTGTTCCCAAAAGCTTGCGTCAGGAGGTCAATCAATGGTCGGCATAAAGTCTTATGGAGCTTATATCCCGCGGTATCGAATGGATCACGGCACTCTCTTTATGGCTGTCGCATTCTTGGGGTCGTTCCCAGCGCCCGGTGAAAATGCGGTTGCTAATCATGACGAAGATGCTCTCACCATGGCAGTAGCGGCAGGGATCGATTGCCTGGGCGGTTTGAAACGAGAGGTAGTTGATGGTCTGTATCTGGCCACCACCAGTCAGCCTTATATGGTGAGGCAGAATTCAGCCCTTGTTGCTACCGCTCTTGATTTGCAGTCGAGTATGAGGACTGCCGATTTCATCGGCTCCACGAAATCAGGGACCACTGCACTGCTTGCCGCCCTTGATACGGTAAAGGGAGAGACATCAAGCAACATTCTCGTCTGTGCTTCCGATTCCCGATTGAGCAAACCGGGCAGTCCTCAGGAGTCTCTCTATGGTGATGGCGCTGCATCACTTCTTGTTGGCAGTGATGAGGTGATTGCTACCTTTGAGGGTTCGCATTCCGTCTCCTACGATTTTCCCGACCGCTGGAGAGCAAGCGGAGAGAAGTTTGAACATGCCTGGGAAGACAGATTCATTCGCGATTCTGGCTACAGTCAATTCATCACGGAGGTGATTTCCGGGCTCCTGAAGAAATACAAGCTGAACATCAAGGACTTTGCCAAGATAGTGTATCCGGGTCTGTATGCACGAGAGCATGGGGCCATAGCCAAGAGGTTAGGTGCCGACCCTGGTCAGCTTCAGGATACATTGCTTAGCACAGTTGGTGACACTGGCTCAGCTTCACCTTTAATGATGTTGGTGGCGGCACTGGAAGATGCCAAGCCAGGCGACAAAATACTGGTCGCCAGCTTTGGAAACGGCGGCGACGCAATGTTTTTCCAGGTCACTGAGAAGATAAAGAAAGTGGCCAACAAGAGGGCAGTGAAGAAACACCTCGCTTCTAAGAAAGATCTTGCCAGCTATGAGAAATACCTTGCCTTCAGGAATCTGGCACCGATGGACCTGGGCATGCGCGGTGAGATAAGCATTAAGACACCGATGTCGGCATTGTACAGGGAGAGAAAGGTAATCCTGTCTCTCGTTGGCTCGAAGTGCAAGAAATGCGGCACGCCGCAATATCCATATCAGAGAGTATGTGTAAATCCTGACTGCGGAGCCATTGACCAGATGGAAGATTATCGCTTTTCGGATAAGAAAGGTGTCGTATTTACCTATACCGGTGATAATCTAGCCGCCAGTATCGACCCACCTTCAATATATGGCCTGGTGGACTTCGATGGTGGCGGCAGGTTCTGGTTTGATTTTGCAGATTGTGACCTGGATTCGGTCAAAGTGGGCATACCGGTAGAGATGACGTTCCGTAGACGATATGTTGATGAGTCAAGCGGTGTTCATGGTTATTCGTGGAAGGCAGCGCCTATACGTGCCTGACTGCGGTAAACGATAACAGAATTTACGGAGGGAGCAAAAATGGCAGAAGGTATTAAAAACAAAGTCGCTATCATAGGGATGGGTTGCACTAAGTTTGGAGAGCTATGGGATAAGAGTGCCGAGGATCTCATGGTGGATGCTTATAAGGAATGTATCGAGGACGCGGGCATAGAAAAGAAGGACATCAATGCAGCCTGGTTTGGCGTGCACTTTGAGGAACAAAGTGTAGGAAAAGGGGCTACATCTCTGGCTCTGACATTGAAGTTGCCCTTTATTCCCGTCACCAGGACGGAGAATTTTTGTGCCACTGCCACGGAAGCTTTCAGGGGGGCATGCTATGGCGTGGCCTCAGGAGCTTATGACATTGCCCTGGCTTTGGGCGTCGAAAAGCTCAAGGATACGGGATATGGAGGGCTTCCCGGCGGCCCTGGTCTTATGGGAACAAAAAACGCACTGGTCATGCCTAAGTTGACCGCCCCCGGGGCTTTTGCCATGCTGGCGACCAGATACTTTGCTGTTTACGGTCTCAAGCCTGAGGAAGGCAAGAGAATGCTGGCCAAGGTGTCAGTCAAAAGCCATTATAATGGAGCCCGGAACCCGAAGGCGCATTTGCGCCGCGAAGTGACCGAGGAACAGATAATAAATGCGCCTATCATAGCCTGGCCATTGGGGCTTTTCGACTGCTGCGGAGTGAGTGATGGTTCAGCGGCTGCCATCGTAACCAGGGCTGACATGGCCAAGAAATTTCGGCCGGACCCCGTATATGTCAAGGCACTGCAGGTGGCTTTAAGTTCAGGTGAGGAGTTAATGTATACCAAATGGGATGGGGCCCATGTTGAGACCACTTCCCGCGGTGCCAAACTGGCCTACAAAGAAGCCGGGGTTAAGAATCCTCGTGAAGAAATAAGCATGGCTGAGGTGCACGACTGCTTCTCCATAACTGAGGCAGTGACCATGGAAGACTTGCAGTTCAGCCCACGGGGAAAGGTCAAGGAAGACATTGAGGCTGGCCGTTTTAACCATGACGGCCCGCAGCCTGTTCAGCCCGACGGCGGATTGAAGTGCTTTGGGCATCCTATTGGGGCGTCCGGTCTCAGGATGATATACGAGATGTACAAACAGTTACAGGGGAAGGTTCAATTGCCGGAACGGCAGATCAAGAATCCCAAGCTGGGGCTAACGCACAATCTGGGCGGTTTCCCAGCCATGAATATCGTCAGCATTGCTATCGTAGGGTCGTAAAAGCAACTGAATCTGGGAGGCTAGCTATGGCTAATGGTAGTCTGATTACAGATGAAATGCGTAAATTGATAGGTGTGACTTTAGACACTATCGTTTTCAAGGTCGAAGAAGGAGCAATTCAGAGGTATGCACAGGCCATAGGGGATCCAAACCCTCTATATAATGACCCGGACTTCGGCAGAAAAACCAAGTACGGACGGTTGATAGCTCCTCCCGGTTTCACCGGTTGGCCAACCAAGGCCGGACGCCCTACAGAGAAACTGTTCGCGTTCTTGGTGAAAGCTGGAGCACCGCCGAGGATTCTCGATGGAGGTATTGAGTTCGAATTTATCGAACCCATTGGCGCTGGCGATGTGTTGACTGCGACGACTAAAATTGCCAAGGTGGCCGAACGTGAGACCAGACTGGGCAAGACCATGTTCACCACAGCAGAGGTCACCTTTGTGAACCAGAAGGGCAACGTGGCGCTCAAGAGCTGGGCAACAATAATCCAGTTCTAGTTTTTGAACGCCTTGTTTTTTGGAGGAAAGATGGCTAAACAAGTTCACTATGAGGATGTCGAAGTAGGCAGTGAGGTAACACCATTGACTAAGATTGCTACAACTCGCATGTTAGTCCAATGGGCGGGGGCATCGGGGGATTTCAACCCTTTGCACTATGATGAAGATTTCGCGAAGGCTATGGGTGTCGGCGCCCCTATTGTACACGGCGCGCTTAAGCGTGCCTGGTTGGGCCAATTGATGACTGATTGGATTGGAGAAGAGGGGAAACTCAAGAAACTATCCTGCCAGTACCGGGGCATGGACTATCCCCGGAAGATGATGACGATGGAAGAGCCTCGTGATGGCGAAACCTGGTGGTGCAAAGGCAAGGTGACCAAGAGATATGAAGAAGGTGGTGAGCGTCTTGTCGAGTGCGAGATTTGGGTGGAGAATGGAAAGGGAGAAAAGACAACACCTGGCTCAGCCCTTGTTGCCTTGCCCGCACGAAAGAAGAAATAAGAGGGAGCATTGGTTCTGATAGCGATTGAGAAACAGTCTCTCCTGAAAATAGTGAGCGAAGCCCGTGTTATTGAGAAAACTAATCTAAAGGAGGTAAAGAAATGGGAAGACTAGATGGCAAAGTGGCGGTTATCACGGGAGCGGCGCGAGGCATAGGCAGAGCTGATGCTCTGTTGTTCGCCAAAGAGGGCGCTGCTGTTCTTGTGAGTGATATTGATGCGGCGCCGCTTATGGAGGTGGTCAGGGATATCACAGCTGCTGGAGCTAAAGCCGATGGTTGTGCTGGCGACGTGAGGAAACTTGAAGATTGTCAGAAAATCATGGACAAAGCGGTCGAGAAATTCGGCAAGATAGATATTTTGGTCAATAATGCCGGGCTTACCAGAGACGCTTTAATAAGTAGGATGACGGATGCCCAATGGGATATGTGTGTTGATATTAGTCTCAAGGGGACCTTCAACTGTATCAGAGCAGCTTCAAAGTATATGATGAAGACGGCGCACAACGGCAGAATAATCAATGTAGCCTCCGTGGCTGGCCTGATGGGAAACGTCGGCCAGATTAACTACTCTGCTGCTAAGTCAGGTCTTATCGGGCTGAGCAAGACGGTAGCCAGGGAGTGGGGACGATACGGTATTACCTGCAATGTCGTTGCCTATGGATTTGTAGACACACGGTTGACCAGAGAAAAAGAAACACAGCAGGAAGAGGTGGCTGGAGAGGCAGTAGGTATACCGAAGAGAATAAGAGATATGATGCTCCTGCAGGCTAAACCGATGACGCCTGAGGATGCTGCTAAACCCGTTCTATTCCTGGCATCAGATGATGCTGCCTTCATTACGGGACAGGTGCTGAACGTTTCTGCTGGTTTGTATATGTAGGTCCGGTTATTTGACTCTGCTATGGCTAGGGATTCTATCCAATACAAGTCGTCAGCCACTTGAGAATTTGAGAAACATGTAAGGAGTCTGATGATGACAAAGAGGCTTGCAGGCAAGGTAGCTATAGTCACTGGTGCCGGTCGAGGCATCGGACGAGGAGAAGCCCTGGCTCTAGCGTCGGAAGGGGTTAAAGTGGTGGTAAACGATCTGGGAGGCGCAGTTGACGGTTCTGGGGCGTCAACTTCACCAGCGGCAGAGGTGGTGGCAGAGATTAAGAAGCTTGGCGGAGAGGCAGTTGCCAACTGTGACTCGGTGGTCACTATGAGGGGTGGCGAGAACATTGTAAAGACTGCCATAGACAGTTTTGGCAAGGTTGATATTCTGGTCAACAATGCGGGGATTCTACGTGACAGGATGTTGTTCAACATGAGTGAGGAGGACTGGGATTTAGTGCTAAAAGTGCACCTCTACGGTCACTTCCATACCATCAGAGCAGTGAGCCCCCTATTCCGCCAGCAGGGGTGCGGAAGAATCATAAACACCTCGTCTGTGGCAGGTCTCAATGCTACTACTTACGGGCAGGCTAATTACGGTGCAGCTAAAGAGGGAATAGTGGGCCTAACAAGAAAAGTAGCTCGGGATATGGGTCGGTATGGTGTGACGTGCAATTGTATTCGACCTAATGCCGGGACCCGGCTTACCCTCAGCGACGAAATGAGGAAAGCTCGACCAGAAACTATGGCCAGGTTTGAGCAGATGAAGCCCGAGGATATTGCTCCGCTGGTGGTATGGCTCGCTTCTGATGACGCTGCTAATGTCAACGGACGGACGTTCTACGTAGAAAGAGGCCGAATTGGCCTCTACTCAGAACCGGTATTGGAGAAGCAGCTGGCTAAAGTTGGCGGATGGACCATTGACGAGCTATTTATGTTCATGCCAGTAGCGATGACCAGGGACCTGGTAAATCCAGACCCGCCCCAATGCAAGTAAGAGCTCACTGTATGTAATCATCGGTGCTTTGGCTGATTGTCTGTATGCGATCATCGGTGCTTTGGCTGATTGTGTGAAAGTTTGGGCAACAACAGCTACCACTACAATTTGGTATATCCAGCAGGGCGGTGTGGTCTGTCGTTTGAATCATCGCTTACAACGTCGTAAGGACAAAGGCAGTACGCCGTCGATCATTAGTTTCGCGGAAGGCAAGAATGGACTTCAGACTGGGTGAAAAAGAACTGGCACTAAAGGAAGAAATCCGAAAGTTTGCCGAAACCGAATTACCTCCGGATTTGGTGCGTAACACTGTAATCGATGGTGAGTTCAGGGATTTTGAGTTCGAAATATCAATGTCCAGAAAACTGGCAGGAAGAGGCTGGCTCGTCATGCGCTGGCCAGAGAAGTATGGAGGACGTGGTGTCTCTCTATTGGAGCAGACAGTATACGAAATGGAGATAGCCTACTGGGGAATACCGGGGGCATGGATGGGCATAAGTGGGACACAGTGGGTGGGGCCCTGCTTGATGATGTTTGGTACCGAGGAGCAAAGAGAGAGATATTTGCCGTTGATTGCCTCGGGTGAGAAGGATGGTGTCTGGTGTACTGGCTACAGCGAGCCAAATGCTGGATCAGACTTTGCCAGCATCCGGACACGGGCGTTGAGAGACGGAGACGACTATATCATAAATGGACAAAAAGTGTGGACTAGCGTTGCCCACCGGGCAAGATGGTGTTGGCTGGCTGTCAGAACAAACCCCAATGCCGCTAAGAAACATCACGGAATCAGTATCTTCATTGTGGACATGAAGAGTCCAGGTGTTACAGTTAATCCTATTTTGAACTACTATGGACGGCATCACTTTAATGAAGTATTCTTCGATAATGTCAGGGTGCCCGCTTCGAACTTGGTGGGAGAGGAAAATAAGGGCTGGTATTATCTTATGCAGTCACTGGCTTTTGAGCGACGCAGTATAGCGCCTACCACTTATGGTAATTTGAAGAGAATCCTAGAAGAGCTAGCCCGGTATGCTGGTCAAACTGAGTATGAAGGGCAACCATTGTCTAGGAATCCCGTGGTTCGTGCCAAGCTAGCTGACCTGGCTATCGACCTGGAGGTGCTGAAAATGTTCGCCTTTCAGCTTGCCTGGCGTATAAGTCAGGGCCAGATTCCTGTCTATGAGTCTTCAAGGAACAAGATAATGGGTGATGACCTGATGAGACATGGGGCTATCACTGGGGCGGACATATTGGGAATATACTCGCAGGTCGACCCGGATTCCCAATGGGCTAAACTCAATGGTGCCATACAAGGTGCCTATCTCGGATTTCCCGGTCAGGCGATCGCAGCAGGTACTGCTGAAATCGAAAAGAGCATCATTGCCCAATTTAGACTGGGATTACCCAAGTCATATTGAAGTTTTTTGGAGCGGACTTTTTAAGGGATTATTATGGATTTCAATTTTACGGAAGAGCAGGACATGCTGCGGAGGTCGGCCAGAGATTTCCTGACAAAGGAATGTCCCAAAGCTAGAGTCAGGGAGATGGCTAAAGATGAAAGGGGCTATGACCCGCAGGTGTGGCACCGTATGGCAGAACTGGGCTGGATGGGGCTCGTCTTGCCGGAAGAATATGGCGGCATGGGTGCTAGCCTTATGGATTTAGTCATCTTGATGGAGGAGATGGGAAGGAACATCCTGCCTGGTCCCTTGTTCTCCACTGTCGCCCTTTGTGCTCTGCCTCTACTTGAATATGGAAGCAGTGAGCAAAAGACTAGGTTTCTGCCGCAAATAGCCAGAGGCGAGGCGATGTGGACTTTCGGTTTAGCCGAGTCGTCAGGCAAATATAAAGCTTCTGAGGTGAAACTTCGTGCAGTGTTGAAGGGGACAAATTATGTTCTCCAGGGGCATAAACTCTTTGTTACTGATGCCCATGTCGCTGACTATATTCTTGTAGCGGGCAGAACCGCAGAGGGCGAAAGACCTGAGGACGGAATCACCTTGTTCATAGTGGATGCCAGGGGACCGAATGTAAAGATGGAAGCGATCCCGACTATAGGCGGCGACAAGCAGTTTAAAGTCAGCTTTGATAGGGCAGTGGTGCCCAAGGATAGTATCTTGGGAAAAACAGGCAATGGCTGGCATATAGTGGACTTCACATTACAGCGAGCGGCTGTGCTGAAGTGTGCCGAGATGTCTGGAGCGTGTCAAGCTGTTTTAGACATGACCAGCAGCTATGCCAAGGAGCGGATTCAATTTGACCGGCCCATCGGCTCTTTTCAAGCAATACAGCACAAACTGGCTGACATGTTGATTGATGTGGAGGCGGTTCAGTATTTGCTTTATCAGGCGGCGTGGGGAATAAGCGTTGGTTCACCATCGCCCTGGCAGATTTCCGCAGCCAAAGCCAAAGCTAACGAAGCTTACCAGCGAATTTGCATTGAAGCCATTGCCGCCCACGGGGCTATCGGATATAGCATGGACCATGATGTGGGCCTCTATTATCGTCGTGTCAAGGCGGCACAGTTTGCCGCCGGCGATACTGACTTGCACAGGGAAGTGATAGTCGCAGAACTGGGGCTCTGATTTTGCCAGATTTGGTGAATCCCAATCCCTTTCTCTGCCGATACTCGTACAAGATCGAGGTGATGAGCCGAATATTCTAGCTAGGAGTCCAGTCTCAACCGTCAANACCTGTCTCTTGACTACCTAACTNTGCAGGGTAAATTGACAAGAAACTTGCAGAATACANAGGCCTGTGTTACTATGTGGGCAGCTAGGGGTATTGACAAAATCAGACCACGGTGTTANACTTACTAGTTTGTGTTATGTTTCCGTTCTCTTTTGNTCTTGTTGTCTTAGATTTTCCCAGTTAATGCCTTCAAGAAGTTGTTTTGAATAATCAGGATCGTTTCCTCTATGCATAGTCATAAACTGCTGAAGTCTTTTGCCAAGTTGCCGCAGACTTTAGAAATACCCGACCTTATTCAGGTCCAACTTGATTCCTTTCGCTGGTTTCAAGAAGAAGGCCTGCGAGAGCTTTTTGAGGAAATATCTCCAATTCAAGATTATACTGGCACAAGGCTAGAATTACACTTCGTTGATTATGAGTTTCGAGAACCTTTACATTCTATTCCTGAGTGTCTTGAGCGCGGCCTGACTTATTCCTCTCCTATTCATGTCGCTGCGCGACTCGTGGTTAAAGAAACGGGAGAGATCAAGCAACAGGAATTATACTTCAGCGATTTCCCTTTGATGACCACCGCCGGCACTTTTATTATTTCTGGAGTGGAGCGGGTGGTAGTCAATCAATTGACTCGTTTTCCTGGCGTTTATTTCACGTTAGAAAGAGACCCCTCCAGCGGGCGAGAATTATGTGTTGCTAAGCTTGTTGCTGAGCATGGGGCGTGGCTCGATTTTGACGTTTCTAATAGAGACGTAATTTCGGTCAAGGTTAGCGGCAAACGCAAGATTCCGGTCACTACTTTGTTGCGTGTCATAGGCTTTGAAAGCGACGAGACGCTACTTTCTCTTTTTCAAGATGTGGATAGCTCGCCCAACCATGCTTTCATCCGCTCTACAATTGACCGAGATCCCTTGATCAAAAGTAAGGCTGATGCTCTGCTAGATATCTATAGGAAACTATCTTCTGGCGAAGCTCCCAGTCTTAGCAGTGCTCAAGCCCTGTTGAATAATTTCCTGTTTAATCCTCGCCGCTATAGCTTGGGCAAAGTTGGTCGTTACAAGCTTAATAAGAAGCTCGGTCTCAATATCCCTGGAAATTGCACTGGTTTGACCCCTGAAGACTTGGTGCAAATAGTCCGCCGTATTATTTCAGTTAACTTGGGCGATGAAGCTCCTGATGACATTGACCATTTAGGCAATCGAAGGGCTCAGGCGGTAGGTTTTCTAATACAGAAGCAATTTCGTATCGGCTTGTTGAGGTTGGAGAGAGCCATCAAGGAGCGGATGAGTATTCTCGGCCCCGAAGTGGCAACTCCCGCTGCCTTGATCAACATTCGCCCTGTAGCAGTCGCTGTAAGAGAGTTCTTTGGCCGGTCACAGCTATCTCAATTCATGGATCAGACTAATCCGCTAGCTGAGCTAACTCACAAGCGTCGTCTTTCTGCTATGGGTCCCGGAGGTCTCTCGAGAAAACAGGCTGGGTTTGAGGTTCGTGATGTACATCACTCTCATTATGGCAGGATTTGTCCTATTGAAACGCCCGAGGGGCCAAACATTGGTCTTATTGGCTCTCTCGCTACCTACGCTACGGTCAACGAATTTGGTTTCATAGAGACACCATATCTCAGGGTCGTCCAGGAGGTTCCCAATCGTGTGGAGGACTTGGTGGGAAGAACAGTCGGCGAGGATATAAAGAGTAAGAGCAAGCTGGTGGTGAAGGCTGGAACATCAGTCACAAAGAAGGTCGCACAAAGGTTATCTTCTCTGCGGGCACGGAATATCAAGATAGTTCCTTTTGTTTCCAGCCAGATGGTTTACCTGACAGCCGACGAAGAAGGTCAATACGCCATTGCCCAAGCTAATGCTCCTGTCAATGAAAGAAATGAATTCATTTATGACAAGGTTGAAGTCAAGAGGGGAGACAGGTATTTTAAGGAATCAGTGGACAGGGTAAGCTTCATCGATGTCTCACCCAAACAGCTATTCAGTATAGCTGCCTGCCTTATTCCATTTCTTGAGCATGATGATGCTAATCGGGCGTTGATGGGCTGCAATATGCAACGACAAGCGGTGCCACTATTACTTCCGGAGTGTCCTTTGGTGGCCACGGGTATGGAAAGAGAGGTGGCTAAGTATAGTGGGCAGATGATATTTGCTCCTGATGACGGCGTGGTCACTTCCGCGACAAGCTCACAGATTACGATTGAGAAGGAAGATGGCGAAGAGCAAGTATTCAATCTAACGAAGTTCGCCAGAACTAATCAGGGGACGTGCATCAATCAGCATCCTATTGTGAGCAAAGATGACAGGGTTAAGAAAGGGGACGTGTTGGTGGATAGTTTTTCTCTGGATGGCGGGGCTCTTGCTTTGGGACAGAATGTCGTTTGTGCTTTTATGATGTGGGAAGGCTACAACTTTGAGGATGCCATCATCATAAGCAAAAGACTGGTTAAGGATGATGCTTATACTTCCATTCACATTGAAAAGCATGAGATAGAGGAGCGTGATACCAAGCTTGGTCCTGAAGAAGTCACCAGAGATATACCTAACGTAAGCGAAGAAAGCCTGTCTAACCTTGACGAAATAGGTATTGTACGTATCGGGGCTGAAGTGAAGCCCAACGATATTTTGGTTGGGAAGATTACTCCCAAGGGTGAGACCGAACCTTCAGCGGAAGAGAAATTGTTACGAGCTATTTTCGGCGAAAAGACACGGGAAGTTAAGGACAGCTCCCTGAGAATGCCATCTGGAGAGTGGGGAAAGGTGATCAGGACGGCGCTGTTTTCTCGTGAGAACCATGATGAATTACCTGCCGGGGTGAATAGACTCATACAGGTGTGGGTTGCCCAAAAGCGCAAAATATCAGTGGGAGACAAAATGTCAGGGAGGCACGGCAATAAGGGGGTCATTTCTATAGTATTGCCTGAGGAAAATATGCCATTTTTGCCGGATGGCACGCCCGTAGATATTGTCCTTAATCCTCTCGGTGTTCCTTCCCGTATGAACATCGGGCAGGTCTTGGAGGCTCATTTAGGCTGGGCGGCGCAGACGCTGGGTTTTAAGGCGCTTAATCCCATTTTTGACGGAGCTGATGCCCTGGCTATCGAGGATGCCTTAGCCAAGACCTGGATAGCGTGGAAAGCCGGCGCTGTCAGCTTTAGCCCTGAGGATCCCGGAAATGCCAGGACCGATCTAGATAAAGTCGGAGAATGGCTTTCCAGTCATGGTTTCGATGCCGCGGAAATAATGGATGATGGATACGAAGGCGCAGCAAGAAGAGCCGCTCTCTGTCTATGGCTTGAGGGACTGGGCATAGGTGATAATCATCAACTTAGAACTATGAGCGATGGAGACTTGGAGCAGCTGACACAGAAAGTCTATAAAGAGCGCAAGCTCTATCCTCCTACTTTTGGCAAAATGGAGCTACGAGATGGGAGAACCGGCGAGCTGTTCGACAAGCCGGTAACTGTTGGTAATACATATATGATGAAACTGATTCATCTTGTTGGCGACAAGGTACATGCTCGTTCCACCGGTCCGTACTCGCTCATCACTCAGCAACCGTTGGGAGGGAAAGCTCAATTTGGTGGCCAAAGGTTTGGCGAGATGGAAGTATGGGCATTGGAGGGACACGGCGCCGCTCACACACTTCAGGAGATGCTCACAATCAAGTCGGATGATGTGATGGGAAGGGCTAAAGCTTATGAGTCTCTTGTTAAAGGCGAGGATATTCAACAGCTGGGTATTCCGGAATCGACCAAGGTACTATTCATGGAGCTACGTAGTTTGGGTTTTGCTGTCGAACTACTTAGCGAGGGGGAGAATGTCTCAATTTGATGGCATTAACGGTATTCGAATAAGTCTTGCGTCACCGGAACAAATCAGGAGTTGGTCTCACGGTGAGGTGACTAAGGCAGAGACAATAAACTACCGCACTTTGAAACCGGAAAGAGACGGTCTATTTTGTGAGAAGATTTTTGGCCCTGTCAAAGATTTCGAATGCCACTGTGGTAAATATAAGAAGGCAAGATATAAGGGCGTTATTTGTGATAAGTGTGGTGTCGAAGTGGCTCATTCCAGTGTGCGCCGTGAACGCACGGGACATATAGAACTGGCTGCGCCAGTTACGCATATCTGGTTTGTTAAACTAGTACCCAGTCGGCTGGGGCTGCTCCTGGATCTTTCTCCACGAGACTTAGAGAGCGTCATCTATTTTGCTCGCTATATAGTCATCTCTGTAGACAAGGAGGCCAAAGAGAAGAACCTTCGCAAAGTTGAGGAAGAGTGGGGTCGAAGGATTGCTGAGCATGAGGAACGCCTGAACAAAAAGATCGAAGAAGTGGAAGCCACAGACATGGAGGAAGAGCCTAAGATACAGGAGGTAAACGAGCTTCGTGCTAGATCTGTAGAAAAGAGGGCAAAACTGGAAGAAGAGCTAAAGACAAGCATTGCCCAGTTAGAAGGTCTTCAGCCGCGAAAACTGCTTAACGAAGAAGGATACAGTAGACTTAAAGATAGGTATGGTGACATTTTTGAAGCTGGCATGGGGGCTGAGGCTATCCTGCAGGTGTTGAAGCAAATTGATGTGGATGCTTTACATCGAGAGCTTCATGAGCAGATCCGTAGCACCTCGGGGGGATACCGCAAGAGAATCAGTCAACGGCTGCAACTAGTTGAAGCTTTCAAGCTCAGCGGGAATAAGCCTGAGTGGATGGTCTGGACTGTGCTTCCTGTCTTACCTCCGGCGCTTCGTCCCATAGTGCAATTGGATGGTGGTCGGTTTGTGATTAGTGATCTTAACGACCTCTATAGAAGGGTTATTAATCGTAACAACCGTCTCCGCCGTCTGATGAAGTTGGGTGCGCCGGAAATAATCATTCGCAATGAGAAACGTATGTTGCAGGAAGCTGTTGATGCTCTTGTTGACAACGGGCGAAGAGGGCGTGCGGTTGTCACCGGTAATAAGCATGCATTGAAATCGCTTTCTGACATTCTGAAGGGCAAACAGGGACGTTTTCGACAAAATCTTCTCGGTAAGCGCGTAGACTACAGCGGCCGCTCGGTCATTGTTGTTGGTCCTAAGCTCAAACTTCATCAATGTGGCTTGCCACGCTACGTTGCTTTGGAGTTGTTCAAGCCCTCGGTTATGCACAAACTCATAATAAATGGGTATGCCAATAATCTGAAGAGTGCCCGGCGCTTGGTGGAAAAAGGTAGCCCTGAAGTTTGGGACGCACTGTATGACGTAGTCAAAGAGCGTCCTGTATTGCTTAATCGTGCTCCTACATTACACAGGCTTAGCATTCAAGCCTTCGAACCCGTGTTAATCGACGGCAATGCTTTTCAGCTCCACCCCTTAGTCTGTACCGCCTTTAACGCCGATTTTGATGGCGACCAGATGGCAGTTCATGTGCCATTGTCCAAGGCCGCGGTGAAGGAAGCCAGGGAGCACATGCTTAGTCCTTATAATATGTTGCTACCAAGTTCTGGTGAGCCTGCTACAACACTCACCCTGGATATGGTTCTGGGCTGCTATTATCTTACCATTTCGAAGCCTGGAGCCAGAGGGGAAGGGAAGTTTTTCAGCAGTTTTGACGAGGCTAAGTTAGCTTACGAACTGGGCATTATCGAACTTGGTGCCGAAATTGTTGTGCGAGATCCTTCGCTTCGTTCAGATGGAGGGAGGATAAATACCACGGTGGGCAGAATAATATTCAATGATGCCTTGCCCCCGCAACTTCGCTTTCACAACAAAACAGCAGATAAGGCTTCGTTAAGGGCTTTGGTCTCTGATTGCATTGCTCTATTGGGCAATGAGGGTGCTGCTGGAGTCCTCGATAGACTTAAGGGATTGGGGTTTGAGTATGCTACGAAGTCGGGCATTTCCATTGCTATGAATGATATTGAAGAGCCTCCAGGTAGGGTCAAGCTTCTTAAAGAATCCGATGAGAAAGTTGGCCTTATCGAGGATCAATTTAACCGTGGCTTGATTACTGAGGGTGAAAAGTATGAAAGCACGGTCCAAGTGTGGATGGAGGCTACAGATAAGGTTGCTGAGGATATGTCCCGGGCGCTGGATCCTTATGGCAGTGTTTACATGATGGCTACGTCGGGTGCCAAGGGGAATATTTCTCAAATTAGACAAATGGCAGGGATGCGCGGGTTGATGACCGACCCTACAGGAAGGATAATAGACTTTCCCATTAAGTCGAGTCTGCGTGATGGACTAACACCCATGGAGTATTTCATTTCTACTCATGGTGCTCGTAAAGGGTTAGCCGATACTGCTTTGAGGACGTCAGACAGTGGATATCTTACCAGGCGTCTTGTCGATATAGCTCAAGATGTCATGGTAACTGAAACAGATTGTGGTACCACCGAGGGGGTTTGGATATCCCGGGAAACTATAGATGTGTCCCTTCCCCCGTTTGAAAACCGGATTACTGGCTACTTAGCGGCAAGCCAGATTGTTGATCCAGGTACAAATGAAGTCATTGTTGATCGTAATGAAGAAATTGATGAAGATAAAGTGCGACAAATTATGGAGACTGGTATTACCCGAGTACACGTGAGGTCGACTCTTACTTGTCGGTCTCGATTTGGCGTTTGTCAAAACTGCTATGGAAGAGACTTGGGAAAGAAACAATTAGTAAAGATTGGCACCGCTGTAGGAGTTATTGCTGCCCAGAGCATCGGTGAGCCTGGAACTCAGCTCACTCTGCGCACTTTTCATACAGGGGGCGTGGTAGGTGTTGATATTACCACCGGACTGCCTCGTGTGGAGGAGCTTTTCGAGGCCAGGACACCGGCTGGCAGTGCTATCATTTCTGAGATTGATGGTAGCGCTGAGGTAACCCATACTGATGGAACAAGCGCAGTCAAAGTGATTAGCTCTGAATTCTATTCAGATGAATACCCGATACCGGCGGGAGCAGAGCCAGTTGTAACTGACGGACAATCGGTGGACGCTGGCAGCATCCTATTCTCTCTGCCAGAAAAGACCGGCAAAAGGAAGACTAGCAGGAAATTGCCAGCTGTTAGCCGTGGTGAAGCGGGGCAATCTCTTTCTTTGGCAGCTAGAGTAGCTGGTCAGGTCGTCATTGAGGGTGACCGTGTTTACGTTAAGTATGAAGAAAGGGAAGAGAGGGAATATAGCGTCCCTCGCGGTACATATCTCCTCGTTCAGTCGGGGGACAAGGTCAGGGCAGGTGACAGGCTTACCAGAGGTCCTGTCGATCCTCACGACATCTTGCGTATTATGGGAAAGGATGCAGTCCAGCAGTATTTGATTGATGAAATACAAAAAGTATATCGCACACAAGGGGTAACCATACATGACAAGCATATTGCTGTGATTGTTCGGCAAATGTTAAGCAACGTGAGGATTGTTTCCTCAGGAGATACGAAGCTTCTGCCTGGCGAGTTAGTTGGCCGGTTTGACTACGAGGACATAAATGCTAAGGTGTTGGCTGAGGGGGGTGAGCCTGCAACGGCGCAAGCTGCGTTTCTCGGAATGACCAGAGCTAGCTTAAGCAAGCTTCTTTCCAGGAAACTGGCCGCGTGCTTGTTGACGCTGCGATCAAGGGCAAGGTAGATAGGCTGCGTGGCCTCAAGGAGAACGTTATTCTCGGTAAGCTCATCCCGTCGCGAGTCCTCTATTTGAGTCCTGACGATGAAAAGAAACTGAAGAAGGGAAGCGTGGAGGGGAAGGAGACCGCGAGCTTAGAATTAGCGAGTCAGTAAGAATCCCCCGGTTTAGAATCGGGGCAGGGGGTAGTGATGCGGCTTATTTCAAGCAAGGTGGCCACAGAGGATAGCTCCATTGATTTTGACCTTCGTCCCAGACGTCTAACCGAGTTCATAGGTCAAGAGAAGATCAAGGATAACCTGAAAATAGCCATTCTCGCTGCTAAGGGCAGAAGCGAGCCACTGGATCATATCATTCTTTATGGTTCCCCCGGTTTGGGAAAGACTACACTCGCCTACATCATCGCTGCTGAGATGGGAGTTGATATCAAGGTTAGTTCAGGGCCGGCGATAGAACGCACTGGAGACTTAGCAGCTATTCTTACTAATCTGCATGAGGGAGATATCCTTTTCATCGACGAGATACACCGGCTCAACCATATTATAGAGGAGAAACTCTATCCGGCAATGGAGGATTTTGTCTTTGACATCTTTCTAGGGAAAGGTCCATCTGCCAGAAACCTACGGTTAAATTTGCCACACTTTACTTTGATGGGGGCTACCACGCGCCTGGCTCTATTGAGTCCTCCTCTCCGCGATAGATTTGGTGTTCCATATCATCTTGGCTTCTACCATGAGGCAGCAATACAGGCGATTCTGGAAAGGTCAGCAACTATCCTTAAGGTGAAAGCAGAGAAGGAGGGACTTGTCCCGATTGCCCAGCGTGCCAGAGGCACTCCTCGAGTAGCTAATCGTCTCTTGAAGAGAATAAGAGATTATGCTCAGGTCATGGCAGATGGGGTTGTCACCAAGGCAGTGGCTCTGGAAGGACTTTCAAAGCTGGAGATAGATTCTGTGGGTTTGGATGACATAGACCATAGAGTGTTGCACACGATAATTGACAAATTCGATGGTGGTCCTGTAGGTCTAGATACCATTGCTGCTTCTATTAACGAGGACGCTGATACTATCATGGATGTTTACGAGCCGTACCTTCTTCAGTTAGGTTTTCTGGAACGGACACCTCGTGGCAGAATAGCTGCCAGGCTTGCTTATGAACATCTGGGGCTGCCTTATAAGAGGGACATCCGGCCCCAGCCTGGTCTGTGGAGTCAGAAAGAGGACTAAATCCGGCTGTTTCTAGCTAATCGCAGGAATCTCTGAAATCCCAAGTACTAGATCGTGAACAGGTAAAGCATCTAACGTGGTTTTGGAAATCTGAGACTTGAATCTTGAGATTGTTTAAGATTTGGGATCTGGATTCTCGGTTCTTTCGAGGGACTACTGGTAGGCCCTAGCCTGCATCCACAAAGGGATGGCAAAGGCGGATAGAGAGAAGAGCAGCAGCAGCCAGCTCCAGGAGCAAATGTTGCCCCCACTTCCGGTGACCACTGCGAATAAGACCACAAGGGGGGGAATTAGCAGACTAATAATCTTATGCCTGCGCTGCTTGAGACGGATGAAGGCGATAGTCGCTGCTGCCAAGGCGACAAAACTAACGACTATCCACAGTGCATTTGTCTGCAGCCTTGCTGCCCAGTCACTTGCCAGAAGCTCATTTCCTCTGCCCAGGGATGAAAACCAGGTGAATGTCACAAGCATGGGTGCCAGCATCAGTGACGCATACAGCCAATCCCGCCTTGCGGTCTGTCTCACTATATGAACAAAGACAAAAAGGGCTGCGGGGATATAGATGAGCGCTGCTACCCATCCCCAGCCTTCGGGGAGTGAAAGCAACAATATACCGCTGACTACCACTGGCAGAAGGTAGTATCCCAGCCAGGGGAAAAGCCATATTGGCTTGCCTCGATGCCAACCATAGACTGCAATGCCCACGGCTAGTGCTAATATGATTGACGGGTAGACGATATTTTGCCAGTAATACGAAGTGAAGAGCAAGGCAACTAAGAGGTGAGGCGAGGCGCTGAGAAGTGCCTCTTTCCAGCTACCTTGAGCGTGTGTTTCATAGATTTGCTCGGCAATTAATTCGGGAGAGCCGAGAGATTGTATTGCGATCTTACTTGCTTCCTCCCTACTTAGTCCCTTTTCTTCTAGCTCCTGGGTCGTGTCCTCGAGATGCGTGCAAAGCTCCTGAGCCACGCCGTCCCTTATAGTATGATCAATTTGGAGGCTAGCTTTGAACCTGTTTAGGTAATGGCTTATGCTACTCACTATTCTGGTCCTACGTTGTTTCCGCTTGTAAGACTGCCTTAACTGCCGTAGAAAAATCCTGCCATGTAGCCAATCTTTTAGCCAGGACCTGCTGTCCATTTTCAGTTATGTAGTAGTAACGTCTCTGCTGTCCATTAGGTAGTATTTGCCACTTACCTGTGATAAGG
>PDVJ01000198.1_pt1 | contig 18644 bp, 19 predicted proteins | sample 1369811 | NCBI WGS metagenome assembly PDVJ01 (sample SAMN07795376, study PRJNA414565) | Alkali sediment metagenome, whole genome shotgun sequencing project. | reverse complement strand
ACAAACACAGTATCGGCTATGTTCACAGCAATATCGATTTGACTTTCACAAACCAAACGCTAGAGCTCAAAGAGGGGATGCGTTTTTATCTAACAACGGATGGAATTATTGATCAAATAGGCGGCAATAAACGAATCGCATTCGGTAAAAAACGGTTAATGGAAATTATCCATGACAACCACATGAAACCGATGAGTGAACAACAAGCAATTATTTTGGAAAAATATGACAGCTATAAGGGAGATGAATCACAACGCGATGATAATACGATGATTGCATTTCAAGTTTAAATCTAATAAAAAGGAAAAATTGATGACGTTGAACGACTTTCGCACATTGAAAGAGATGATTGAATCTAAAAATGTTATTTTTTGCTACAACGGGTACTTGTCGCAAGAGATCATTGTCGCTGTTAGCTCGATGATTAAAGGCAAATTGAGTGCCGATGAAACAAAAATAGGGATAAGCCAAAAAGTTTTATACATGTTTGTCGAACAGGCGCAAAACATTACCCGCTATTCACCCGATCAAATACAAAATCCCGAACAAGCCAGTATGAGCTACGGTTCGGTAGCTATCGGAACCGAAGGTGAGAAATTTTACATCATGTGTTCCAACCGAATCGAAAAAACAAAAGTCCCGGCACTCAGTGAAAAACTCGAAGCAATTGCGGCTATGAATCAAGAGGAGCTTAAAGCACTTTACAAAGAAAAAATGCGTTCAGAACCTGATGAAGGAAGTAAAGGTGCCAGTTTAGGATTTATCGAGATGGCACGAAAATCAAGTGAACCTATCGAATTTGATTTTATTGAAAACGATGAGACATTTGATTGTTTTACTCTCAAAGTCGTAATTTAACAAAATAAAAAAGGAAAACCAATGACAACCATTCAAGCAACCGTAACCACACCGAAAATCGTTTTGGATACACAAAATAATGTGTACAGTTTTGAAGGTGAATCGTATCCTGAAGATGTTAACGCATTTTTTGATCCGATTATGAATCCCCTTAAAACGCATTTGAAAAGTCAACAAGATGCCGATATTCAGTTTGATTTCTTTTTGACCTATTTTAACAGTGCAAGCACCAAGGTTTTTTTCAACCTTTTTTCAACGCTTGATGAAATATCAGAATTTAACAATGTAGTAGTAAACTGGAAGCATCATGAAGAAGACGATACGGCAGAAGAATTCGGTCAAGACTTTAAAGAAGAAATCAATAACGTTCAATTTAATTTTGTAGCAATTTAATATGGATGGCTAGTTTGGTATAATACCCCATTATTACTTCACGCGGAGAGAACAGTGGAACAAAAAGAGCCTATGACAAAATACGGATTTCAGCGATTAAGCGATGAACTCAATACCCTTAAAAATATCGATCTACCTGCGGTGAATGTAGAGATAGACCGTGCCAAAGAGTATGGAGATTTGAAAGAAAATTCCGAATACCATGCGGCACGTGAAAAACAGGCGTTTATCGGTACGCGTATTGCGGAACTAGGAGAGGTGATCTCTCGTGCGCAGATTGTTGATCCAAGCGAGTTAGAACATGCTCGTATCAGTTTCGGTTCTACGGTTGTTTTGTGTGATTTGAGCAATGACAATGAGGTCACCTATACGATTGTAGGTGGGTGTGAAAGCAATCCTGATCGCGGATTGATATCGTTTAACTCTCCTTTGGCAAAACAGTTATTGGGAAGAGAAGAGGGGGATGAAGTTCAAGCACGTCTTCCCGGAGGTGAAAAAACATACGAGATCGTTGAGGTGAAATATCAGGAGATCGTTTTTGAAAGCCATTAATGTCGGCATTATCGGGGTCAGCGGCTATACGGGATTAGAACTTGTCAAAATGCTCCTGTTACACCCGATTTTTCATCTTACGTATTGCGCGAATACCGAGGGGGCCACGAGTATGTCGGAGCTTCACCCCTCATTGAGCGGTGTATGCGATATGGCAATCGAAAAGGTTGATTTGGCTAAGGCTGCATCGGCTTGCGAACTGATCTTTTTGGCATTGCCCCACAAAACGGCGATGAACACGGCAAAGGGATTGTTAGAGCGCGGCATCAAAGTTGTGGATCTTTCTGCGGATTATCGTCTTTCCCAAGAAAATTACGAAGCTTTTTACTGTGAACATGAAGATTTAGACAATTTGGCTCATGCGGTCTATTCGATTCCTGAACTGCATGGTAACATTGCAAGCGGTACAAGACTCGTTGCGAATCCGGGTTGCCATGTCACCGCAACGCTATTGGCATTGGCTCCATTTCTTGAGTACATTGACCACACCGCTCCGATTTTTGTAGACTCTAAAACAGGTGTTTCCGGTGCCGGAAAATCACCGACGTCCGGCGTCCACTATGTGAGTGTAAATGACAATATTAACTGCTATAACATCATCAAACACCGCCATGCAACGGAGATCGAACAGCATGCGAGCGCGTTATGTGATGCGGATGTGCATGTCACCTTTGTCCCCTCTTTGGTTCCGATGACACGCGGTATGTTAGCGTGTGTGTACGCAACGCTCAAAGAGGATTGTGATCCGTTGAAACTTATGCAAAAGTTTTATGCCGATAAACCTTTTGTCCGTGTACGAAACGAGCCTCCTCATACCAAAATGACGTCGGGTACTAATTTTGCCGATCTCTATGCACAGCGCCATGGAAATGCTCTTGTCGCAATGAGCGCCATTGACAATCTCATGCGCGGAGCAAGCTCTCAGGCGGTTGTTAATGCCAATATTATGATGGGGCTGGATGAAACGCTTGGCATTCCAACAATAGCGTATGTTCCCTAAAGAGCTTCATGAGGGGGCCATCCTCGTTGCTGATTCTCATTGTGCATCATGGCGTACCTCTTTTATTGATTTTTTAAGTGCATTGGAACAGGGAAAGATTCCTGCAACACAACTTGTGTTGATGGGGGATAATTTTGATCTTCTTTTTGGTCCCGTGGAGCAGACGATACGGGAGAACCGTGAGTCTATTGAGTTGTTAACCCGACTTGCAGAAAAAATAGAGATTATCTACCTTGAGGGAAACCATGATTTTCGTCTGGGTACCTTATTCCCTGATATTCATGTTGTTGATCGTAGGCATCAGCCATTTATGATGACGTTTAAAAAACAGCGCATTGCTTTGTTGCATGGAGACATTGAGGTCCCTTTTGGATATGCCCTCTATACGAGTTTGATCCGTAATCGTCCAATATTGTTTTGTCTGAATGTGATCAATGAGATGTTTAACGGAATTATCATTAACAAACTTAGCCAACAGATGCAACGCAAAAATCATTGCCAAAGAATTGAAAACTTTGATAGGGTTGCTCAGCGTTATTCCGGCGCTTCATGGGTTAAAGAGTGTGATGTCATTATTGAGGGGCATTACCATCAAAACCGTACTTTCGATTTTGATGAATTCAAATATTATAATTTAGGCGCTTTTGCTTGTAACGAAAGATATTATGTTGTAAAATCTTTACAAAATCAAACTGTTTTAGACGAAGTCATTTTTCACAAGGAGCCCCGATGAAGGGACAAGTAGATATCTTAAAAGTCGGTAGCAATGAGATGGAATTGGTTGATTTCCGTATCTTTAAGCGCGAAGACGGCGAGATATATGAGGGAATTTATGGGATCAATGTCGCAAAGGTACGCGAAATCATTCGGTTGCCAATGCTGACAGAGTTACCTGGGACACCCCATTTTATCGAGGGAATTTTTGATTTACGCGGTGTTGTCATCCCTATTATCAACCTTGCAAAATGGATGGGGATCGATGCACCCGAAGAGATGACACAAAATGCGCGGGTCATTATTACCGAATTTAACAATATGCTTATTGGATTTGTGGTTCACGAGGCAAAGCGGATCCGTCGTATCAACTGGAAAGACATTGAACCCGCAGCGTTTATAGACGGCGGATTGGATGGCTCTAAAATTACTGGAATGACGCGCATTGAAGACGATACGGTCCTTTTGATTTTGGATTTGGAAAGCGTTGTCCAAGAGCTTGGACTGTATCAGCCGTCCAATACCAAGCTTGTTGAAAATAAAAATCGATTTACAGGATTGGTGCTCTTGTTGGATGACAGTCCGACTGCACGGCGTATTATCAAAGAAGCACTGACACAAATGGGTTTCACGGTTATTGAAGGCAGCAATGGAGAGCAAGGGTTTGAAATTCTTGAAGAGCTTTATGAAGCACATGGTGCTGAACTTTCCTCAAAATTACGCCTTATTGCCTCGGATATTGAGATGCCTCGCATGGATGGATTCCATTTTGCCGCGAAAGTAAAAGAGGATCCTCGATTTAAAATGATTCCTATCGTGTTCAATTCCTCGATCAGTGATCACTTTAGTGAAAGTCGTGGAAAAGAAGCAGGAGCAGAAGCGTATTTGGTCAAGTTTGATGGAAGTATATTTTTCGATGAGATTGCGCGGGTAGTGCAAGCTCATATGTTGTAGGGGTAAAAAATGGATGAATTTGAAGAAATATTACAAGACTTTTTAGTTGAATCGTTTGAGTTGATTGAACAGCTCGATCAAGATTTGGTGGAGTTGGAGACCCGTCCGGATGATCTGGATTTGCTAAACCGCATCTTTCGTGTTGCGCATACGATCAAGGGTGCCAGTTCATTTTTAAATTTTGACACACTAACGCACCTTACGCATCATATGGAAAATATTTTGAATCTTGCCCGTCATGGGGATATTATCATCGATGCGGGAGTCATGGATGTTATTCTTGAATCCATTGATTTGATGAAAGCATTGCTTGTCCGCATTCGTGATACCCGTTCTGATGATGGTTTGGACGTCAGTGCTTGTGTTGTTCGTTTGGATGCGGCAGTAAATGGAGAGGCTCCTGTGGTTGCAGCTGAGGCACCTCCCGCTGCTCCAACTCCTGAGCCTGTTGCCGCCGTTGAAAGTACTGAAGAAGAGCCTGACTATTCGGGAATGAGTGATGCTGAAGTCGAAGCAGAGATTGAGCGCTTATTAGCCGAAAAGAATGCAGAAGCGGTAGCGAAACGCGCAGGAAAAGTTTCTCAGCCGACGGTTGAAGAAGAAGAGCCTGACTATTCGGGAATGAGTGATGCTGAAGTTGAAGCAGAGATTGAGCGTTTGTTAGCCGAAAAGAATGCAGAGGCTGTTGCGAAACGCGCTGGTAAGCCAAGCGAAGAGACAGTAGCTCCTGCTACACCAACACCTGTACCTGCTCCAGCCCCTGAAGCGGTGTCAACACCGGCACCTGCAGCAAGCACATCCGTAGCTCCTGTCGCAAAACCGGCAGCAGCTCCTGCGGCACCGCGTCGTGCTGAGCCAAAAGAAGATGGTGAGGCCAAGGGTGCCACGGTAGAACAAACCATTCGTGTGGATGTTAAACGACTGGATCACTTGATGAATCTGATCGGAGAACTGGTACTTGGCAAAAACCGTTTGATCAAGATTAATGATGACGTTGAAGAGCGATATGAGGGTGAAGCTTTCCTCGAAGAGCTTAATCAAGTTGTTTCGATCGTTTCGCTTGTTACGACGGATTTGCAAATTGCCGTTATGAAAACGCGGATGTTGCCAATTGGAAAAGTATTCAATAAATTTCCGCGTATGATTCGAGATCTTTCCAGAGAGTTGAACAAAAAAATTGAGCTTGAGATTTCGGGTGAAGATACCGAGTTGGACAAATCAATTGTTGAAGAGATCGGTGATCCGTTGGTTCACATTATCCGAAACTCATGTGACCATGGTATTGAGGTAGGCGATACACGTTTAGCAGCAGGTAAAACGGAAGGCGGTACCATTCAGCTTAAAGCGTACCATGAGGGGAACCATATCGTTATCCAAATTATCGATGACGGTAAAGGTCTCGATACCGATATGCTTAAAACAAAAGCGATGGAAAAAGGTCTTATAACGGAAAAAGAAGCCGATACGATGACGGATAAAGAGGCTTACGGCCTTATTTTCCGTCCAGGTTTCTCAACAGCCGCACAAGTAACGAGCGTATCGGGACGCGGTGTTGGTATGGACGTTGTTAAAACCAATATCGAAAAACTCAACGGTATGATTGACATTGACTCAGAACTGGGTCAGGGAACGTCAATGAAACTCAAAATTCCATTGACCCTTGCGATTATCCAAGCATTGCTGGTAGGCGTTCAAGAAGAGTACTACGCTATTCCTTTGGCATCGGTTTTGGAAACGGTTCGTATCAGCAAAGATGAGATTTACACGGTTGAGAACCGTTCGGTTATGCGCCTTCGTGATGAAGTTCTTTCTTTGGTTCACATTGGGGATATTTTTGAAGTTGAGCGTGTCTTTGATAACAGTGAACACGCTTATGTTGTTGTTTTGGGACTTGCTGAGAGTAAAATCGGGCTTATCGTTGATACATTGATTGGACAAGAAGAGATCGTTATTAAATCCTTGGGCGAATACCTAAAAGGAATCGAAGGTATTGCAGGTGCAACGATTCGAGGGGATGGTGGAGTAACGCTGATTGTGGATGTCGCGGCACTCATGCAAATGGCAAAATCAGTGAAATCAACCGTAGGAAATGAAGGCGGTGAGGGTAAAAAGCTGGGCGCTAAAAATAAGGCCAGTGATTATTGTGTTATGATTGTGGATGATTCAAAAACGGATCGTACCATTATGAGAAAATCGCTTGAACCGATGGGGATTACCCTTGTCGAAGCCGTTGATGGGATAGAAGCTTTGAATATTCTCAAACAAGGCGATCATTTCTTTGATGCAATGCTCATTGACATTGAAATGCCGCGTATGGATGGTTATACCTTAGCTGGCGAGATTAAAAAATACAACAAATATAAAAACCTTCCTCTGATTGCGGTAACGTCACGTGCAGGGAAAGCGGATCGTATGCGCGGTGTTGAATCAGGTATGGTTGAGTACATTACCAAGCCGTACTCGTTTGATTACTTAATGAATGTTGTCAAGCGTAATATTAAATTTAATGAGGGGCTGTAATCATGAGTGAACAATTACAACAGATTATTAACAAGCAAAACAATGCACTCATAGGCGATGAAAACAAGATTGACGATGTTATTCAGCTGGTCGGCTTTATCGTTGGGGAAGAGGAATTTGCGATACCCATTTTGAGCATACAAGAGATCATTAAACCGATTAGCTGTACAAGAGTACCGCAAACGCCGACGTATATATTGGGAGTGTTCAATCTGCGCGGTTCAGTCATCCCCTTGATTGATTTACGCGCTCGCTTTGGATTGACAACACAAAAACATAATGAAGAGACCCGATTTGTTGTTATGAAAAGCGGTGATGATGTTGCTGGATTTGTCATTGATCGTCTTACCGAAGCGATTCGTATGCCTAAAAAAGACATTGGGCCTGCACCTGAAACCGTATCTGAAGCGGAAACCATGATCGATGGTGTCGGTAAGCAATCAGATCGTATTGTGACGATTTTAAAAGTACATAAGCTCTTAGAACGTAATTTTTAATCTACCCTTGATTCATTTGTGGCACAATGTCACTTATGAATGAAATACACTATGAAGCAAGACGTCAAAAACTGCTAAATTTTTTAGAGGAGGGGGTAATTATCCTCACCTCTGCCTCCCCTAAAACCCGTTCCAATGACACGCAATACCCTTACCGACAAAACAGTGACTTTTATTACATCTCCGGAGTTCAAGAAGAGAATGCTTTGCTGGTATTGATAAAAACGAAAGAAGCCGTTAAAAGTATTCTTTTTGTAGAACCGTACGATGAGGAACACACTCTTTGGAACGGTTCACGATTGGGAATCAAAGGCGCTCAAGAGCGTTTTAGTGTGGATGAAGTACACGATATTAATGAATATCCGACGTTAATCAAAGAGATATTGCATGATCATGTCGCTTTATACATTGATTTGTTTGATGAGTCTTCATGGAGTGCACAAGCAAAAAAATCTGCAAAAGAGCTTCAGGTAACGCGTGGGGTTAAGCGGTATATTAGAGCTATTTATGATACTAGCCATTTGATTCGCACGCTTAGATTGATTAAGTCCCAAGAAGAGATAGTACAGATCAAAAAAGCGATTGAGCTAACCGCAAAAGCGCATCATGAAGCGATGAAATGTGCCTATGCAGGAATGTACGAGTACGAACTGCAAGCAAAAATGAGTTATGTATTTCTCTCAAACGGCGCGCAAGCCGAGGCATACGGTGCAATTGTTGCAGGAGGTAATAATGCCAATACCCTCCATTACATCGACAATCGTGACGTATTGCGTGAGGGTGATTTGGTATTGATTGATGCGGCATGCGAGTGGGAACTGTATGCCAGCGATATAACGCGAACGTTTCCGGTAAATGGCAAATTCACCGACGCACAGCGTGACGTTTATCAAAAAGTATTGGATGTGCAGCTGCGCGTGATTGAAGCGATGAAACCGGGAGTAAAGCGTGACTGGTTACAGCAATACAGTGAAGAGCTGCTCTGCCAAGCTTTAATCGATTTAGGAATCTTGCGCGGTGAATGCAAGACTCTTTTAGAATCAAAAGCACACAAAAAATATGCACCGCACGGGATAGGCCACTGGATGGGTCTGGATGTACACGATCCGTGCCCGTATGTGGATGATGCGGGTGAGAGTCTTTCTTTTATAGAGGGGATGGTGATGACCATCGAACCGGGCATTTATATCCGAGCCGATGATGAGAGTGTGGAGGAAAAATACCGCGGTATCGGTATTCGTATCGAGGATGATATTTTGATTACCGAAACGGGATGTGAAAATCTCTCTGCGATGATCGCGAAGAGCATAGAAGAGGTTGAAGAAATGTGTAAGGCTTAACTGTTATAGCTATAACTCCACCCGCTGAGGCCGTCTTTGGCCTCTTGAAAGTCTTCTGATTCTCCTAAAAAATCTATGATATGCAATAAAGTCCAAGGAATGGTATTGGCTTCGGCATCGTCAATGAGATGGCGAGGCATAGGAGTATTTTGGGATGTCATGGCAAAAGCGATCCGTTCACGGTTGTTGAGGACGTGTTTCATATCGGTAATGTTGTAATCAAAACAAAATTTTTCAAGTAACTGTGCTTTAATGGGATCTGGGATTGCTTCGGCTGTATTGAGAATAAACGTAAAGTGCAATGAGGGATCAGGAGCGCTTTGCAATGAAGGGGATGCCATAACAATAAAGTCGACATTCTCTAATAAGGCTTGGATCTCGTTATGTGAGAGATACGTATTTACGCTTAGAGGTTTGATTTCAGTCATTATTTGTTTCCCTTAAAGATGTTGGTAATCAATGTGGTCATTCCGATATGCAAATTGTAGTTGGTAATGGGAAAATCAATCGATTCATCACTCAAATTGATCGTATACCCGCTAAGATAAGTTCCCAATATTTCTAAATCAATAGGAAGATAGGCAGAGGCACGTTCAGGTGGATATTTGGTGCGCATCAACTTTTGGGCGCTATTGCTTTTAGCCAGAGTAAATGCAAGTGTTTTGAGACTCATTAAATCACACCAGCGTATAAATAAATCCATACTAAGCTCATTGACAGCCTTGCCCTCTGGATCAAAAAGAAGGTTTTGCTCTCGTAAAGGGATCAAGACGCTTAAAATGGCTTCACAGTAGGGAAGGGTCTTTTGCTGCCAAAAGGGTGCTTCATCGCTGCGCTCAATGGCCGCTTTTATGGCTCCAAGAATGGCAGGAGCTTCGCCTGAGCGCAACAGTGTTGACATAGAATGTAATTTCATAAGGGATCTTTTTTACTAGAACAATAACCTTTTTTGTATAATACTAGCATTAACATAAGGAGTTGGAACAATGGATAAAGGATGGAGTACCAACATCATCGCCCTTGGTCTTGTAGGCGGGTCTTATTTAGCTGATGGACAGATTGCGGATGCAATTCGTTCAGCTGGATTATTTGCCCTTTCAGGCGCCGTTACAAACCAATTGGCCATTCACATGCTCTTTGAAAAAATTCCTTTTTTATACGGTTCTGGAATTATATTGGATCGCTTTGAGTCGATTAGGGAAGCGCTTAAGACGTTAATTATGGAACAATTTTTTAGCCCTGAAAAGATAGAGGCATTTGTACAATCGCAAGAGAGGACGCTTGATTTAACACCGATTATTGAGCAGACCGATTTTACCCCTGCGTACGATGCGCTCGTGTTAAGTGTTATGGAATCACCCATGGGGGGAATGCTGGGAATGTTTGGCGGAGAGACGTTGATTGCGAAACTCAAAGAGCCGTTTATGGCAAAAATAAAACGATCAACCATAGAAATTTCACAAAGCGATTCTTTTATGCGCGCGTTAAATACGCATTTGCACGAGGGGAGTTCTACCTTGGCACAGACGATTGGTGAGATTGTTGAATTGCGTCTTTCTGAGCTTACGCCACTTATGGTGAAAGAGATGCTTTTTGGCCTTATGAAAGAGCATTTAGGATGGCTTGTTGTGTGGGGCGGAGTCTTTGGGGGAGCGATAGGGATTGCCTCTGTGTTTTTAATTTAAATAATTTCACTTAAAAGACTTGACAACAAGTGACTCAAAGTATTATAATATCCCAACTTAATAAGAAGGAATAATTATGTCAAATATTTTTGAAAAACTAACCCACCAAATGACGGAGATGATTGAATCCTCGATCTCTTTGGCGTTGCACAATAAAAACAGCGAAGTTGAACCAATTCATTTTTTATGGGCATTGCTTGCGAACAGTAATTCACCGCTCAATCAGATGTTAACGAAGATGAGTGTGGATAAAACGGCGATAGAACTCGATGTAAAAAGTGCTGCTTCCAAACTTCCAAGTGCGACCAATGTGACCAAAGAAAACATACGTTTATCGCGTAATTTCTCAAACTCATTGGAAATAAGTGCGGGAGAAATGGCGAAAAACGGAGATAACTTTTTAGCGATTGATACCTATATCACAGCCAATTTACAAAATGATCCATTTAAATCCATAGTGGGTAAGTACGTTGATTTAAGAGAACTGGCAAAAACATTTGAAGCCTCGCGAGCGGGTCAAAAAATTGAATCCCAAACGGCCGATGAAAATCTTGAGGCACTCTCAAAATACGGGATTGATTTGACGCGTATGGCGGTGGAGGGGAAACTCTCTCCTGTTATCGGACGTGACGAAGAGATCAGCCGTATGATGCAAATTTTGATTCGTAAAACAAAAAACAACCCGATTCTATTGGGTGAGCCAGGGGTTGGTAAGACAGCGTTGGTTGAGGGGTTGGCACAACGAATAACCAATAAAGAAGTACCGCTAAGCCTACAAAATAAAAAAGTGATTGCTTTAGATATGAGTGCCCTTATTGCAGGGGCAAAATATCGTGGAGAGTTTGAAGATCGGCTTAAAGCGGTTATTGATGAGGTGAAAAAAAGTGCCAACATTATTCTTTTCATTGATGAGATTCACACTATCGTTGGAGCTGGAGCCTCTGAGGGGTCTATGGATGCGGCAAACATTCTCAAACCGGCACTTGCACGCGGTGAACTGCATACGATAGGGGCAACAACGCTCAAAGAGTACCGCAAGTATTTTGAAAAAGATACCGCATTGCAACGCCGATTTCAGCCGGTACACGTAGAAGAACCAAGCGTCAATCAAACATTGCAAATTTTGCGAGGGTTAAAAGAGCATCTTGAAGCGCACCATAGTATTACCATCGCTGACTCAGCATTGGTAGCGGCGGCAAAACTATCTGATCGATACATCAGTGACCGTTTTTTACCGGATAAAGCAATCGATTTGATCGATGAAGCGGCTGCAGAACTGCGCATGCAAATCGAGTCTGAGCCTAATGCGCTTGCCAGCGTGAAACGTCGTATGACACAGCTACAAGTAGAAAACGAAGCGTTGAAGATGGAAGAGAGCGTCGCGAACACAAAACGTCTTGAAGAGATTGTCAAAGAGTTGGCCGACGTAAGCGAAGAACGCCGAAGTCTTGAAGCGCAGTTTGAACACGAAAAAGGGGAATTTGACCGTGTTTCAAAAATTAAGCGTGAAATCGAGTCTAAACGCCGTGAAGCCGAAAATGCGCAACAGCAAGGTGAATATGCGAAAGTAGCCGAAATCACCCACGGTCAAATTCCAAAACTCGAAGAGGAAGAGAAACAGCTCCAAGAAAAATGGAAAATCATGCAAGCGCAAGGGACACTGCTCAAAAACAGTGTTGATGAAGCATCGATTGCAGGTGTTGTGAGCCGTTGGACAAAAATTCCCGTCAATAAAATGCTCCAAGGGGAAAAAGAGAAAATCTTACACATCGAAGAGGAACTAAATCGTGATGTCGTAGGGCAAGAAAAAGCAACCCATGCGGTTGCTCGTGCGATCAAGCGTAACAAAGCAGGACTTTCAGACAAGAGCCGTCCGATTGGCTCATTTATGTTTCTTGGACCTACGGGTGTGGGTAAAACACAGACGGCCAAAACGCTGGCGAAATTTTTGTTTGACAGCAGTGATTCGATGATTCGTATTGACATGTCCGAGTACATGGAAAAACATGCGGTATCACGTCTTGTCGGTGCACCTCCTGGATATGTTGGGTTTGATGAGGGGGGACAGCTCACCGAGGCGGTACGTCGAAAACCGTACAGCGTTATTTTGTTTGATGAGGTTGAAAAAGCGCACCCGGATGTCTTTAATATCTTACTGCAAGTACTAGATGATGGACGCTTGACGGACAATAAAGGGGTTTTGGTCGATTTTACGAACACGATTATTATTTTGACCTCCAACATTGCCAGCGACAAGATTATGGCCCACCAAGGGGAGAGTAATCTCGAAGAGATGGTACTGGGTGAGCTTCGAATGCATTTTAAACCGGAGTTTTTAAATAGGCTGGATGATGTTGTGGTCTTTAATCCATTGGGAGAGAGTCAAATCCTTAGCATCGTCGATCTGTTCTTTGCAGACATCATGTCAAAAGTAGAAGAGCGCAATATTACACTTACGCTTACGGATGCGGCAAAACGCCACATTGCCCAAGCAGGGTTTGATCCAGTGTACGGTGCACGCCCACTCAAACGTGCCTTGTACGAAATTGTGGAAGACCGTCTTGCTGACTTGATCCTCGGCGGAGAAGTGGTTGAGGGGTCATCGGTCTCTTTCGATGCCGTTGGTGACGAGATTACCGTATCTGTGGCATAATTCGTACCATGAAAAAACTAGCAATCCTCGGACTTCTTCTCTTGACCCCTTTGTTTGGGTGCACAGGGGACTGCATGACCTGTCATCCGGCATTGCTTAAAAATATTGATTTTGATAAACGCCATAAACCTATGACAACCTGCATCAAATGCCACTCTGCCAATCCCGCCAAGATGGCGGATTGCGGAAGTGATTGTTTTGCCTGCCATCCGGTGGCTAAAATAGAGGGAATCAATGTAAAAGAGCACGCGGTTATCCGAGAATGCCGTGACTGTCATATGAAGATGAAGACTACGTTGGGATTGGACACTTTGCCTCAAGGGCAATCTTCTGCACCTACGCTTAGGGATTTTTTAAAGCCTTAAGCGTAAAGAGGCTCAAAAAGGCGATCAAAGCTTTCGATTATTTTCTTTAGAAACTTCTCTGCTTCGCTAATCATTTTAGCCATATCATTTTCATTTTTCGGCGGAGGAGTTTGTTTGAGGGCATTATCGAACAGATCGACTATCCCTTTTTTGGTATGATTTTTAACACTTTCATCACTGTGTTTAAGATCACCAAGCGCTTTTGTCAGATCAGATGCCATTTTGTTTATTGGAGATTTTTGTTCTCCATCACTTAGCTCTTTCATAAACTTATCGATGTACGGTTGAGCTTTTTTCATGAACGCGTCGATTTCTTTTTGATCTTGTTCAGTGATACCGTTGGTATTGAGTTCAAAGGCAAAGGACTGCATAGAGGAAAAACTAAAAGAGCTCTCTTTTGTTCCCTCTTTTTGACGAGAATTTAGGGAAAGTTCCTGAGTGTTTTCAAAATTTAGAGAGAGTGTATCCCCACTGCTGGTTTTCATTTGCATAGTCAATTCATGCGATCGGTATGCATCCAATGATGTTGATGTTGTCATACTACTACCTCTAACTACTCATGATTATAGTTACAATATCGGTCAAAGAACAAAAAGATTAAACAAGCTTGTATGAAACTTAATGGCACTTTAAGTAAGATTTGACTACTATTGCGGCTAAAATATAACAAGGGGAATGGTAATGAAAAGAACATACCAACCACATAATACACCACGTAAACGTACACACGGATTCCGTTTACGTATGTCTACAAAGAATGGTCGCCGAGTTATCAATGCTCGTCGTGCCAAAGGCAGAAGCAGATTGGCTGTATAAACGGCTTTTCTATGTTGAAGCTCAACTCAGAGTTTCAGCGAGTTTATAAACGCGGAAAAAGTGCTCACAGTACTTCCATTGCGTTGTTTTATCTCCCTATTACGGGAGAAAAAGCAGTTGGATACACCGCTAGTAAAAAAGTGGGAAACGCTGTCGTCCGCAATCATTGCAAAAGACGATTGCGTGCTTTATTTGCCGAGCTGTCTGATAAGCTTTCAGACGGATGGTATGTATTGGTCGCCAAAGAGCCATTGGATAACAATGACTTTGAAAGTGTGCGACGAGACTGTAAATATGTTTTAAAACGGACAGGTGCTTTGGTAATGAGTAGCGAGGGACAATGATAAGAAAATTCTTTCTTAGCCTCCTATGGTTTTATCGGCATTCTTTCTCTTTGGTGACGCGCGGGTCGTGTCGTCACTATCCCTCATGTTCCGAATATGCCCTATGGCAGTTTGAATGCAACTCTCTTCCTCATGCTTTTGGGTCTACCTTTTTACGTATTTGCAGGTGTAATCAACTTTTCCGAGGTGGAATCGATTATCCAAAGATTAGTAAACCCAGCGGTAAAACATCCAAACTTTCGATAATTACGATAAAATATTGGTTTGTTCCTCATCAGCAAAATTATTTTCTGATTAAAAATTTTAGGTATAAAGGATAACAGTGTTAGAAAAATTTACTCCAAATCAGCGTTTGTTGTTAGCCGTTGCGCTTTCATTTGCTTTTTTTATCGGCTATACAACCCTCTTTCCCCCAAAAGCACCCAATGTCAATGAGGCCAATACCTCCACTCAAGTTGCTTTAAAACAAAGTACTGCCACATCTGCAGAGATTGATCAACCATTAAATATGAACACCGGTACTGCCAGTGATATTAAGACGGTTAAAACAGACACATTAACAACGATTAATTCAAAAGAGTTTACTCTCAAAATTGATACATTAGGGCGTATTTCTTCCATTGTCTTAAAAAATACAAAACATGACAACAAAGAAGGTAAATTAGCAGAATTGATCTCTGCAACAGGCCCTAAGCCGTTGCAGGTTCGTTTTGCGGATGAAGCATTGGATGCTGTTGCGCAAAAAACACCGTATGCCAGCAATGTTGATGATATTGTATTGGGTGAAAACGGTAAAGCCGAAGTTCTTTTAACGCAAGCGCTTAATGGACTGAGCCTCACTAAAAAAGTAACTTTTTATGCCGATGGACATTATGATGTTGCGATGAACCTCTCAGACGAAAAGCGTTATTTTGTCTATTTGGGACAGCATCCGCAGATTAATGATGAGATGATGACGGTTGTCGGCGGTATGGTTTACGCAGGCGATAATCAGACCACCATTTTTGAAGACGGTGATGTTGAGGGCAGAGTTGGGTTCAGCAATGTTCACCTCGTCTCTGCATTTGATCAGTACTATGCGACCATATTCTATGATTTTGATGCCGCAACGCCTGTTTACGTTGAGCGTGATATTAACGACAATCCTGTCAGTTATTTGGAAGGGACGCAAGCTTTTGCTTTCAAAGGGTACATCGGACCAAAAGAGCATAAAACGTTAGAAGCTATCAATCCGGTACTGACGCATGCGATTGAATTTGGTATGTTTACCTTTATCGCAGCACCTCTTTTCAAAGTCTTGATGTGGCTGCATGGATTGTTCGGAAACTGGGGATGGGCGATTATCGCCTTGACGGCACTTATTCGTATGTTCTTGTATCCTTTGACGCAAAAGGGGATGGTCTCTATGCAAAAAATCAAAGAGATTGCCCCTAAGATTAAAGAGGTTCAAGCCAAATACAAAGGCGATCCTCAGCGTATGAATGCGGCGGTTATGGAGATGTATAAAAAACACGGTGCAAATCCATTGGGCGGATGTCTCCCATTGTTGTTGCAAATCCCTGTTTTCTTCGCCATTTACCGTGTTTTACTCAATGCCGTAGAGCTTCAGGGAGCGCCTTGGCTTCTTTGGGTCACCGATTTGTCACGCATGGACCCGTATTATATTCTACCGATCTTGATGGGTGCAACGATGTATTATCAGCAGAAGATTACGCCAAGCAACTTCACCGATCCGTTGCAAGAGAAAATCTTTAAATTTTTACCGATTATCTTTACGTTCTTTTTCTTTACTTTTCCTGCAGGACTTGTACTGTATTGGTTCGTTAACAATATTTTCTCAATCGCACAACAGTATCTTGTAAACCGACAGTTTGCAGCCGCACGAATTATTCGACACGAAGCGCATCTCGCGGAGAAGCACCATGAAAAAGATTGAAGCTCCTTCTCTTGAGCTTGCGTACGCAAAAGCTGCGGCAGAGTTTGGATGCTCTGTTACGGTATTACAAGTAGAAATTGTTCAGTTTCCTTCCAAAGGAATTTTAGGTCTTTTTAAAAAATCAGCAATCATTGTGGCAAATTTACCGATTGCACAAGCTCCGTTGGACAAAGCTGCTCCTACAACAGCTGCGATGGAAGAAGTGCATGAAGAGGAGCAAGAACATCGCGGCTCAATGCACAACGACGTATTGCTTGCTGAATCGTTTGCAACTGCTCAAGAAGAAGAGATAGACGAAGAAGACGATGAAGACATGTATGGCGACTATGATGGTCAAGATGACTATGAAGAGCTTTCTGTCGAAGAGTGCGCCCTCGAAGTTAAAGAAAAAATCAATGAACTTTTTAAATCCATTTGTTTTGATCTTCACGAGATTGAGGTTTCTGCGTACGATGAAAATACCTTATTGGTTGAAATTACGGGAGTAGATTCAGCCCTTATGATCGGTAAAGAGGGATATCGTTACAAAGCCCTTTCGTACATGTTATTCAACTGGATCAATGCGGCGTATGGATTACAACTGCGCCTAGAAATTGCAGAATTTTTGAAAAATCAAGAAGAGTCGATTGCCCGATATTTGGTCGGTGTATGCGAGAGCATCGAACGTGAAGGCCGCGGTCAGACCAAAACACTCGATGGCGTATTGGTGCAAATTGCCCTTAAACAGCTTCGTGACCGTTACCCTGATCGTTATGTGGCGATACGCTCTACCCGTGATGGCGGTAAGTTTATCGTTATCAAGTTACCACGAGTATTAATTCTTTATGAATCAAACCATTGCCGCCATTGCTACGGCACATGGTGTGGGTTCCATTGCCATCGTTCGCCTTAGCGGTGCACAATCTCTCAGTATTTCTCTAAAACTTTCTCAAAAACAAACCCTTCAACCCCGATATGCAACATTAACCTCTTTGCACCATGATAACGGAACCTTGATTGATGAAGCGATCGTGATCTATTTTCAAGGGCCTAAAAGTTTCACAGGCGAAGATGTCGTCGAGTTTCAATGTCATGGCGGTATGATGGTCGCCCAAGGTGTTTTACGAGCTTGTGTAGCTCACGGAGCACGTTTGGCAGAGCCTGGAGAGTTTAGCAAGCGGGCATTTTTAAACGGACGTCTTGATCTGACTCAAGCAGAAGCCATAGCGTCACTCATCGAAGCCAAAAGTGATGATGCCGCGCGTGTCTTGGCCCGTCAGATGAAGGGTGAGTTGCGGGAGTACGTGGAGAGTATCCGCGATTCGCTGCTGGAAATTTTGGCCTATTCCGAAGTGGTCATTGATTATGCAGAAGAGGACTTACCTCAGGATGTAGTGGATCAAATTGGGTCTAAGCTGGAAAACATCACCAAAGAGCTCTCTAAAACATTGGAATCCAGCCGCAGACGCAGCGGTTTGATGCAAGGGTACCGTGTCGCCATCATCGGAAAACCAAATGTCGGGAAAAGTTCATTGCTCAATGCCCTTTTGGATTATGAACGGGCGATTGTGAGCGAAATTGCAGGAACAACACGCGATACGATTGAAGAGCAGGTGCGTTTGGGCACCCATCTCATTCGTCTTGTCGATACGGCAGGGATACGTAGTGCCCATGATGAGATTGAGAAAATCGGGATTGAACGCTCCATTGCGGCGATTGAAAATTCGGATTTGGTGATTGCCTTATTCGATAACAGCCGCGAATGTGACGAAGAAGACCGCGCGATCATGGAGCTTATCGAACAATTTTCTGTAACAAAGCCTTTTATCTGTATCCTCAATAAAGTTGATCTGCCTCAAAAGTTTCAAACGACGCTTCTGGAAAAATATTCGCCCATAGAGTTGAGCTGTAAATTAGACACGCAAGCGTTGGTCGATGCCTTAACCCATCTGATGGACTACGACAATGATACTGAAGCCATGATGCTCATTTCCCAACGTCAAATCAATGCGACAGAGCAGACCCTCAGAGCTATTGA
>PDVJ01000197.1_pt1 | contig 18672 bp, 19 predicted proteins | sample 1369811 | NCBI WGS metagenome assembly PDVJ01 (sample SAMN07795376, study PRJNA414565) | Alkali sediment metagenome, whole genome shotgun sequencing project. | reverse complement strand
GGATTGATATTGACGCAGGCAGCGGTTCACGGTTTTCCGTATCAAATGTCCACTTGCCTCCTTCAGGTTTTCCTTTGTTGAGCATTATGTTGAGTCGTTTTCTCTGGGCAATATAGAAGCTAGTCATCGAATAGTGGGTAGCCATTCGGAAGAAATCCCTTATCCAGGCAGGGTCAGTCAGGAATGCCGGAGTAGGGTCAATGTTCAGAACGATTCCTGTTTTTGCTGCTTCAAAAGTGATTCGTTTTTCCAGATGGGTATCGACAGGATCGGCGAGATAAAGAGTTTTTGTGCCTGATGCGCGTAAGGGCTCAAAAAGGTAATCCATATTAGCTGCCTGCTCATATTCGATGTAATGGATGTTATGACCGGAAAAGGCCAGAGATTTCTGGTAAGCCATCATTGAAGCCCGGTGGAGAATAAGCTTGTTCTTGTGAAAGTGAATACCATTCGCTGTATCCCCGAAGAATCGCTGGTCTTCTACAAGATATACCGGCCTTCCTGGACGGATAGACGGATGCCGTGCAAATAACTGGTGAGGAAATATGACGGTTGCTTCCATGATATTAAACTATATCGTATTTTCCGGATGGAAGATAGATCGGAAACGGCATGAAAGATACAAGAATCATGTTGTGTGGGTAGTGTACTGCCAGCATGCGAATAATGTGGTCGTAGGCATGGTCAAGTTTTTTACCTTGATGAGTCAGGGGCTGAATCAACTCCTCCACCCAGTACCTTATAGAGCGTTACGAGATTGTTGAGTTTCGACAGGCGGAGGATGATGAGCACTGTCTCTGCGGCAAAGAGGGCTCGTTGTGAGTCCAGAACACCCAGGTAACTGTCAACCCCCTTTACATAACGAGCATTGGAGAGACGATAGGTTTCTGATGAGGCCTGAACGAGGGATTCCTGGGCAGCTAATTGGTCGCCTACGGTACCTTTCTTGGCAAGGGCGTCAGCCGTTTCTTTGAAAGCTGTCTGAATGGACTTTTCGTACTGAGCAAGGGCAATCTCTCTTTCGACCGTAATCCCTCGCAATGCTGACCACAAGCGGGCGTCAAAAATCGGCATAACAACCTGGGGAGCAAAACTCCAGGTAGCAGCGCCTGCCTTGAAGAGTCCTGACAGTTCGTTGCTTGCTGTTCCCACGGTAGTTGTGAGTGCAATGCGAGGGAAGAATGCAGCCCTTGCTGCACCGATGTTTGCGTTTGCAGCCTTAAGCCGGTGCTCCGCTGCAAGGATGTCGGGACGGCCAAGGAGTATGTCAGATGACACTCCAGCAGATATATCTGTAAGAGGCGTAACACTGTTAAGGTCATTTGGCAAGAGCTCCCTGGGAACCGGTGCACCAACCAGAAGATTCAATGCATTCTCTCCCTGTGCCACAAACTGAGTATACAGGGCAACATCCCGTCTTGCCAAATCCACCTGCGTTTGAGCGCGGCGGAGGTCCAGTTCGTTGGTTATGCCAACTTCGTAACGTCGTTGGATCAGCTTATAAGAGGCCTGTTGAGCATCTAGGGTGGACTGAGAGAGTTTGAGGCCCTCGTGGTCAGCCGCCAAGCCAAGATAGACTTCTGCAACTGAGGCAATCAGGGAAAGCTGAGCGCCCTGCTGCACATATTCTGTGGCAAGATATTCCTCCAATGCCTTATCTGAGAGGCTGCGGATGCGTCCGAAGAGGTCTATTTCCCAGGAGAGGATTCCCAAGTCAGCACTATACCGTTCTGTAATCTTTGAGCTCCCTTTGTCTGAAAGATCTGCTGATACACGCTGTCTAGCTCCTGCTCCCACTGCATCAAGGGCAGGGAATAGTTCTGAGCGCTGAATTCCATATATGGCTCTTGCCCTGTCAACGTTCAACGTGGCTATCCGGAGGTCTCGGTTATTATTCAGGGCCATGGTAATGACCTTCTGAAGGCGCTCATCATTGATAAACTCTTGCCAGGGCAGCTTCGATGCCACAGGGACAGGGGTAACGGACGCGTCCTTCTTGTATGCCTCCCCGCTTGGCCAATCTGTTGGTATCGGTGGGGCAGGTCGAGTATACCAGGGGGCCATGGTGCAGCCTGCGAGGAATATGGCTATGAGGGTTATTGACAACGCTGTTCGTATCATTGTTAGAGTCCCTCCGAAATGTCAGTCGAATAAGCCTTGCGTTTTTGCTCTACTTTGAACCAACGGGACACGACCACAAAAAGCAATGGGATGTAAAAGAGATCGATAAATGTTGCCGACAACATGCCACCAGTTACAGCGGTTCCGATAGCCTTCATGGCGCCTGCACCGGCACCGGTGGCGATGGCCAGCGGTAATACGCCAAAGAAAAATGCCATAGAGGTCATAATAACAGGGCGAAATCTTACCCGCACCGCCCCAAGGGTTGCCTCGATCAGGTCTTCGCCCCGGGCCATTCGTTCCTTTGCAAACTGGATAATAAGGATGGCATTCTTTGTGGTCAGACCGAGGGTTGTGAGAAAACCGATCTGGAAGTAAACATCATTGTGGAGACCCCGCGACCAGGTGGCCAGCGTTGCACCGAATACACCAATGGGCAGCATGAGCAGGTTGGCGATCGGAATCGGCCAGCTTTCATACAGGGCTGCTACACACAGAAAGATTACTATGATGGAAAAGGCATACAAGAGGGGTGCCTGGGTGCTCGACATTCTCTCCTGGTAGGAAAGGCCGGTCCATTCAAAGCCGATTCCCTGGGGTAATTTTGAGACCATCTCTTCCATCGCCTGCATAGCTTCACCGGAGCTTTTCCCCGGAGCAGGCTCCCCCTGAATGTTCCGAGAAGGGAAACCATTAAAACGTTCAAGCCTTGGAGAGCCAGTTGTCCAGTGTGCCTTAGCAAAGGAAGAGAAGGGTACCATCTTGCCTGAGGTATTCCGAACGTAGAGCTTTTCTAAGTCTTTGGGCAGCATACGATAAGGGGCATCTGCCTGGATGAAGACACGCTTGACCCGACCTCCCTGTATGAAGTTGTTTACGTATGCGCTACCGAATGCAGCTGATATTGTATTATGGATGGAGGCAATGGGAACGCCCAGAGCACCTGCCCTTTCCCAGTCAACATCTACCCGGTATTCAGGCACATCCTCCATACCATTCGGCCTCACTTTGGCGAGGCGCTTATCCTGAAAAGCCATGCCAAGGAGCTGGTTCCTGGCTTCCATAAGTTTTTGGTGACCAAGCCCTCCTCTGTCCAGTAACTGGAAGTCAAACCCGGTAGCGATACCAAGTTCGATCACTGACGGTGGCGGGAATGTAAATATCATAGCCCCTTTGATTTGAGAAAGGGCTTGCATGGCACGCCCTGCGACGGCTTTGACTTTCAGATCAGCACGTTTACGGAGATCCCAGCCATTCAATTTGACAAATACCATCCCATTGTTCTGAGCTCTTCCGGAAAAGCCCATACCGGAAATCATCATGCAGGATTCCACAGCCTCTTTTTCATTGTCCATGAAGTGACGCTGTACCTCGCTTACAACTTTTTTAGTCTGTTCTATTGTGGAACCTGTGGGCAGCATCACCTGGGTAAGCATTATTCCCTGGTCTTCATCAGGAACATAAGACGTGGGTGTGCGAAGGAAGAGTATCCCCACGGCCACGACGATTATGACATAAATGACTGCATAGCGCGTTTTCTTGGAGAAAGAATTGCCGACTATTTTTACATACCGGTCCCTGATCCGGAAAAATATGCGATCAAACCATCTGAAAAAAGGACGTAGGAAAGAAATAGCATTTTCCGCCGGTTCATGTCCCGCTTTCACCGGTTTGAGGAGGGTTGCACAGAGGACCGGTGTCAGGATTAAGGCAACAGCAACCGAAAGGAGCATGGAGGAGATAATGGTCACGGAAAATTGTCGGTAGATGACCCCGGTGGATCCACCAAAGAAGGCCATGGGGCCGAACACCGCAGAGAGCACAAGTCCGATGCCGATGAGGGCGCTCGTGATCTGCTCCATGGACTTGCGGGTGGCTTCCTTCGGCGAAAGCCCTTCCTCGCTCATGATCCGTTCGACGTTCTCCACCACAACAATGGCGTCGTCAACCAGAAGACCAATGGAGAGCACCATGGCAAACATGGTGAGCATGTTGATGGAGAATCCGAAAAACTTGAGAACGGCAAATGTCCCAAGCAGCACGACCGGTACTGCTATTGTAGGGATTAGGGTTGCCCGAATATTACCCATAAAAAGCCACATGACAAGAAAAACCAGGAGGATGGCTTCAAGGAGGGTTTTAACGACTTCATTGATGGCAACCTTCACGAACGGCGTGGTGTCATAGGGATAGATCACTTTCATTCCCTGGGGAAAGAACTGGCTCATTTCCCTCATCTTTGCCCTGACCGCATCGGCCGTATCCAGAGCGTTGGCGCCGGATGCCATCCGGATACCCATACCGGCAGATGGCCTTCCGTTGTTGAAGACTTCGATGTCATAGGCATCGGTTCCCAGCTCTGCACGACCCACATCCTTCATGCGCACAATGGATCCGTTGGGATTGACCCTGATGGGGATGGAGGCAAATTCTTCAGGGGTCTTCAGCATGCTCTGGACGATGATAGATGTGTTCAGGCGCTGACCTTCCACTGCCGGCGCGCCGCCGAACTGGCCGGCAGAAACCTCTACGTTGTAAGTCCGAAGGGCCGTAATGACATCCTCGATCGTGAGATGGTAATCAACCAATCTGTCAGGATTCAGCCATATGCGCATAGCATATTGGGACCCGAAGTTTTCCACTTCTCCCACACCGGGGACACGGGCAAGCACCTTTTCCAAATTCGATTGGGCATAGTCCCGCAGGTCGTTGCCGTCCATGCTGCCGTGGCCTTGCCGACTGTGACGCCCTGGCGCTGAACAACCTCTGGCAGGCTCGACATGGCAAGCTGGAGTTTGTTCTGCACCTTGGACCAGGCAAGGTCAGGATCAGTTCCCGGGGCAAAGGTCAATTCGATGCGCGCCCCACCTGCCGAATCACTGGTAGCAGATAAATAGAGCATCTTATCAAGTCCTGTCATCTTTTGCTCGATAATCTGGGTCACGCTGTTTTCAACGGTCTCTGCTGAGGCTCCTGGGTAAGATGCCTGAATATAAATCGATGGGGGAGCGATGGGAGGGTACTGTGATATGGGTAGGCTGTAAATGGCGAGAGAGCCTACCAGCATGATAACGATAGCAATAACCCAGGCAAAGACGGGGCGATCAAGAAAGAATTTCGATAACATGAGTTACCTCCGTCTACTGTGCTTTAGCAGGTGGTGGGCCTGTTTTTGAAACACTCTGACCTTCCTTGTCGCCGGTATTAACAGGAACTGCTTTTACCGGTATACCCGGCCTCACTTTTTGGGTACCCTCCACAATTAACGTATCTCCTGCAGTAAGACCTGATGTTATAAGCCATTTGTCACCTATGGCACGATCGACAGTGATCATTCGTAATTCTACCTTACTCTCTTTATCGACGACCATAGCGACAGGGTTGCCTTTTGGATCCCGGGATACACCCTGCTGGGGAGCTAGAATTGCGTTATCCACTATGCCTTCCTGTACAAGGGCGCGGGCATACATTCCAGGAAGAAGTGTGTTCTTGGGATTTGGAAAGACCATGCGAAGAATAAACGATCCAGTGCTGGCATCGACCGTAACATCAGAGAATTTCAAAGATCCTTCGAGAGGGTAGGGCGTGCCATCTTCAAGAAGCAGCCGGACTCTTGTCTGGTTTGGGCCATCGCCCTTGATACGGCCGGAGGCTATATGTCTTTTTAGTTGCAACAGGTTGGCGCTTGACTGGGTCGCATCCACATAGATCGGATCGAGTTGTTGGATAGTGGTGAGAGGGGTGGGTTGACTTGCCGTTACAAGGGCGCCCACGGTTACGTTTGATTTGCCGATGCGTCCCGTAATAGGTGCTGTAACGCGTGTGTAGGCGAGGTTGATTTGGGCAGTGTCAGCTGCTGCCTTGTTCACCTGAATATCGGCCTCTGATTGCTTGAGGGTTGCTGTGGCATCATCATACTCCTGTTGACTCACTGCATTAATGGCAACCAATTCTTTGTAACGCTCAACCCTGTTTCTGATGGATACGACATTTGCTTCAGATCTAGCAAGGGATGCCCGTGCTGCCGAGTAGGCCGCCTCGTAGGTGGCAGGATCGATCTGGTAGAGTATGTCACCAGCCTTGACATCAGACCCTTCCGTGAAAAAGCGTTTTTGAATGATGCCGCCTACCTGGGGTCGGACTTCTGCAATGAGGTGCGGAGATATTCGTCCTGGCAGCTCGGTTATGATCGGCACACGCTCAGGCTGCATGGTCACGACAGATACTTCAGGGACACCGCCCTGAGGTCCGCCACTCTGTGGTTTTCCGCAGGTAGTTAACATAAGAAAGACAGTGAGAAACCCAATCCCGCAAATGATCCTTAGTCCATATTTAGTATTCATGCAAACCTCTCTGATTTGAATGTCTGTCCCCGCAAAGGAGGATCGAAGCTTTCATACCTTATCGGCCATAGAACGCCCCTGAACTTTGGTGCAGACTCGAACATTGGGAGCCGTCTTACTCGTGCCTGTAAACGTTAGGGTATTACGCCCGATCGCGGCCATCCCGGCGAGCGAAAAGGTTACCACATGTTCTGCGTAGGCCTCGATCTCATCAATCCTCAGGGACTCGTTTCCAACATCGGTCTCCGGCTTCTCCACGATGTTAATGAAGGCCGGAATAACGCATTGACTGAGGATGCTCACAGTACAGAATCGAACCTCTATTTCTGGCTTGACCGGTCCGAGGATTTCACGCACCAGTGCCATAATTCTCCGGCGGAGAGGCCTCATCTCTTCCTGCATCACTTCTTCTAACAGTCCGGTCGGGTTTGCAAGTTCTTTGTTCACGATCAGAAACTCTCTGTTATCCTTATCGTTAATCCTCCGGAGCAACGCGGTCACATGTCCGGCCAGACGTTGTTCGGGCGGGGCGCTCATATCCACGCCGCCATCAGGCGGATGGGCCTTGATTGAATCGCGAAAGGACTGTCGCCATGCCTCTCTGTAAAGGGTTTCTTTATCCCCGAAGTGGTAGTTTACCGCTGCACCATTTGTTCCTGCCCTTTTGCTGATTTCTGCAATCGTTGCATCACGAAAGCCTTTTTCCGCAAAAATATCACTTGCAGCCATGAGCAGGTTTTTTTGGGTTCTCGCTGCGTCTTGTCGTAGAATTTTCATTCCATCCTCCAGACTAATTGTTATTATAATTTAAAATGCGTATTTGAAATTGTCAATAGAAAATTATCTCCAGTGTCATTGCAAATGGATGATCTGCTTTACTATAAAACCCCTCCCTTATTTATTACGAACTTTTCCACTGTGCCACTCTCTCCAATGGTAAACCTAGACCTTTGACCTAAGGCACCTAAGTCAGACGTGCAGGACGAATACTCCACCAAATTCACTGAGGACTGCTATACTTAGAGTATGAAGAGATTTTATGCAAAGGAGGGGATGAAAGATGCTCGTACCAACCAAGATCCTTGTACCAACAGACTTTTCGGAGTACTCGGGCAAGGCATTAGAGCAGGCGCTGGATATCGCGAAGCATTATCGTGCGAAGGTTTTCCTTCTCCATGTTCTCCACGGGGAGATTTACAGCATGGGCCTAGAGTTTGTTTTCAGTGAGAAGGTAGTGCAGCAGGTTAAGAATGATACATTGGTTTGGGCTCAACAGAACTTACAGAAACAGCTTCACAGTTTTCCGCAGGCTAAAGAGGTGGAGGTAGTCACCAATATCCGTGAGGGTGTTCCTTATGAGGAGATACTGAAGGAGGGAAAAGAGCAAGGGATCGACCTGATTGTGATCGCTTCTCTCGGGAGATCAGGCATTGGAAAATACCTTATCGGCAGCGTGGCCCGTAATGTCCTGAAAGGTTCCAAGTGTCCGGTACTGTTGACAAAATGAAAAAAGGTATGGAGCTCGGGATTTTGGGGCCGATGAAACTGCTCACACTGCTTGCGATGGACCTCACTGAAAAGCACCTTGCGAAAGGCGTGTCGACGGACCCGACAAACGAAACGACGTGCCTCATGAAAGCGACAATGACCATACTTGTTTAACCTTGCTTGCGGGATGCGTAATTGGGGCAAATGCCGCCTAGTGGTGGATCATGATTCTTGTCTTGAACCTCAATACGGCAATGAAACACCAGGTACACAACCTTCTGGGGTCACCTGAAGGGGATGAAAAATGAGGTGGTGGATTTAAGCTCAAAAAATATGTTGACAAACGAGAAATGTTTGCATATAAACAGAATATTACGATGAACATTATAGTGGTAAAGGGAGGAACCGGTAAGTTTTTTTAAATCTTTGAGTCCGGAGGTGATGACGAAGAAGCATGGGTGGCAGGTCAACTCAGATAGCAGATAGTGCAGGAAGGGTTCGGTAGGCGCATGAACGGAAATATACCATTCCCCATGCCTGCCATAAAATGAGTTCTCAAGTCATTGGGTAATTTTTAGCACTGAAGTTGAAGTAGGGGGGGGTTGAGGCATGTGGAAGAACATTAGTGCCGAAAAAAGTGAATCTTTTATCGAGCGCCACTTTGGTCTTGGTCCGAAGGGCAAAGATACTTCCGGAATCTCTGCAAAACCATCAATAACTATTGCACGACTAGAAGGAGCGGGCGGGCTTACCGTCGCTTCAAATCTGGCAGACTATCTGCAAACACACACTTCTTCTCATGAGGTGTGGACCGTTTTCTCTCAGCATCTCGTGGCAAAAGTACTGGAGGAACACAGTCACCAAAAGCGCATTGGCGATTTCATGAAGGAAGGCCACAAAGGTTTGCTGACCGATGCGTTTGAGGAGTTGCTGGGTTTGCACCCCTCCACCTGGACGCTCGTGGAACAGACTAACGCAACCATATTACGCCTTGCGCAAATAGGGAATGTTATTCTGGTGGGCAGGGGAGCCAACGTCGTTACCAGCGATCTGCAGACTGTCTTTCATGTGCACCTGGTCGGGTCGCTTGAAACGAGGATCGCACAGGCACAGAAGGTCTTCGGTCTAGATCGAAAATCAGCCATCAATTATATAAAGAAAAAGGATGAGGGACGCAGGCGCTATCTGAAGGACAACTTCGACAAAGACATCAATGATCCATTGCTCTATCACGTGATCATCAATACAGATCTGGTGCAGTACGACGAAGCCGCACGGTTGATTGGCGATGAAGTGATCAGGCGTTTCAAACTGGACAGCCCGGTAAAAGCGGCTGGAAGCAGGAGCCTTTTAACTTAAAAGTGTGAGCTCATTTTTGGGTGAGGTGATGCCATGCGAGATGTAATCCAAAAGATCATCGCAACAGAGAGTGAGGCGAAGCTTACAGTCGAAGCGGCCAGGGCCGAAGCGGATCGTATTTCGTCAGACGCTCAGAAGAAGGGGCATGATGTTGTTGAGCAGGCCCGTCAGGAAGCGCTCATCGAGGCAGGGAGAATTGTGGATGCTGCAGTAGAAGCAGCCGAGTTAGAAAAACAGTACCGATTGACTAATGCTGCCGCTGAAATAGAAAGTCAGATCCAACTTGAGCCAGCCAGCAGGAAAAAGGCCGCTGAAGCGGTTGTCCGGTGCGTATGCAAAAAAACATAGATGACCCCGGCACTACTGTCATTGCTTCGAAGCAACGAATAGCGAACGACCTGGATTATCTCGCGGCCCGTCTTCATGCCCGCCGCAGCCGCATGGCCGAGGCGGAGCGACTCGATGGTCTGTGCCACATTCGGAGTCTTCCAGAATTTTATCACACCATCTTTCCGGAGTCTGAGTTTAAGGGAGTCCTTGATTTCCAGCGCCTGTTAGTCTATGAACTGATCGACGAGTTATGCGGCTTCCGTGCCCATATGTCCGGCCCAGGAGCCGATCTGATCGATTGGACGCTGGTTCGGTTCCAAGTGGAAAATTTGAAGGTATTGATCCGGGCATGTTTGACAAAGGCGCCCATCGAAGAGTTATTCGGGCATCTCGTCCCCCTCCCCAGGGAGTTAGCCTTGGATATCCAAGGGCTGGCTGAAGCGGAATCTCCGGAAGATTTTGTCCGGCTGGTCCCAAAAGGACTCCTTCGAGAAAATTTGGAAATGGCTATCGAAAACTATCACGATTATCCCCGACCGTTCTTCTTTGAGGCAGCGCTGGACCGCGCTTATTTTCAGGGGTTGGTCGCCAGGACAGAAGGACTCTCTCGGGAAGACCTTGATATCGTAAAACCGATGGTTTATCAAGAAGTGGACATCTTCCACCTGATGCTCGTCGCTCGGGGAAAATTCTACTATAACGTGGCGCCGGAAATGTTGCGGCCGTTCTATGTCGCAGGGACCCGAATTACACGCGGGTTTTTTACCGCTATGCTCAATGATACGGATCTCTATACGTCGACGGGTCGCGTCGCGGAGCGCGTGCTCGATGCAGCGTCTTTTGAACACGGACCAAACGATGGATCGATGGCTGTTGATGCCTCAACCTTGGAGGGTCTTGCGTGGAAGCGATTCTTTCGTTTAGCCAACCTGGCCTTTCGTCAGAGCCACATGGGGTTGGGGGCAATTATGGGCTATGCTGGCCTCCGTCGTGTGGAAGTGGCTAACCTCATCACGATTTCCGAGGGGATTCGAAACGGCATGGCTGCCGAGACAATCCGTGGACGTTTGATCCCACGGACTGATTTGGAGGGGGCGACGTGAGCCCCGGGAATAATGAACAATGAATAGTATATGGTGAATAGTAAGTGGCTAACCTCATCACGATTTCCGAGGGGATTCGAAACGGCATGGCTGCCGAGACAATCCGTGGACGTTTGATACCACGGACTGATTTGGAGGTGGCCAATGTTTAGGGCGGTGCCCATGATGCGGCTGCACGCTGTCTTGCTCGCTCAGGATGAGCGAGTCGTGCTCAAGGGCTTGGGCCAGTTGGGGGCAGTGCACCTGACGCACACGCAGTACGGGCCAGACACGGCACCTCTTGCCCCTACCGACCGCACCGGAGAACTGGCGCGATATGATCGTATCCGGGCTCGCGTCCAGGAACTCCGCAAATCATTGGAAATCCTTCCCTTGTTCAGAGAACCATGGCCGACAGAAATGACCTTGAATCAAGCTGAAGAGAGCCTCCGTCCCATGGAGCAACAGAGCGGAGACCTATTGGGGCAACGTCAGCGTCTCATACAACGCCAGAAAGAGTTGGCCGCCATTTACGAACGAGTATCGAGTTATCGCGGGCTTGAGATTCCACTGGACGGACTCGACCAATTTTCGTTCCTCCATTTTGTCACAGGGAGTTTGCCGGCCCAGAACCTTGAGAGTCTTGGAAAAGAAGTCGGCGATAACGTGGCTCTCCTTCCCTTGGCCCAACAAAGAGGGCAACAGTCGCTTTTCGCGATCACCACCCGCCAGGGCCAGTCTGCCTTGGAAAGGGCGCTTCAACAGGCGGGCTTTCAGCGCGAGATGCTTCCTGTAGTCGAAGGTGCGACAGTAGATAGACTATCCGAAGAAGGAGAGAGAGAACAAGAACAGCTAGCGGCGGAATTGGAGCAATTGAATGCCAGACTCAAGACGATTGCAGCCGGGTTCGCACAGCCCCTGGCTGAGATTGAAGAGTTTGTAGATATGGAGTGCCGACTTCTGGATGCAAGTCAGAAGTTTCCACGCACGGGGGCTGCGGTTCTGATCGCGGGATGGGTCCCAGCCGGCGATGTAGCGGCTTTGGAGCAGCGTATGGGAGAAATCACCAGCGGCCGGTTTGCCATTCAGACTGCCCTTCCGGACGATTCAACAGAGGAGCAGATCCCTGTCCTGCTGAGACACTCGCGGTTGCTGCGTCCCTTTGAGATGCTGGTTTCAACCTATGGCCTCCCGAATTATCGGGAACTGGAGCCTACGCTGTTTGTGGCCCTGAGCTATCTCGTGATGTTCGGCTTGATGTTCGGCGATGTAGGACACGGAGCTGTCCTCGCCGTGTGTGGCCTGATAGCTCTGTTTGTCGGCCGCTCCGAAAAGGTGCGGGATGTCGGTCTACTCCTTCTTTTCGGGGGCTCGTCCAGCATCATTTCTGGCGTGGTGTATGGTAGCTACTTCGGTATCGAAGTATTTAAGAAGTACGCCCTTTGGCATGATCCTCTGGAGGGTGACCCTATGCGTCTCATGTATGGTGCTATCGGGATTGGCATTACAATGATCAGCCTCGGTCTCATATTGAATGTTATCAATCGTTTTCGACGTGGCGATGTGATCGGTGCTATTCTTGATAAGTTTGGCCTTGTTGGCCTTCTGTTCTACTGGGGTACATTGGTTCTCTTGATGAATACGACGGCTATTCAGTCGCAGGGACTCATGGGAGTATCGGTCGTTCTGTTTCTCGTAGTGCCCATCGTTGGTTGGTCCCTCAAGGAACCCGTAGAACATTTCTTGAGCCACGCCGGTGGCGAGAGGAATGAGGCAGGCGGCGGACTGGCCGGAGCTATTATGGAATCGTGCGTCGGGGCCTTTGAGGCGGTTCTCAGCTACCTTGCGAATACCATAAGTTTCGTCCGTCTTGCGGCCTACGCCATGAGTCACGCGGCATTGCTTTTCGCCGCTTTTATGCTGGCCGCGGAAGTTAGAGATTTTCCTATCGGGGGTAGCCTGTTGAGTCTGTTGGTCATTATTCTCGGCAATATCGTTGCAATTGTTCTGGAAGGGATCATCGCTTCAGTGCAGGCGTTGCGTCTCGAATATTATGAGTTCTTCGGGAAGTTTTTTTCCGGCAGCGGCCAGCCTTTTGAGCCGTTTCGTTTGGCCAGGAATGTTAAGACTTCGGAGTTGTGACCGGCCGGGTTATTACCGCTATGCGGGATTGGGCAAGATGAAGCAGGTTCTAGATGACATAGTGTTTTAGCGGCGACAGCGTTGAAGACGATAGCGGGCTGCTGCGCCGCCCAAGTAAATAGGAGGTGTTACATGATGAAGTTGTCATTCTGGCGAATCGGATCAATCGAAGCGTTTCTCGTTGGTGTAATCCTGCCCGCTGCAGTAGCAACGGCGGAGGAAACCGTGCGTGGGGGTGCGCCGACAGATATGGTAGCGGCGTACAAAACCATCGGCCTAGGTGTGGCAGCCGCTTTTGCCATCGCCGTGAGCGTGCTTGGTGCAGGCCAGGCCGTAGGCCGGATCGGTTCGGCAGCGCTCGGTGCGGCAGCGGAGAAACCTGAGCTGCTGACCCGAAGTATCCTGTTTGTGGCATTGGCGGAGGGACTGGCCGTGCTCGGTTTTGCTATCGCCATGATGCTGATACAAAAAATATAAGGAGTCAATCGGTGAAGTTTTATTGCATTGCCGATGAGGACACTGTACGCGGGTTCCGGTTGGCAGGTGTCGGGGCGCAAGTTGCAGCAACGGCGGAAGAGGCCCGGACTGCCATCAATGACGTTGCAGCCCGACCTGACTGTGGAGTCATTATCGTCACCGAAAAGGTGGCAGCCTGGATTCGGCCACAAGTAGAGATGATTCGTCTGGAGCGGGACCGTCTGCTGATTGTCGAGATACCCGGGCCGGAAGGACCGCTGCCAGGGCGTAAGAGCCTGCGAGAATTTGTACAGGAAGCTGTTGGCGTGAGTGTTGGTTAAGGGGGTACGGGGATGACAATGGATCAAAATTCTACAGAAGTATTGCGCGAAGAAATCCTCGCAGCCGCTCAGAGAGAGGGCGAGGAAATTGTCAGTCGCGCGAAGCAGGACGCAGAAGTTTTCTTAACCAGTGCCGTTGGCGAAGCTGACCGGATAAGGCAAGAACGGCTTGACCAGGCCCGTGCAGAGGCCGCTCGCCAGAGTGAATTAATTTTGGCTACGGTTACCGTCGAAACCGGCCGACTGCGGGCGGCACGCGTTGAAGCGCTGCTTGAGTCTGTGTATGAGGAGTCGTGTCAGCGATTGGTGGCCCGAGAAGGTTTTGAATACCTGGAAACCGTCATTGGCCTTGCTTCTCATGCCATAAGTCAGATGGCAGGCGATGGCTTTGTCGTGAAGCTTTCGGAGGCGGACCAAACTATTCTGGGCGATGGCCTGGCCGAGGAAATTGCGCACCGTGTCGGCCGTCCGGTGAGCATTACTATTTCTTACGAACCGGGCATTACAGAAAGCGGTGTTATTGTTGAGGATACAGAGGCTCGCCAGGTGTGGGATAACCGCCTTGTGAAGAGGTTGGAACGACTTTGGCCGGAACTGAGGCGACAGGTAGCCGTGGAGGCGACCTTTGTCCCTAAAACTGGATCAGGAGGAGATGGCCCATGACTACTGTTACCAAGACTGCTGAACCGGTGGTCACCCGCATTAGCGGTCCCATCGTAACCGCTGTGGGCATGTACGCAGCTCAGATGTATGAAGTCGTGCAGGTAGGTAGCCTGGGTCTTGTGGGTGAAGTGGTGCGGCTGGTTGGTGATTATGCCACTATCCAAGTGTATGAGGACACCACTATGTTGAAGCCCGGGGCACCGGTCCGGTGTACGGGCGCGCCTTTGTCTGTGTGGCTCGGCCCTGGGCTGGTCGGTAGCATTTACGACGGCATTCAGCGTCCGTTGCCAGGCATTCAAGCTCGTAGCGGTGCATGGATCAGACGCGGAGAAAAAGTGGACCCTCTTGACGCGGAGAAGCGATGGACCTTTGAGCCGCAAGTCAAGCCCGGTGAGGTTGTGACGGCTGGTCAGGCCATAGGCCGGGTTGTGGAGACACCGCTGGTCAATCATCGGATTATGACTCCCCCGGATATTAGCGGTACAGTGTTGTCCATTGTTGATAAAGGAGATTACGGACTCCTCGCCCGCGTGACGTCACTATGCTTCAGAGGTGGCCTGTGCGGGTGCCGCGTCCCATTCGCGAACGATTGCGTATTACCGAACCTCTGATTACAGGACAGCGCATCATTGATACCTTCTTCCCCATCGGTAAGGGCGGCGCCGCGGCTATTCCGGGCGGATTCGGCACGGGAAAGACAATCACCCAGCACCAACTCGCAAAATGGTCAGACGCCGAAATCATTGTTTTCATAGGTTGCGGGGAGCGGGGTAATGAAATGACTGATGTGCTCCGTGAGTTTCCGGAACTTAAAGACCCCCGTTCCGGCCGGCCTCTGATGGAGCGGACCATCCTTATCGCAAATACCTCGAATATGCCTGTGGCGGCACGGGAAGTATCCATCTATACCGGTATTACCCTGGCCGAGTATTACAGGGACATGGGCTTCAGCGTGGCGGTTTTTGCCGACTCAACCAGCCGCTGGGCAGAGGCCCTGCGCGAACTGGCCGCGCGGTTGGAAGAGATGCCAGCGGAAGAAGGCTTCCCGGCATCGTTGCCCACCCGGCTTGCACAGTTTTATGAGCGTGGCGGTGCAGTAACTACGCTTGCGGGCGAGCAGGCTTCCGTGAGCATCGTGGGTGCCGTCAGCCCACCCGGCGGCGACTTTTCCGAACCCGTCACTCAGCATACACGCCGCTTTATCCGTTGTTTTTGGGCCCTCGATACCGAACTGGCCAATGCTCGGCATTATCCTTCAATCCACTGGCTCCACTCGTATTCGGAGTATGTGGAGGATGTAGCTTCCTGGTGGAAGAAAGAGGCTCCAGACTGGATTGATCTGCGTACGGAGGCCCTGACTCTCCTCCAACGAGAGGATCGTCTCCAGCAAATCGTTAAGCTGGTGGGACCCGATGTCCTGCCCGACGGGCAACGCTTGATCCTTTTTATTGCCGAGATTATTAAAGACGGTTTTCTCGCCCAAAGTGCTTTTGATGAAAACGACATGTATTGCACACCTGAAAGGCAGGTAATGCTCCTGCGCATTATTCTTACCCTCTATCGCAGAGGCCGGGACTTGATTCAAGGGGGTATTCCGCTGGCACGAATCCGCTCTTTAGGCTGTGTGCCCTACTTGCTGCGGGCGAAGGCTGATTTCGGCAACAAGGAACTCGAAAAACTTACGGAACTGGAAGGTCGGGTCATGGAGGAGACGGAAACGCTCTCAAAGGAGGCTACCTTAATATGCACACCACTTTTGAAATAGAAGACCGGGGATTGCAGTACGTCGGTGCCTCGCGCATCGAGGGACCGCTGGTTGTGGTGGAACGGATTTGTGATGTGGGCTACGACGAAATTGTTGAGATTCTCGATCCCGCCGGTCATCCCCGTCTCGGCCGCGTCCTTGATATTTCTGAAACCCAGGCCGTGGTTCAGGTTCTTGAAGGAACAACAGGTCTTTCGAACCAGTCCCTGCACGCCCGCTTCTTAGGGGAAAGCTTTCGTCTGCCTGTTTCACGTCAGATGCTAGGCCGCGTATTCGATGGTCTCGGCCGTGCGGCCGATGGTGGTCCACCTGCACTCTCTGCGGAGCGGCGCGATGTGAATGGAATGCCCATCAACCCCTATGCCCGGCGCTATCCTCGTGAATTCATACAAACGGGTGTGTCGGCCATAGATGGGATGAATGCACTGGTCCGGGGCCAGAAGCTGCAAGAGGTCGAGTTCTCGATTGTCTTTGCCGCCATGGGCGTGAAGCATGATGTGGCTGAGTTTTTCATCCGTAACTTCCGGGATTCCGGTGCCCTTGCCCGCGCTGTCATGTTCTTTTCACTGGCCGATGCGCCGAGTGTGGAGCGCCTTCTCACCCCGCGGGTCGCCCTGACCCTGGCGGAACACCTGGCCTTTGATTGCGGCCAGCACGTGCTGGTGCTGCTGACGGATATGACAAATTACTGCGAAAGCCTGCGCGAAGTGGGCACAGCCCGGGGCGAAATCCCGGGCCGCAAAGGTTATCCAGGCTATCTCTACTCGGATCTTGCCAGCATCTATGAGCGGGCCGGACGCATCGAAGGCTCGCCAGGCTCGATCACTCAAATACCCATTCTGACCATGCCCTCGGACGATATCAGCCATCCTGTCCCTGATCTCACCGGCTACATCACCGAAGGGCAGATAGTGTTGGATCGCGATCTGTTTCAGCGCGGTGTTTACCCGCCCATTGCCGGCCTTCCAAGCCTGTCGCGTCTGATGAAGGATGGCGTGGGAAAGGGCTATACCCGGGAAGATCATCCGATTCTCGCAAGCCAGTTATTCGCGTGCTATGCCTATGTCAAACGGGTGCGGGGACTGGCAGATGTTATTGGCGAAGAGGAGTTGAGTACGCTCGATAAGCAATACCTGAAGTTCGGCGAAGCCTTTGAAATGCGTTTCCTGAACCAGGGAGAATACGAGAATCGGTCTATCGAGACTACTCTCGAACTCGGATGGGATGTTCTGTCAACATTGCCTAAGGATGAATTGCACCGTGTGAGCGATGCCCTGTTGAAGCAATACTACCATGCGAAAGAGGAGGTCCTTGTCTGTGCTGCGCCCCTTCAGGGAGCGTAACCGGGCAGAATAGCTCTATGGGAAAGCTGAATATCGCACCGACCAAATCTAATTTGCTCGTGCTTAAACGACAGCTTGCCTTTGCCGAAGAGGGCTATGATCTCCTCGAACAAAAACGACAAATCCTTATCTTTGAAATGATGAGCCGCCTGAATCGTGCTGTTGAAGCCGAACAGAACGCTGCTGAAGCCCTTCGCAGGGCCTTTAATGCCCTCCGTGAGGCCCGGTTGGACAAGGGATCCGAGGCCCTCGACCGGGCTGCTCTTGCCGTAAGGATGGAACACCAGGTGGATGTCTCGGACCAGCACCTGATGGGCATGAAGATTCCCCACGTGACGGTGCGAACGGAGCCGGTCAGTGTTCAGTTTGGTGTGGGTGGAACTTCGGCTAATGTTGATGATGCCATGAGCCGTTTCGTTGAAGTACTTCCCCTTCTTGCGGAATTGGCTGAGTTGGAAAATGCCGTAATGCGGCTGGCCCTGGAACTTCGCAAGACCCAACGGCGCTGTAACGCACTCTCCAAGATCTTTATGCCGGACTACCGGGAAACGATCGGTTACATCACGGGTTCACTGGAGGAACGGGAACGGGAGTCCTTCGTTATCCTCAAAATGATTCGTGATCGCCTTGCGCAGCCATCATCCGAGAGCACCTAAATACCCTTGTGCAATAGTAGCGTATTCGTCCTCTATAATCTTTTTTTTCGAGTCTCCACAGCCGGTCAGCAATGTAAGAGAGTGTAAACATATTCTTGCTAAGTTTAACAGGAAGGATCTAACAAGCATACCCGAGGGAGACTGCTTCACAGTTTGTTGAGAAAGTCCTCTGCGAGGGAAAGGTGCGCGTTTCTCCTTTCAACCGGCATTCGTTTGAAGGCTGATACCATCAGGCTCATTCTGGGAATTTTGTGCAACAATAACATTAGGTAGTATGTCTCAAAAAGTTGGTTGGGGAATTGCCACGGCCTCAGAATGTATCAAATGTTTTGGCTGGAAGATAGATCAGGAAAGGCGTAAAAGGCACCAGAAGCATGTTGTGGGGCAATGCCACTTCATCCTCCGGAACAATGCCGAGCTGTGAGAGATATGGGAAGAGAATCTTTACCGGCCTGCAAACCCGAGGAATCAGAGGGCCGTGATACACTTCGAGCCTGCGCAGAACCTTGCCATCTGAATAAAAACCAACAAGGGGATCGATGAGGTAATCAATAGCCTCTTGAACATTCGGGAAGGGTGAAAG
>PDVJ01000192.1_pt1 | contig 18795 bp, 16 predicted proteins | sample 1369811 | NCBI WGS metagenome assembly PDVJ01 (sample SAMN07795376, study PRJNA414565) | Alkali sediment metagenome, whole genome shotgun sequencing project. | reverse complement strand
TTTTAAGTCGGAAATAGAAAGGAAGCGTTTTCTTCCCCTCTTTCAACGACTCGTAAAACCCATCGGCGATAATCAGGCACCGGCGCTTTTTGAAAGCGTTTCTGAAGCTCGGTTTTTCCGCAAGTGTCTCCGCCCGCGCATTTATCAATCTGCTCCCGATAGATGGGTCTTTTGCCCAGGAAGGAATCAATCCCCATCGTAATTGTATGAGGCGGTTTACGCCGTCATGTATTACGGCCGCAATCTGATGACTTGGCAGCACATTAACACTCGGCCTGTAATCAAAGGCGATTTCCTGAATATCGAATGCCTCTGTTATAACGGATAAATCGCTAATGAGAACAAACCGGCCGCACATGATTTTTCCTTTCATCTCCTGCGGGGCAATTTAACCGCGTTGTCTGAGCTGACACTGCCATTCTTCAAGTTCAAGATCGACAGGTTCGTGAGTTCGGGATATCTTTATATGGGACAAAAAGTTATTCCCTGATAAGCAGTATTGCAAGGGGAATTTTCTTTGCAAGACCTGGCCCGACAGATGTTTTCCAGATGTTGTCGGAGGAAGTCAACGGCTTTTGCGCCCACAAAGCGGGCCACTGACAGATACCCCGCCATAACCTGAGAAAGGAAGGAAGTATCTAAGCGCTTCTTCGCGAAGGAGTATCTGCGGCTTCCCCTAACTATGGATTCTTTTCCTTTTTGACAGCCTCAACTCTCTTAACTACGAGCTTGTATATTTGCTGCTTGTCTCGTTTACCGATGCCGATGATCTCTACTACTTCGATTTCTTTGCCGACGAGTCGATATACAATCCTGTATGTTTTTTTGGCTACGTAGAGTTTATACAATCCTGTCAGATTAATATTTCCCCTGGTTCCGAGAGGTTTCCCCAAAAAAGGATTGTCAGCCAGGGCGTCAATCTTTGAAGCCACTTCTTTCTTCACGCTGCCGTCAAGCGAATCAAATTCTTTTGCCGCCGCTGGATGGAACTCTATTTTAGAGGCCATGTTTCTCTTTTATTTTTTCCCAGGAAATATTTCTGGATCGGTCGTGTCCTGCAAGGCGAGTTTCAACCATTTCCGCGATTTCAAAATGCTCAAACACTTCTTCCATATCACGCAGCGACTGATATTCCTCGACGGATATGATTACCGCTTTGACGGCATTATTTTTCATCACATAAACAGGCTCTCCAGACTCTGAAACATCACGAATTTTTTTCGTAAGTTTCTTTTGCAGCTCTGTTACGGGAACCATATTGTCCGTATCGACCCTCATTATAATTGTCTCCTTAAAATTTTATATATAATAATACNTAATATTATACGTATGTCAATATAAAAAAACTACGACGGGATTGCTCTAACTCTAAGGATAATAATGGATTATGATAATAGCAGATAATACGATAATCGACAATAGGGGACATCTATACTCCGAATTAGTGAAGAGAATCCTTTCTCTCTTTTCTTTCCTGTATTTGAGTTAATCCTAATAATGGACCGTCTGAATAGGTATCATTAGAGTATTTGAATTTCATGTAGTGATAATAATTCCACAATAGTTTTTCGGAAGGTTCATTGCCATAAAAGCCGAGCAGAACGCACAGTATTGAAATGGCATAAGCCTTTCTATTATTGCCTGAATTGATAATATCTATAATTTCTTTAGAATAGTTTGTTCCAGACATGAGCAATATCCTAACCGCAAGCTCAACGAACGAATCATTTTGAGGCTTCTTAAGTTCTTGTAGAATGAGCGGCACGGCTTGCGCCTTTTCCTCCACGAGTCTGTTAATGAGCGGCGTATGGTTAATCGGATCAGGCTTGTTTCTCAATATCCCAATAAGCGTTTCTGCGTCCCTTGCTTTTTCAATGCATTTTAATTCTTCCTTGCCCCTATCAATAAATTGTCGGGTCACTTTCATTGCTATCCCCTCAATTTCAGGATGGAGTAAACAGGAATAAAGCAATCTTGGAGCGGATATCTCGTGCACCTTATTACGGGCAAAAAACGCTTCATCAAGTAGCGGGTTGCCATAATCAACTACTTCCCCGATAGGATTGTAATCATCGTCTTGTTCTTCTCTTCCCGGTGCCGCATGTTGTTCTTCAAAACCTTCATTGTACGCTGACATACAGCATTTCTTATACTTCATGCCGCTTCCGCACGGACACGGATCATTTCTGCGTATTTTGGACATCCTTTTTCCTATCTTTGGTATTATTCCACCTCCACACACGGCAGCACCGTCTCCCAGACGGTGTTTCCGCCATGGGTGTATCTCTCTTTCATCCTTCCCGTATCAATAAAACCGTGGTCCGCGATGAGGATGAAGCGCGGCAGGCTTTTCAGGATCGGCATAATTCCATGAATAAATTCACTTTTAATATTCAGGTAGAGGGGATAGATGTCCAGGGTGGAGTTGTGTACCTTGGCATCGATAAAATTGAAATGGAGGACCTTTGTTTCCGCGCTTCCCTTGAGAAAGCGCTTAATCTCCCGTGTATGGAAACCACGCTCCGACCATTTCAGGAGGGCGATTCGCCCGTCAATTTCTCCCTCTTCCGCGATACCCAGGAGTTTACGGAAGTGCGACGTAGAGGTCGGTTGCGGGATAACAAAGGGATGCTCCCTGAGTTTCCTGCCTTCGTTTTCCAAAACATCCTTGAGGATCAGCCAGAGGTCGTAACGCAGTCCGTCCATGACTGCGACAACGCCTTTCATCCGTTCACTGACGGCAACAATGTCCAGTGCGCCGTTAAACCGGTCGGGACGCTTTTCATAACTCGCAAGGAAATCCCGGCAGTTTTTTTCCAGGGCATCGATGCCCGCTCCCTCGATAAAAGCTTCGTCGATATTTTCATAACGCAGCGCCGCTATACGGCAGGTGAGGGGAGCGATGACCCTGGTGAAGACCTCGACGCCCCTGTACCTTTCGCGTTCAGCGAAAATCCTGGCGACGGAGAGTAGTTCCGCAAGCGGCTTGTCTTCCATCGCCGTAATTGCGGCAGCAGAAATGATCTTGCCGGAGAGCCGCTGGAACACTTCTTTCCGGATCTGTTTTTTCAAGTACCCGATACGCTCCTTCTTGAGAAAATCGAGGAGCTCAGCGTCGGTGTATGAGCTCCAGCGGATACTATCAAGGGGATGGAGACCGCCTTCTTTCTTCAGCGCATCTTCCAGATCGTCATACGTCCGCGGATGATCACTTTCCATGAGAGTACGGAAGAGCGCTTCCCCCTGCGCACCATACCGGCAAAGGCTCTCCCGCAGGGCAAAAGTCTCCGCATTGTGTTCCTCCCGGATGTGGATAATGCTGTCTTCATCGTTTCCGATCCAGCTCAGAAAAAGCCTCTTGAGTTCTTCGTGCCGGAAACGCTTGCCTTTTATCTTGCCTATGAAATCTGCGATGTCCAGATCCCTGACCTTCCATCGGCCTTTCAATGCCTTCTCTATCGCGGCGAGAACTTCGTCCGCGAGAAAGGGGAGCATGAGGGATATATTGGCCTTTCCCGCATCGAGATTGATCAGTGATGTAAACCGTGCGGCAAGGTCCTGCCGGCCGGCGTCATGTAAACTCAACGCAAAGGAATCTAACTTTTCCCTGTTTTCGGCTGTCTTGAGGGCTGCGAGAAAGTTGCGGAGCCCCTTTCGGCATGATCCGGTAAAGTCGGCTTCGATCTCCGGCGGCGTATCGCCGATGGTGAATCCGCATCCGCATGCCGGGTTAAGAAAGAGTTCGCTGTTCAGGTCATGGCGGCACGCCTCCGGCAGGTGGTCAATTTCCCTCTTCAGTTCCCACCACTCCCCAGGGAAGGTTACCGAACCGACGAGCGTCGCGATTCGTTTCAATGCCTTTGCCTCGGACAGTTCATCAACGGCCTTCCTCTGTGCAAAGACAGCGGCGTGGTAATACGTATCGTGTCCCTCCTTGTATGCTCGCGCATAATCATCGAAAAAATCCTCCCATTGCTCTTTGATGCCGTCAAAGTCGCCGGTGTATGCCCGAAGGAAATCCTCAATGTGCGAGACAAGGACATTCCTTTTTTCCCGGAGGTCCGGGGGTAACTCCAGTGCGGGGTGAATCAGGTAGAGCCAGTATTTGTTGATGATCTGGAACTGCTCGGAAAAGAACAGCGAGAGTCGCTCGACATAATCGATTTCACCTTCCATTTCGGGTATCTCCTTGAGGTAGGAGAGGAACCGTTCCAACCCTTCCGCGGGCGGCTGTGACAGGGTAATAGAGTGGAAGAACATGGACAGGCGGTTGAGGAGGGAGCTGTCGATTGCCGCCTTCTTGAAGAGAGAGTAATCTTTGTATTTGTTAATAAAGCCGTTGATATCATCAAGGAGACGCCTGCCCCGGCGGACCATATCCGTCGAGAGCTTCCACATCAGTTTCTGGGTGATGGGTGTCGGGATGTCTTCTACCTCTCCCCAGATAAACCTGCCAGCGGGAATATAGGCGAGGAGTTCCGCAGGCAGTGTCTTGCCCTGCTTGAGTTTGGAGATCTCACCGCTGGTAAGTTGCGATAGTTCCTTGAGTTCAACCATCTCGTCACGGCCATAAGGGATGAGATGCCCGGAAGTGATAAACGCCGCCAGGGCGAGGTTGATCTGGTCATCCGTCATTCCCCACTTTCCCTTTTTCAAGGCCGCCCGGATATGGGCGACTCCTTCCGCCTTGGAGGAAAGTGTCAGGATATGCGAAACGAGTTCATTGGCGGGATCGAGGGAAACAAGGAAACTGCTGCCCCTTTTGGCAACAATCCCCAGGGGCTCCGGCAGGGCGTTGATATACGGGATGAGTCCCTTTTTTTCCGCCTCTTCGATGGTGATTCTCCCCTGCCTGATGAAGTCCTGGAAAAGGGCGTGCAGGTGCTGGGAAGAAATATAATCCACCCGCGGCATGATCCGGGCGTGGTTGGGATACAACTCGGAAAGGCTGTAGTCGAAAAGATGGGAGAGCAGCCGTTCTATGGGAAGATATCCGATATCCCTGATGTTATTCACGCGTTTTCCCGAACCGTAGATAACCTCGCCATCGAAGTACCAACGGGTGACGACCTCCCGGAATTCCGCCTCGTCCCGGCGCAGGTCGCCTCCGAGTGCGGGAAATTCCCCCGCCAGCATTTTTTTGGCGATAAATTCTTCGATGAAGGCCGCCTCTTCGTCATTCGGCGATCGTGGGACCCAGAAAACCACGGCGGCAAGAAAAGGCGAGGCATTGGCGTCTTTCCAGGCGTCGATCCCGATATTTTCCGCAAAAGGCGAGAGGATGACGAGAAACCCGTCGATCCGCTTCTGTATCCCCTCGATCATATTTTCTATTCCTTCCCGCTTAAGCGAGAGTGGAGAGGCGGTCAGGACGACGCATTCCCGTGGGCTGTTTTGCCAGGTGAAGCGGTATCTCTTTCCTTCCCTGATATCCCTGAGGGGAAGATAGGGTAAAGCGATCAGGCCGCAGATCTCGGAAAACAGGACATTCCGATCGGCAAAGCGCTCACGGACCGCCTTGATCTTTCCCCGGGCCCTGATTCCTTCATCTACCGTAGTGTCGAGGAAATAATGCTCTCCCTCCCGGTTGACGTACATCTGGTGCGCCACAAGGGGATCGAGGATGCCGCTTTTGATGTAGTCGTAGTTGATCTGCGAGGTCAGGGTGCTTACTTTCTTCAGGAGGAGTTCGGCAATCTCCTTGGCGTTCTTTCTCTTTTCGAAGGGAGATATCTCGGTAAGTACCAGGAGCTTGATCACGGCCAGGGCGGTCTCCTGCTGTACAGTCTGGGAGAGGATCATGCCGATATTTCCCCGGTAGTAGTCATAAATGACCCGCGCCAGGGGCGAATACTCGGGGATCTCGCGGATGCGCTCCTCGAAATGGTCGAAGATGGCCTCCGGTGTAATGAGGGTGGAAGGGGGATCGTCAAAGGCCTTTTTCACTTCCGAAAAAACGAACTGGATAACACCCCGGTGCTGGGAAAAGACAGGGGTCAGTCCGGAGAGGTACCGGGCCGTGAAGGGGTGAAGGGGGTATGTCTTTCGGAAATCTTCATAGCGGAGATGGAGGGCTGGGTAATAGTGTTTCAATTCATCAAAGATATTTCTGATGACGGCCTCGGCGCCTTCCTTTTTGATCACGATTCGCTGGTCGATAATGTCCTCGATATGGGAGGAGGAGAGGTTCACCCGCACGGGATAGCGATCCTTGATCCGGTTGAAGATGTTCGACGAGATGTGTCCCGTCTCCTCGATCCACTCCTGGAGGGAGGCGATCACCCACAAGGGGTGGTGGAAGGAAAATTCGCCCAGGAACTGAAGGAACCGGATGTCTTCATAAAACGCCGGCGCTGCGGGTTTCGCCCTCAGGAATTCCGAAAGCTCGTCGATCAGGATAACCGTCGGCCTATCCACGATCTCACGGAACTGCTCCTGCCGGTTGGCGCCGCCACCCGCATAGCCGCAACTATCCAAGACGATACGCTCCAGCGGCAGTGAGGCAGTGTACTTCACGAGGGATATCTTCACGGGGTTGATGCTTCCCGCCTTTATTTCTGGAAAGTCGGCAAGGAGGGGTGTTCTTCCCTCCTTCAGCAGAAGGAAGAGATAGGAGAGAAAGTGGGACTTGCCGCTCCCGTAGTTGCCCTTGAGAAAGACGCCGCACCCTTTTTGCGCATTGACCCGGGTGAGGATGACCCGGAGTCCTTCTGCCACTTCCCGCGTCAGGACAAAGGAAGACGTAATGTCATCGGGAATCGTGTCCGCGTCGTCAAGTTCAATGACCGGTTTGATCTCCGGGATGCCTATGATGTCGCGCAGTCTTTCTGCCATCGTTGCCCCTTTTTCAGTAATCCGTAAAGGTGTTTCGCCTCCGGTCTTATGGCAAGCGCCTCGGTCACCAGCTGTTCCAAACCCGTATAGTCCGCCTTTTCCTCGAAGATCTTGAAAAGTGTACGAGCCAGAAAATGATCGTCTGGCCGCTTGATAAAAACGCTTTTCAGGTAAGCGGCAGCCTGCTCTTTGTCTCCCATCTTATAATAGGTGTAGCCCAGCATCTTGCGGGTGAATTCATGGTCCCGGAGGGCCAGTAGCCTCTTATAGATCTCCACGGCCTGATCGTATCTTTCCATTTTTTTATACAGGTCGGCAAGATAGAGATGGAGATCGTAATCCCCGGTGTAACCCGGCATCACCATGATGGCCTCGATCTCGGCAACGGCCTCCGCCGTCTTTTTGCCGGCGAATTTCTGCCGGTAAAGGGTAAACCTGCTCGCGCCGTCCCCTGCCGTTTCCCCATCCGCCGCTATCTTCTTCAGGGATTCGCTTTCGGGAAACCTCGCAAGCGCCTGCCGGAGGACTTCCTCTCCCTTTTCCCTGCCAACACACTTTGAGGCTGTTTTGACCAGAAAAACCAGAAAATCTTCATCGCCCACACCCCACGAGAGGATCGCGGTGAGCAGCCGTTCCATGTCTTCATGGGCTTTTTCCTGCCGGAGCACACTGAGGTAGGTCTTCAGGAAAAAGGGGTCGTTCTTCAACATCTCCACCCGGCCTTCCGCCTTGGTCCGCGCCTCTTTTGTCTTGTTGAGCCTTAGAAGCAGGTAGACCTCCGTCCTTAAAAGAAAGGGCTGGGTCGGATAGATAGTCAGGGCCTCCTTCAGCACGTCGTACGCCCCACGGTAGTCCCTCTTTCTCTCCAGTTTGATTATTCTGTCGGCGTACCCTCTGGCGTTGGTCATGGTTTTTTTTATTTTAAGATCAAGATTTTACTATCTATATATCAATACCATATTAAAGGACTGCTTTCAACCGGCGTTCTTATTTCCTTTTCCCCGCATGAGATATTACGGCCTTATATATAATGTGGGATTTCCCCTTTACAAACGAAACGTTTATTCACTCATGCGGCGGTCTGATTTTCTTCCATGAAGTTGAATATTCTTGACATACACGCACACTTCGTCCTATACTTCCCACACCTAAAAGGAAGTTTTTACCAAATTAATATAATTAACAGCCGTCACGAAATGAGCTAAAAAGCCTTCCTGAGATAGTAATGCAGGAAGGCTTTTTTAACTGTAAAATATGGAAAATATACGTAACTTCAGCATTATCGCCCATATTGACCACGGGAAGTCAACCCTTGCCGACCGGCTCATCCAGTACACCGGTGTGAGCAATGAGCGAACTTTNTCAAAAACCAGATATTGGATACTATGGATATTGAACGTGAGCGGGGGATCACGATCAAGAGCCAGGCAATTTCCCTCCCCTATCAGGCCGAAGACGGCACGTCATACAGCCTCAATCTTATCGACACGCCGGGCCACGTGGATTTCTCTTACGAAGTCTCCCGCGCCTTAGCCTCGTGTGAGGGCGTCCTTCTCCTGATCGATGCCGCCCAGGGTGTGCAGGCCCAGACTTTAGCCAACCTCTATCTTGCCATGGAGCACGACCTGAAAATCATCTCTATCTTGCCATGGAGCACGACCTGAAAATCATCCCCATCATCAACAAGATCGACCTTCCTTCCGCAGATGTCAAACGGGTCATTGAGCAGATCGAATCGGAACTGGGATTAGACCCCGACAGCCATCTGCAATGTTCTGCGAAAGAAGGCACGGGTATTGAAGAGATTCTCGAAGCCATTGTGGAGAGGATTCCTCCCCCGAAGGGTGACGCGCAAGCGCCCCTTGCCGCCCTCATTTTTGACGCCCAGTACGATCCTTTTCGCGGCACAGTCATCCACTGCCGTGTCTTTGACGGCTCGGTTAAAAACGGCGACATCATTCGTTTCATGTTCAACAATGCCACCTACAAGGTTGAAGAGGTCGGACATTTTCTCCTCGCCCGCCAGAAGCGCGACAAACTCTCCGCAGGTGAGGTAGGTTATATTATTGCCGGTGTGAAGACGGTCTCGGATGTCCGCACGGGGGATACGATCACACTGAATAACCTGCCCTGTGAAAAACCCCTGCCCGGCTTCAAAGAGATCAAGCCTGTCGTCTTCGCCTCCATTTACCCGATTGCCTCGGATGACTATGAGGAACTGGCTGTTTCCCTTGAAAAATACACGCTTAACGATGCCTCATTTGTCTATCAAAAGGATTCATCTGTGGCCCTCGGCCAGGGATTCAGGTGCGGCTTTCTCGGCCTTCTGCACCTGGAAGTGGTCCAGGAACGTTTGGAACGCGAATACGACCTTTCCATCATTCTGTCCGTCCCCAGTGTCCGGTATCGGTTTACCTTGAAAGATGGATCCGTGGCGGATGTTGACAATCCGGCGCATTATCCCGATCCGTCTTCCATTGTCAAATCTGAAGAACCATATATCCGCGCCATCATGATGATGCCTGAACGATACCTCGGAGTGGTAATGAAGCTCTGCATGGAAAAACGGGGTGTAAATTCAACCCTCAATTACACGGGTCCCGGCCGGACTGAGCTCATCTATGAAATGCCCCTGGCCGAGGTCATCTACGACTTTTATGACCGGTTCAAGTCCGTCACCCAGGGTTATGGCTCCTTCGACTATGACTTGATCGATTACCGGGAAAGCAGCCTCGCGCTGCTGGATATCCTGGTTAACGGAGAGAAAGTGGACGCGCTGTCGCAGATCGTTCACCGGGATCGCGCCCGCGCCAGGGGACTTCTGGCCTGCGAACGCCTCAAGGATGAAATCCCCCGCCAGATGTTCAGAATCGCGATTCAGGGAGCAATCGGCGGGGAAATTGTTGCCCGAACGACGATCTCAGCTTTCCGCAAAGATGTAACGGCAAAATGCTATGGTGGGGATATCACCCGGAAGCGAAAGCTCCTCGAAAAACAGAGAAAGGGCAAAAAACGGATGAAGATGGTTGGCTCGGTAAGCATCCCGCAAAGCGCCTTTCTGGCCGTCCTGAAATCCGGCACTGAATGAAAGTGAAAATAGCCTTCAGAAAGGACGAAAACGATTTTGAGCGCGTTCGAAGATAATCCTTAACAAGTCTCTTGAGATGGAATCCCGCATGGACAGCTCTGCAACAGATATAACTCCCGGTCTGTACATTCACATCCCCTTCTGCAAAAGCAAATGTCATTACTGTAACTTCTATTCGACTGCCTCTCTCAGCCGAATCGACGAATTCCTGAATGCACTCTCCACGGAAATGGCAATGTACCAAGAGACATTCACCCGGTTTGACACGATCTACATCGGCGGGGGCACTCCTTCTCTCCTTGCTGTAGAGCATTTCGATAGCATTCTGTCGAAGATCCGGAATGCCTTCATCGTTTCGCCAAACCCGGAAATCACCATCGAGATCAATCCGGCGGATACTGCACGGGAATATCTCGAATCGCTCCGTCAGCTTGGAGTCAACCGCCTCAACATCGGTGTCCAGTCATTTGACAATACGGTTCTGGCTTTCCTGAAGCGCAGGCACTCCGTTCATCAGGCCCTGGACACCATAGAAACCGCCCGCAAAGCCGGATTTGAGAATATCGGCATTGATCTGATCTATGGGGTACCCGGACAGGATATGATTTCATGGCGTGACACCGTTACACGGGCCCTTTCTTATGAATTGGCACACCTTTCCTGCTATCAGTTGACCATCGAAGCCGGCACGCCCCTTGGTCTCCGGCATGAACGGGGAGAGATTGTTTTCCCAAACGAGGATCTGCAGCATGCGTTCTTCATAACAACATCTGAGACCCTCGAGAATGCGGGATATGTCCACTATGAGGTATCCAGTTTTGCGAAAGACATGTCCCTGGCATCACAACACAATCAGAAATACTGGAACCATACATCTTACCTCGGTCTGGGCCCGGCTGCGCATTCTTTCACGGGACATACACGATGGTGGAATCACCGTTCTCTTGATAAATATATCAGGGATATCGAAACGGGAAAGCCGCCTCTCAGTGCCTCAGAGATGCTGGACAGAGAACAATTATATCTGGAAGCCCTCTTCCTCGGTCTCCGCACGAAGAGGGGTATCCACCTGCACAATTTTTCCGGCAGATATGGTTATGATCTCATTTCAGAGAAAGGTGACGTTCTGGCAAGACTTGTTAAGGCGGGATTCATTGAAATAAAAAACGGTTACCTGCAGCCTACCCGCACCGGCCTCGCGGTAGCCGACACCCTTGCCCTTATATGAATTCTCGGGAAAAGCGAGGGAAAATGGCTTCTATGAGTTTTGGTTCTCCTCATACCTCAGGTAGCGGAAAAGGACAACGCTCATGAGAACCATACAACCCGTCAGCGAGATAGCCAGGGCGAACTGCCCGGCGTCCCCCAGAACTCCCATGCCCGTCGGTATCAGACCGGCTCCGATAAGATACGCAAAAAATATGGTCATCGAAATGAAAATGTTTCTCACGTTATCGGAGCTGATGCGGGAAAGAACGGTAAATCCTGCAGGGAAAAAGCAGGCGGAAAGCATAGGCTGCATGAAGACCATAAAAAGAAGCCAGCCGTCGGGGACAATGCCCAGGAGAATGGTTGTAACGCCGTTGAATATGAGCGCATACTTCATTGTCCGCTTCGGCCCCAGGCGATCCGATATCCATCCGGAAATAAGAGCCATGACTACAGGGGGAATTCTCGAAATGCCGATAATAATGTTGGCGTAGCTCCTGTCATAGCCTCTTTCCGCCACCAGATAAAGGGGAAGCATGCTGAACACGCCCATGCTGGAAGCGATGCCGACGCTGAAAAAAATCATCATGATCCAGAAGGCAGGCTGTTTCATAAGGATTCCGAGATTTGTGAAATTGGGAGGCTCTCCCTTAAAATCTCCGCCCCGGCCAAAGCGCAGAAACAACAATCCTAAGAGAATCGATGAAGCGCCAATGAAAGCCAGAACTCCCTGCCATGAACATACCTTCAGCAGCAGTTCGGATATAAAGGGGGCAGCAATATACGCGACGGCGGGAGCCAGCTCATGCACGGCTATCGCTTTCCCCCAGTTACCGGCCCTGATGGAAGACGTGATGGTAGTGATTCCTGAAGGGAGATACGCTCCGGCTACCAGACCCAGAAGGACCAATCCCAGGTTGATGGCCCAGTGAGTCTTTCCGACTGCCACGATAAGAAGCGCAATGCCTGTGGCAATGGAAGACAGGATGATTATTCTCCTATGAGTCAGCCACCGGAAGAGGAATCCGGAACCCACAAGGGAGCTGCAGTAGCCGATAGAGATGAGAAGGAAAAAGCTGCCTGCCTCCGCATGAACCAGTCCGAGGTCCTTTTCGATGGAAGGCATGAGAGGTGCGGGAAGTATCCTGGACAGGAAGTTGAGAAAGAAGATACTCGTGACAAAAATCAGCAAGCACACTTTTGATGAGAATGACAACGGCGCTTTATCCATGAATCAAATGCTTCCTCATCCTGTTTGTTTTTTCTTCCCGGTGAGCTGCACCAGTATGCGACGTTCCCTCGGGCGGTTGTCGAAATCAATAAATACTATCTGCTGCCACGTTCCCAGTGCCAGACGTTTTTGGATAACAGGAACAGAAAGAGATGGACCGAGGAGTGCCGCTCTCACGTGGGCATGTCCGTTTCCATCGCCCCATCGCTCATTGTGCCGGTAGTATGCCCCCTCCGGGGCAAGGCGTTCTATTGCCTCCTTCAAATCACCGATTGCGCCCTGCTCATACTCGATAGTTGTGAGTGCAGCAGTAGAACCAGGAACAAAGAGCAGCACATGGCCTTCTTCGAGTCCCGCTTCGGTAATCCGGTCTGAAACATGCCGGGTAATGTCGATTATATCAGTATCTCCGGTTGTGGAAAAGGAAAGATACGATGAAGTTATTTCCATAGCCATATGAACTATCCTTTCTTTGACTAAGATGGAAACGCCCCCCTTTGTATCCCTCACTCTTTCATGGGGAAGGGATGAGAGGGGATGATTGCTGGGGACAAGGATTCGACGCAGATTTACTGATGCTCACGAAAACCTTAAATACATGTTTTGTACCATCCCGAGGATTGAAACGACGAGGTATCCTGTGTTCACTGCACAGGGTATAGTTCTTTCCCGGAATTTACCCTGAGTGAATATGAAGGGATCGAAACGACAGCGTGGGTATTTTCAAGGTTCCCTCTATATATACGGGAAGACGTTCTGCATGACCACCTGAAAATTCCATTTCACCCGTTCGGACCCGTCAACAATCTCCATATGCCCCGGGAAAAGGGTATCTATATCAAGCTCGGCAAGACTGCTGATGCTCTTTTTTAGAAGGGCACCGCTCCCTCCGGGAAAATCCGTCCTTCCCACATTCTGGCTGAATATGACATCCCCTGAAAAGAGGGCTTTTCTGGCAGGCCAGTATAATCCAATTGAGCCCGGTGAATGACCGGGAATATGGAGTATCTCAAACATTTCTTCGCCGAGTGTTACTTCTCCTGTATGCAGGCGCATGTTAATGCGAACATCAGGAGGCGCCATGCCGAACATGAAATAAATTCTGGGCCCCAGGCCATTCATGAAGGCAATTTCCTCTTCGTGCATGGCTATTTGCACCTCTGAATTACTAAACAACTCAGAACCCTCGAAGTGGTCGGGGTGGGAATGGGTGTTAATAATATATCGGATATCGCCTTTCATAATCCCGTCGTTTTCCATACTTTCCAGGAGATTAGGCAAATACGATTTCAAACCGGGATCGATGAGGGCATTCACGTTGCCGCCTATGTAGAAGCTGTTGCAGTTGTTGTCAAAATAATGTGTCCATTCATACACATAGATATCATCTGCTAATTTCATCGCTGCTCCTTTACTTTCGCGTAATTTCTTTGTCAACGGGGGTCCGTCCATTGTCCAGACCTTTTTATATGGAGAAAATAAAAGGCTAAAATTCAAATACGGTCCCGCAAAACGCGGGTTTGGTTATCTCCTTAAACTCCTCAGAAAGTCCCATGATGGTATGAATTCCCGTGCAGTGGGCAGGCGCAAAAAGTTCTACCCCATCCTCATGTATGAGTTCCTTTAAATAGGATTTCACATATTCAAGCTGTCCCTGGGATGTATCGTGCAAGTGCGTGCCCCCTATGATGGCCCTGATATTTTTTTTGAACATTTTCTTCACATAGGTAAGTATATTTACTATCCCCCGATGCGCACAGCCAAAAACCACCACGAACCCTTTCTCAGTATCCAACAAAAGAGAATTATCATCGGCGAAATCGTCGGGCACGAAAAAGTCGTTCACCCCCACAAGAAACGACGCGGGAATCTTTTCAACATCATTGGTTATCGGGATTGCGCCTGTGAGCCAAACGCGATCTGCCGCTTCATAGAGCCCCTCCCGAAAATCAAAACGGGCTTTGTACATTTTCTCCAGGTACTGCCTTTCAAAAGGTATTCCGATGAACACATCCTTTCTGCCAAAGGGTCCTATGTATTGCTGTCCGGTAATATGTTTTTTCTCAAATATTCTCGGGTGGGCCACGATATCAACAGGATGGCCTATGGCGATAAGCACTCTTTCCAATCCTCCCGTATGGTCTATGTGGCCGTGTGAAAGCAAAATCTTTTTGGTACGGGTCAAATCACGGCCCAGTGCCTGGGCGTTATCAACGCAAATGCCGAACCGCCCCGTATCATAGAGAAGTTGCATATCGTCTTTTTCGATTAACACAGAGAATCCATGTTCCCCTCTGAGCTTCAAGGAAAAAGGCGTATAATTTTCCGATAGTATTGTTATTCTCATACCCCGAAATTGTCCTTCCTCTTTTATGAATGGATACTTCATACCATAAGGGTACTTTGTTGCAAAGAAAAACTCTTGACACGGGCTCATTGCGAGTGGTATTTGTTATTCGAATATTTGATAATTATAGAAATATCAAAATGTATAGAGGACGTGGCACATGACAAAAGGAACTAGAAAATTGACGTTGCAGGAGCGTAATCGTGTGGTAATGGCACTCAAGGCCTTATCCAACGAAAACCGCATGGCCATCTTCGAGCATATCAGGAGAGGGCATGGCCGGGAACAGTTCAATGCGGACAACCGCCTGTCCGTGTGTTGCGTGGCGGAAAATTTCAACATATCCCTGTCCACAATATCCCATCATATTAAAGAACTTAAATCCGCCGGACTGGTGAATTGCGAACGACAGGGGCAGACTATTCTCTGAGTTGCCGATGAGGAAACCATCAGGATGGTGGTTGAATACCTTATGAGCGGTAAAGAAGATTAAAAACTGACGAGGACACAGATGCATTATAATTCAACCGAAAAAGATAATACCATGAATCGTCCAAATTGTAGCGTGCTCCCTGCGGCCTCGCAATGACCTCCGGCATGCGGGGTTCAGGTGAGCCTGCCAAGTCTTAATCAGCCGTTTGTCGTCGGTGTCGTCGAGACCCCTGTGGGTACGGTACCTCAGATATCGTCTGCCTTAACATGGCGGGACCACTGGGGTACTATAAAAGCCCGCTGGGGCGTCGGCCGCATGGATTACACCATCGAACCCGGTATTTACGCCCTTGGAAACCCAGGCAATGAGTCTCCCGTTTTGGTGACTGCCAACTACAAGATGAGTTTTGACCGGCTCCGTGAGGCCCTTTCCGGACGGAATGCATGGATACTCGTCCTGGATACGGATGGGATCAATGTCTGGTGTGCCGCCGGTAAGGGAACCTTCGGGACTGAGGAGCTGCTCCATCGGCTCATATTGAGCGGCCTCACCAAAATCGTAACCCACAGGGAACTTGTCCTGCCACAACTTTCCGGCCCCGGTGTCGCCGCCCACCAGGTGAAGAAATTATCAGGATTCAGGGTTCACTACGGCCCCATCCGGGCGGTGGATGTACCCTCCTATCTGGACTCCGGCCTCAAAGCAACACCGGAAATGCGCGTAAAGACGTTTACTCTGAGGGAGAGAATAGTTCTCATCCCGATTGAACTTGTCGCCGCATTCAAGGCAGTTCTGTTGATTCTCCTTGCGTTTTTCCTCCTTGGCGGCCTGGGAGGACCTGCGGGTTACTGGGCTAATGCGATCAATTACGGCCTTTTTGCCAGTGTGGCTCTTCTTACCGCAGTTATAGCCGGAGCTGTCCTGACGCCGATCCTGCTTCCTATTCTTCCCGGAAAAGCCTTCTCGTTCAAGGGTTTTATCACAGGCATACTTGCAGCGGCGCTTCTCTTGGTAGTTCGGAATCCCGACCTTACCCTCTGGCCGGGGAGGTTGGAGACGCTGGCGTGGTTTTTCCTGGTACCTGCATGTGCGGCGTATCTTGCGATGAATTTCACCGGTGCATCGACCTACACCTCTCTTTCCGGTGTAAAGAAGGAAATGCGCTTGGCCCTTCCTCTGGAGATAGGGGCCGGCGTGGCGGGGCTGGGATTCTGGCTTACCTCCCGCATTATCGCATAGGAGCGTAACGAATGAAACGATTGACCTACCTAAAAAATGTGGTGACTCTGAAGCTCAACGAAGAGAAATGCATCGGCTGCGGTGCGTGCGTTGAAGTCTGTCCTCAAGCCGTCATCGGGATAAACGGTGTGAACCGCGCGTGGATACAGGACAGGGATGCCTGCATGGAATGCGGCGCCTGCAACCGCAATTGCCCGACGGAGGCAGTTTCTGTGCAGGCCGGTGTGGGCTGTGCCGCCGCCGTCATCAATACCATGCTGGGGAGGGACCCTTCATCCTGCTGCTGCACCCTCGAATCGTGCGAGGGCACCGAAAACCAGGGCAAGACCTCGTGCTGTTAGAGAGGCATAAAAAAGCTCTGGCATTTTTCTCGCGGATAGAATAAAAATTCACGGCTTAGATAAACATCCGGCGATCAGTGATCATTATAAAAGGAGTTTTTATGAATCAGGAAAACCTTTCTTTTCGCGGCGGTTCTAAATATGTTCTTGATGACGAACTTGCAAAGATCGTGAATGTCTCCATGGCCCTGGAAATGCCCCTCCTGCTCAAAGGAGAACCGGGTACAGGCAAGACGATGCTCGCCCACGCCATTGCAGAAAGCCTTCAGATGCCTTTGATTGTGCTGAACGTGAAGTCCAGCATGAAACTCGTGGAAGCATTGTATCAATACGATACCCTGACGCGCCTTAACGACAGCCGTTTCGGGGATTCCAGACGCAATGTGAGCAACATCGAAGAATACATCCGTATGGGGAAAATCGGCCAGGCATTTGTATCGGAAGTGCGAACGGTACTGCTGATCGATGAAATAGACAAAGCCGACAGCGATTTTCAGGATGACATGCTCGATGTTCTTGATCAGATGCAGTTTGATATAATAGAGATTGACAAGACAATAACCGCCCGCAACCGGCCGGTAATAGTCATTACATCCAACGCCAAGAAAGACCTTTCCGATCCCTTCCTGGGCCGCTGTAATTTCCACCACATCGCCTTTCCCGATGTGGGGCTGATGCGGCTTATTGTAGATGTTCATTTCCCCAATCTGGACAAGGAATTGTCCGAGGCGTGCATTGAAGCTTTCTATCGCCTGCGAGATCTCAAGGGAATCGAGAAGAAACCGGCCACCCGGGAGTTGATCAACTGGATCCGCGCACTGAAGACGGATTCCCATTTCCAGATGAAATCACTTTCCCGGGGGAATACGCCTCATATGGGAATTCTCTTCAAGAAGAGCGCCGATCTCACAGCGGCAACCCAGCAGATAGCAAGAATGCGCTGAGAGGAACCGGATTTGTTTATCGAATTTTTTTATACGTTGCGCGAACGGGGGCTCCCCGTGTCTCCCACATCCTTTTTGCGGCTCCAGAAGGCGTTGAGCCTTGGCATAATCATGTCCGTCGATGATTTTTACACGGCTGCCCGGGCGATCCTCATCAAAAGCGAGCGCTATTTCGATATGTATGATCAGGTATTTGCTCATTTTTTCAAGGGGATCGTATTGCAGGCACCCGACACGGTTGAACTGACAGAGATTGTGAGATCCCTTCTGGAAGAATGGCTGAAGAATCCGTCCGACATCGCAGAGGCTTTAGGACTGGACGAATCAACGCTGAAAAAAATGACACCCGAGGAGCTGGTCAAATATTTTCTTGAAGCCCACCATGGCGGCAACAGGTGGATCGGCACAGGAGGCACATCACCTGTGGGGCACTCAGGCTATCATCCCGGCGGGATGCGCGTGGGCGGCCAGTCCCGCAATAAATCGGCCATCAAAGTGGCCATGGAACGGCGATATAAGGATTATTCACAGGAAGGACCCCTGACAGAGGTTCAGATGAGCGAGGCCCTGAAGCGATTGCGCCGGATGGTCCCCTCCGGGCCGAAGGATGTGGTCAATGTGGATAAGACCATCTATGCGACGATGAAGAACGCCGGAGAAATCGAAATCATTTTTGACCGTCATCTATCTGATCGTCTCAAGATAATCCTGATGATTGACAACGGCGGCTGGTCCATGGAACCCTACATAGAAGTGGTGCAGACCCTGTTTCACTACGCCCGGAGCCAGTTCAAGGACCTGAAGATATACTTCTTCCATAACACCATTTACAGCCGTGTCTGGCAGGACCCGCAGCGGCGATTCAAACCGGAACCGATGGACGATTTCATCCGTAAGGATCCGGAAACGCGGCTGATCATCGTGGGAGATGCAAGCATGGCCCCCTATGAGCTGATCCATAACAACGGCTCCATATACGTCGATGAGATAGAAGTAGGGACCGGCCTGGAACGTTTGAAATATCTCGCCCACACCTTCCGCCATGCCGTCTGGCTCAATCCCCAGCCAGAGCAGGAATGGCGCTATACCTGGACTATCGGCACGATCCGACAGGTCTTCCCCATGTTCG
>PDVJ01000191.1_pt1 | contig 18830 bp, 15 predicted proteins | sample 1369811 | NCBI WGS metagenome assembly PDVJ01 (sample SAMN07795376, study PRJNA414565) | Alkali sediment metagenome, whole genome shotgun sequencing project. | reverse complement strand
CAACCGCTTCATACCGGCCGCCCCTCAGAGCGTCGATCAACTCTTTTTCGCTGGTGATTTTCGAGAAAAACCGAGTGGCACAGAGGCCGACGTCAGACACCTGGTGAGCGTCGCTTCCTCCGGTTCCGGCTAGGCCGATTCCTTTCGCCACTTCAGAGGCAAAGCGGTTTTCTTTTTCCGTCACTTTGCTGTTTAAAACCTCAAGGCTGTCCACCTTCCTGAAAAGAGGTCTTTCCATGGCTTTTTCCGGAGTCAGCCCCAGTTGACCGGACCCGAAAAGGAGAAAACCCCGGAATGGATGCGCCGCAATGATGAAGCCCTCCACTTCTGAAACCACGCTCCTTAGTTCATCCAGTTTGATAATGCCCTGAATCGGAGTTTCCAATCCAAAGACCAGCATGTCCCCTTGATCGGTAGTGATCTCGTTCCCTCGCAGAACAAGAAAATGGTGCTTATGACTCAGCTCATCCACAGCGGCTTTGTCCCAGAGGTAATTGTGATCTGTGAGGCAGACACCCTGCAGGCCGATCCTCTTCGCCTCCAGGATCACATCGTCAACTGCACATGAAGATCTATGATTACCCCTCCGGCGTCTGCGGCATGCCCCTCCGTGGTCTTCCCAAGGTCCTTTTCCGAAATTCTTCCAGGCTCCGACTTCGTCGCTTTCTCCGTGTTTTTGCTCTCTGCAGAAATCCTTTCTCTTTTCCCACCTTCAATCAGGTTGGCCGCTTGCTCGGCGGTGGCACAGCACTCCACAAGAAGATTCGCAAAATGCCTGCACCCCTTTCGCCCTATATTTTTTTGAACTTTCTGTGAAAAGCCTTGTTCAAGCGCGCAAAACCCGACAGCCTGTTGAAGGACCGGGATGGCCTTAGGACATTCAGGAGTCGTCCAGCGCTTGAACCGTCCTTCGATGGATCGGATCACCATGTCGGAGAGGCCTATGGAAACATCGAGCTCAACTCCGTAGATGTCATCTTCCAGAACGCCGTAAGCCCGGAGCGTATCTTCGTCCCTCCTCTCAATCCCCACGACCTTGTTTCGCATGAATTTAAGCATGGCTCGATCCGTCGTCTCAGTCGCTCAGATTACTGGTGGCACGGACAATCTCTCTTTTTCCCTGGTACGGAGTAAATGACACGGTGGCACGGACAAACGCAGTTTGTCCGTGGTATTAGCTCAGTCCTCATCACTCGCGGCTTCTTGTGGGAGGCTGTATCCCTTCCACCAGGGGGCTGTCCGGAGCAAAGGCAATACAACTGTCATAAAGCCTCACATTCTCCTTCACCAGCCGAGCATAATACTCCTTGGCCTTCCTGCGGTCTTCAGGGGCTTTTGCCAAGGCATCCTTGGTAAAGGAAAGAATGACCCCCTGGCAGCACTCGTCAAGCATGTTGAGCAGTTCCCCAAGGTTTTCGCGGTCTCCAACCAGGCCTTTCATGATTTTGAGCAGCCCGGGACCGATGCGAATGCCGATCGCCTTACGAAGACTCTCTAAGGCATCAGGCGGAATCGCCCTGTCGCTCCGACAGACTTCTGCGCGGACCTCTGCCAGTTCAAGGTCAGGGAGCTTCACCAGGATTTCAACGAATGCATCCATCAGGGAATCTTGCAGCCGGCAGCAAGCCTTCACTGAGCTTCCGTCGATATGCTCCACGCTGGTCGATCTGTTTCTGGAAAAAAATAAGATATGGGGCATGACCCGAGCTCCTCTCGCGTCTGGGCGAGCAGACCGCCCTGTTGTACTTCCACCTTCCCCTCCCATAGGAAGAGATCAGCGTAAGGGATGATGTTGATTTACCGGAATCATTTCACTTTTTCAACCTGCACCAGGCAGGTGTTGCAGGGGAAAGCGCCTGCCGGCGACTTTTCATCCCTGGTCAGCACATTCAAGCACCCTCCAAGATCCACGCCTTCTGCATCCGGGCGATACCACGCCCCTGCATCGAAGCTCACGACCCCCGGCATGATCCGGTCCGTGACTTTGGCCGTCACCATCATCTTGCCACGGTCATTGTACATCCTCGCTCTGTCGCCGTCGATGATGCCCCGCGCTTCGGCGTCTTCGCGACTCAGCCACACCGCATCGTCTGCAAGAGCCTTCAGGCTCGGAATGTTGTCAAATTGTGAATTGACCCTTGTCTTGGCGTGTGGGCTCACCAACTGAAGAGGGTATTTGCCCGCCAGAGGATCCCTCGTCCCTTCCCAGGGCTCGATGTATTTGGGGATGGGAGGGAGAAGAGGGTTATTCCTCTCCGCGATTTTCTGACTGTAGATCTCGATTTTGCCTGAAGGGGTTGGGAAAGGCAGGTGGTTTTCTACCTGAGCGCGGAAAGCCACCCAGGGTTCCTCTATCTCGATTTGGTGAAAGCCTTTCTGCTTGAAAATCTCATATTCAGGGAGATCGGCCGTGGCCTTTACGAATGACTTCAACCATTCTTCATCAGACTTGTCGTTGTACCCTCTGATCCCCAGGCGTTGCGCGAGCTCTGAAAAAATCTCCAGATCCGACTTCGTCTCCGGTAACGGCTCTATGGCTTTGTTGAGAAAAGTGAAATAAGGGCTGCCGGACCATGGCTGTCCTATGTCCTCGCCTTCCATTGAAGTCGTGACCGGCAGAACAAGGTCGGCAAACCGTGCAGTCGGTGTCATGAACCGTTCATGGATGACAATGAACTCCGGTTTCTTGAGAGCTTCGATTCCCTTGTTCACGTTGAGAAACTGATTCAGCAGATTGCAGCCCACGATATAGAGCAGCCTGATATCACTTGGATAGCCCCCGGCTTTTCCCTGAATCAGAGCGTTGTACAGGTCGCTGATATGAATCTTCGGGCTCAACTCTCCCGGCACCGGGAGAACCTCTTTGAGAAAACCGATGGGCACACGACCGACCCCACCCGCGGTGTAGCCGCCAGTGATTCCGATGTTGCCGCTCATGGCCGACAACACGCTCGCCGCCCGGTGGTACTGCTCTCCATAGGCGCTCCGGCCCGGAGCCCACCCGGCAATAAGGGCAGCAGGTTTGACGGCCGCATAGTCCCGGGCCAGGGCCTGAATCACATCCGAGCTCACACCGGTGATTTCCTGCGCCCATTGAGGGGTCTTGGCTACGCCGTCTTCTTTTCCAAGAACGTAGTCTGCAAATCTTTCAAATCCGTGCGTGCAGGTCTTGATGAACCGGTGATCGTAGAGGTTCTCGGTGATCATGACATAAGCCATTGCGATCATCATGGCGGTGTCCGTGCCCGGCCTTACAGCAATCCACTGCTGCCCGAGCGCCTTCCCGGTCTGGTTCAACCGGGGATCAACACAAATGATCCTGGCTCCGGACTTTTTTGCCTGCCCGAGGTAGTAAACGGTGTCCGGACCAAATCGTGTGACGATCGGATCAAAACCCCAAAGAATGATCAGCTTGGAATGGAGAAAATTGTCCCGGGTCGTGCCTGTGAAGGCTGTTCCGAAAGTTACAAGGGATGAAAACAGGGCCGCCTCAAAAGAAGTGATCCCCCACCAGGTCGTGCAGCCTCCAAAGAGAGAGAAAAAGCGGCGGGCAGATTTGCCCATTCCTTGAAGCGGGCTGATGGAGCCTGAGTAGTCCATGAGAAAAATGTCACTGTTCCCATGAGTGCCCTTCACCCTCTGGAGCTCTTTTGAAACGGTCTCCAGAGCCTCCTCCCATGAAATGGGTTCAAACTTCCCCTCTCCCCTTTCCCCAACCCGCCTCAATGGCTTAGTCAACCGATCCGCAGCGTACACGACGTCCTTTTGCGCAAGTCCGCGAACACAGGCTTTGAGGCTGGGCATCGGCCGCTCGTCCGTGCCGATACCCACAATACGCCCGTCTTTAACACGGACCCTCAAGATACATCGTGCGCCACAGTCGTAAGAGCAGCTCGTGAGGACCACTTTTTCGTGTGAATCCTTTGAAGTCATGCAATCACCTGATGCTCTGGTAACAGTTTAGCTTTTTGAATTCAACCTCTGTCGGCTGAAGCGGACAGAGCGAGGGACAAAGAGACAGAGGCACAAAGCAGAAAAACCATTCTACTCTATCCCTTTGTCCGTCTGTTCCTCTGTGCCTTTGTCCCTTTCTTTCTTTGTGCCTATGTGCCTTTGCGACTTTGTGCCTCTCTAAGCCATGTTGTTTGATACAAGCCTCATGTTGCTGTAAGAACGTAGAAGCTATCCTTAAATAGGTTGTCGCTTTTAAATCCCCCTTTGATAAAGGGGGACTCAGGGGGATTTGCTTTGACGCGCCCTTTTCAAGACCCGCCCGCTACTTCCCTTTCATCGTTTTCACGACCAGATAGATCAGGAAGAGGACTCCCACTGCGACAAGAACCCACCAGATTTCTTCATAGTATCGGTTCAGCAGCTCCTTTTGAGTGTACAGGTAATATCCTAGGGCGGCCAGAATGATAGTCCAGAGCCCGGAGCCAAGGGTCGTGTAAAAGAGGAAGGGTTTCAGATCCATTTTGGCGAGGCCCGCCGGCAGGGATATCAACTGCCGCACCGCAGGCACAAGGCGGCCGATAAAGGTGGAGCTGTTGCCATACTTGAGAAAGTAGCGTTCCGATTTCTCCACGGATTTGCGGTTGATGAGCATCAAATGGGCGATCTTTGTGTCTGCCAGGGAGTAAATCAGCTTGCGGCCGAGGAGCAATGCGAAATAGTAGTTAAATATCGCCCCCAGCAGACTTCCCAGAATTCCACAGAGAATCACCAGGTAGACATTCAACTCGCCCTGGGCAGCCTTCCAGGCTGCAGGTGGGATAACCACTTCAGAGGGGAATGGAATAAACGAGCTCTCGATGGTCATGAGCAGAGTGATGGTAAAGTAGTTGATGTTTGCCATGTACCAGTCAATGACGCTGTTGAAATAGCTAAAGATCATGCAGTTTCCTCTTTCCGGGGGTTCTCAAACTTCTTGTTTTTGGGGCGTGGACCAGACTTTACTTCAATTTCCCTTTCCTCTTCAAGGGCTAAACTTCCGCCAAGGAGCCTCGAAAAGCCAAAAAGCGTNTNCNGGCNTGCTCATTTCAAGGAGTTACGGACGGGTGATGCCCGCCCGCTTCGCCTGACGGCTCGCGATTCGGCGGGCACTGCCTCCCCCCTCGCTGTTCCCCTCGCNTTCGCTCGGGGCCATCGGGTCCCCCATTCCGTAACTCCATGAAATGAGGAAGGCCTCCCGCCAGTCACTNCAGAAAAGGTCCCAGCTCTGTCCGATGCGCGGCTCGTTGCAAGAGATTGCTGAGTAAGCACAGGCAAACACTTTTTGACGTTACCAGTTGCGAAGAGAATGGGGGCTGTTCCAAGCTCATTGACTTCCTTTTCTTGATATTCGATAGTTCATTCCATGAGATTCATCGCAGACCTCCACATCCATTCCCACTTTTCCCGTGCCACTTCCAAGAGCCTTGTTCCGGAAGATCTCTTTGTCTGGGCACAGAAGAAGGGGATCACGGTTATCGGCACCGGTGACTTCACCCACGCCGGCTGGCTCAGCGAACTCCAGGAGAAATTGCAGCCCGCTGAAAACGGCCTTTACCAGCGCCTTTACCAGCTTAAACCCGAATTGCAGAAGAGACTCGCGGAAAGGATTCCTGTATCCTGCTCCTCGCCTGTCCGGTTTGTGCTGTCTGGAGAGATCAGCTGCATCTACAAACGCGATGGGAAAACCAGGAAGATTCACAACCTGATCCTTATGCCTGATTTTGAAACCGTAAGGGACCTGAACGAGCGTTTGAGTCGCATAGGAAACCTGAAATCGGACGGACGCCCGATCCTTGGTCTGGATTCAAGAGATCTTCTTGAGATTGTCCTGGAAACCAGTGACCGCAGTTTTTTCATCCCTGCCCACATCTGGACTCCCTGGTTTTCCCTCTTCGGCTCAAGCTCCGGCTTTGATGCGATCGAAGAGTGTTTCGGGGACCTGACCGGTCACATCCACGCCCTTGAAACCGGCCTCTCCTCTGATCCACCCATGAACCGCCGCCTCTCCACCCTCGACGATTACCTTCTCGTGTCCAATTCTGATGCTCACTCCCCTGAAAAGCTGGGAAGGGAGGCGAATCTTTTTGATACGCCTCTCGATTATGACAGCCTGCTGAAAGCGATGATTGAAAAGACGGGATTTGAGGGCACGATCGAGTTCTTTCCCGAAGAAGGCAAATACCATTACGACGGACATCGAAAATGCCGGATCAGCCTTCACCCTTCACAGACCAGCGGATATAAAGGTCTCTGTCCGAAGTGCGGCAAACCGGTTACTGTCGGCGTGCTCCACAGGGTCTATGATCTCGCAGACAGGGAAGCTCCCAAACTCCCAAAAGCTTTCTACAGCATCATCCCTTTGTCTGAAATCCTCTCCGAGATTCTTGGCTGCGGCCCCTCCACAAAAAAGGTGACGGCGGCCTATGAGGAAGTCCTCGCCGCCCTCGGTCCCGAACTCCACATTCTCATGGATAGTCCCCGGAAGGACATTGAACGCGCAGGAGGCCCGCTTCTGGCGGAGGCGATTGATCGAATGCGCGAGACCAGAGTCATCCGGCAGGAGGGCTACGACGGAGAGTATGGTGTGATCCGCCTTTTTGACGAGGCGGAGAAAATGACCCTCCGGGGACAGGCGGCGCTTTTCAATACACCGGTGGAGACAACGCCGCCTGCAGAGGAGAGAACTCCCCTTCCTCTAAGTCTTCCGACGCGAGAAGTGCACGAACAGCCTGAACCTTACCAGACGTTTCTCTTTGATCCGATCCTCGATCCGCTCAATCCGGCGCAAAAGGAAGCCGTGCTCCACCAGGGGAGCCACCTGCTGATCGTTGCCGGGCCCGGCACCGGCAAGACCATGACGCTCACTCACAGGATGGCTTATCAGATCCGTAGCCAGCTTGCTTCGGCCGAGGAGATTCTCTCCCTCACCTTCACCAACAAGGCTGCAGCAGAAATGAGGAAAAGGCTGACGGCTCTTCTCCCCAAAGAGCATCGCGCTCAAATTCAGGTGTCCACCTTCCATGCCTTCTGCCTGGAGGTCCTCAGGGAAAAAGGATCTCTCCTTGGGCTTCCCCCGGATTTCGGCCTCTTTTCAGAAACAGATTCTGCCGCGCTCGCCCAACAGGTCCTCTCGGAATCGAAGAAAGGGATTCGAAGTGTCTCCAGGTTCCCAAGAGAGCTCTCTCGCCTGAAGCTGGCTTCCCTGGATGAGGGCAAAAAGAGCGATCCGCTCTTTGATCTTTTTCAGGAGTACCAGCTAAAGCTGCGGACCTTGAGGATGCTTGATCTCCATGACCTGGAAGTGGAAACCCTTCGGCTCTTTCAAAACCATCCTGAGGTTGCCGCCGAGCTTGGAAAACGCTTTCCTAAGATTTTCGTTGACGAGTACCAGGACACCAACCGCACCCAGGTCGAAATCCTGAAGTTGATGGTTTCGTGCGGCACGCATTTGCCGTGCGCCTTGCACCGTGTCGAAGACCCTGTCGCAGATCCTGAGCTTGGTCGAAGGGAGCGAAGTCGAAGGGAGCCCTCTTCCGTTTATCTCTGCGCCATTGGGGATCCGGATCAGGCCATTTACGGTTTTCGAGGGGCGGAGGTGACAAGTTTTTTCCATTTTGCCGATGATTTTCCCGGTGCGAAAGAGGTGGCCCTGGCCACAAACTACCGCTCCACGCAGACGATCCTCGATGCAGCTTCGGCCCTGATGGAAAAAAATAAGGCTCTCAAAGGTATAGCGGGGATTGGTGAGCCTATCCACCTTTCTCCGTGCAGAACGGAATCTGAAGAAGCAGAAATGATCGTGGAACAGATCGAGAAGCTCATTGGAGGAACCTCCTACTTCTCTGTGGACAGCGGCCGAACCGATTTTCAGGAAGCGCGTACGAGCCTCAGTTTCGGCGACATCGCCGTTCTTTTTCGTCTCAACGCTCAGGGCGATGCACTTGAACAGGCCGTTTCGAGAGCCGGTATTCCATTTGTAAGGTCAGGGGAAAAACCACTGACCCAGCGCTATCCGGTCGATGTGATTTGGCGGTTCCTCCAGACACTGGCCCATCCGGAGAACAGCCATTACTCAGGAGCCTATCTTTCGCTTTTGCGCAAATACGACCTTACTCCCTCCCCCCTCGCCTCCTCTCTCTCGGATATTCCTTCCTCTCCCCTGGGAGGAGAGAACAAAGGTGGGAATAAAGGTGGGGGTGGACAAAAGGTCATTGAGCTGATTGATCAAGCCGTCGCCATGCATGGTTTTGAGGAACTCTTGGAGGATGCTGCGGAAGCCCTTCGAGGCCTCAAGGAACTCGCTCACACCTTTGGTTCCGATGTTCACTTCTTCCTGGATACCCTGTCCCTTGAGCGCGGAATCGATCATGCCGGTCTGCTCGGAGATCGCGTGGCGCTCATGTCTTTGCATGCGGCCAAAGGCCTTGAATGGCCTGTGGTGTTCATCTCAGGGTGCGAGGATCAGCTGCTCCCCTGCACCCTTTTCGGAGATCACGATGAAGCGGAAGAAAAGAGGCTCTTTTATGTCGGTATGACCCGGGCCCAATCCAGGCTGATCCTCTCTCATGCTGAACGCCGCTCCCTGAACGGCCGACCTCTCGACATGAAACCGTCTCCTTTCACCCTCCTTATCCCACAACACCTGCGCCGACCTCTGGAGCGAAAGCCCTGGAAGCCGAAGAAGAAGCCGCCCAACCAACTCCAATTATTCTAGCATCTGAGTCTGTACCTTCTTCGCAAGCTGCGTAGAAGCAAAAGGGCGAACCGCAGAATACCCGCCTGCCCTGCGAACTGCTTTGCCCCGCAACGGTAGTCGTGACACTCGTAAGCAGAGCGCATCTATCTAAAACGTGCTTGAGGGCATGGCGGGCAGGTCGAATAACGAATAACGAACGCCGAAGGGAAGCACAGAAGAGCTTTAACTTCATCATTCGAAATTCCTTGTTCGATATTTGACATTCGGGTTTCGGAATTCGTCTTTGGTTGCGGCCAAAGGCTTGCATTAGAGTTTAGTGTTTGAAAGCTCTTTGGCCGGTGAAGACCATGGTCACCTGGGGCTTTGCCTCGTTGCAAGCCTGAATGGCCTCGAAATCTCTCATGGAGCCGCCCGGGTGGACCACTGCGCGGATTCCTTCTTTGATCCCCACGTCCACGCCGTCCCGGAAGGGAAAGAACGCATCAGAGACCATGGTCGACCCGATGAGGCCGCCTTTGGCCTTCCTGGTCTCCTCGTCAATTTCTTCCAGGACAGATCGGTTTTTCTCTCCCCCTTTGATCTTCAGCTCCATCTCCTTGTAAGGCACGCCGTGCTTCCCGAAGCACAGCCAGTCGGCATATTTGGTGTAGGCTTTGTAAACAGCGATTTCAGCAACCCCGACCCTGTCCTGCTCGCCGGTCCCGATGCCGGCTGTGACGCCGTCCTTCACGTAGATCACCGAGTTCGAGCTCACTCCCTGTTCGACCTGCCAGCCGAACAGCATGTCCGCATACTCGTCCTCAGTCGGCTTTCTTTCAATCACGTAACTCTTGCCTTTGTACTCGCAGGTCGCAGGCAGGAAGTCCTTTGGAGACTTGATGCGGTTGAGTGGAGACTGTTGAATAATGAGGCCGCCGTCTATCAGGCTCTTGAAATCCACGAACCGGGTGTTCGCATAAGCGGAGAGCTTGTTGATTTTGCCGATTCGGATGATCCGGAGATTTCCTCTCTTCGCCAGAATGGGAACCGTCCCCTCTTCAAACTCCGGCGCGGCCACCACCTCCAGGTAATTCTGGGCGATCAGCTCCGCCGTGGCTTTGTCCACAGGCCTGTTAAAAGCGACCGCCCCGCCGAAGGCGGCGATCCGGTCCGCCATGTTTGCCTTCTCATACGCGTCTGCAAGGCTCGATCCATACGCCACGCCGCAGGGGTTGTTGTGTTTGACAATGACCGCCAGCGGTTTCTCCGTCAGGTATTTCATGATGTTCATGGCGTTATCGATGTCCGTCAGATTGATTTTCCCGGGATGCTTTCCCTCCTGGATCATGTCCTCTTCGCTGATCGCTGAAACCAGCCCTCTTCCCGGCTCAATGAACTGGCAGCCTCCAATGACGAGGTTGCCGTTCACAAGTTCATAGAGAGCCGCCTCCTGGCCGGGGTTCTCCCCATAGCGGAGACCCTTCTCAATGATCTGGCCTGCCTTCTCGTCAGGAAGCTTCCACGCTCTTTTTCTGTAAACCAGCACCTGATCCCCGAATGAGATGGTCATTTGAGAGGGGAAGTGGTCATCCATCATCGTCTTGTACATTTTCTTCAGATCTTCAGTCATCGCGTCCTCCCTGGTGATTTTTCTCTCGCCCGCTCTCGCTGCCGAAGGCGCGAGTCGCTTGAGCTCGCAGAGTCTTGAGAGTCTTGGCCTGATTTACTGAGCAGGTAAATCAGGCCAAGGGGCTCAGCCTGCCTCCGGCAGGGTGTTTATTATCCTGGTAATCCCATCTTTCAGCAAGGGCACATTGAAATTTATCAGTAAGCCTAACGGCTTTTTCGCTAAACGCAGATAGGTCAACAGCTGTTTTTTGTGAACGTCTCTCACTTCCTCCACGGATTTCAATTCCACAACGATGCGCTCTTCGACAAGCAAATCGATTCTGAATCCTTCCTCATGCACCTTTTTTCCCCTGAAGAAGATCTCAACGGGGACTTCGCTCTGGACCTGCACGCCGAGTCGTTCGAGTTCCATTACCATGCAGGTCTGATATACGGATTCGAGTAATCCAGGGCCCAGTTCTTTGTGAACCGAGATAGCCGCTTTAATAATCTGAGATGAAAACCTGTCAAGGTCCATGAAAACAAGGCCCCTTGCGTGAAAGCTTTTCGGTGAAGGACCAGAGGGCTATCAATCTGAATTGCCCTCTCAGCAATTCAGATTGAAACTCCTGTACACCTCCGTGTGCTCTGCGAGAGATGATCATGTCTTGTGTTTTTCGATGTAAGCGTAGGCATTGTGATTGTGGATCGATTCATAGTTTTCGGATTCCACGGCAAACCACGTGATGTTCGGATCCGTGTTCAGCTTCCGGGCAATGTCTCTCACGATGTCTTCCACGAACATGGGATTCTGATAGGCTCGCTCCGTCACGTACTTCTCGTCTTCACGCTTGAGCACGGAATAGACGTCACTGGAAGCGGAATCTTCCACCAGCTTGATCAAATCCTCGATCCAGACGAATTTTCTGAATCGGACCTGGAGCCTTACCTCTCCACGCTGGTTGTGGGCGCCGAATTCGCTGATCTCTTTAGAGCAGGGACAAAGGGTGGAAATGGGAACGTGGATGATCAGCATGAGATCCGTGTTTCTGTTCAAAGACCCCTTGATGGTGCATTCATACTCCATGAGACCCTGGCTGCCTGTGATCGGGGCCTTCTTGTTGATGAAATAGGGGAAGGTGACCTCCATGTGAGCACTGGCTGCATCCAGTCTTGTCTTCATCTCCTCCAGGATCTCCGAGAAATTGCGAAGAGAGATTCTGCGGCTGTGCTCATTCAGGATCTCCACGAACCGGCTCATGTGGGTTCCTTTGTACTGGTGAGGGAGGTTGACATACATGTTGATCTTCCCAACCGTCTGCTGCTCCCCTTCATCCTTATCCAGAACGGTGATCGGATAGCGGATCCCTTTCACTCCGACCTGGTCAATATCTATCTTCCTGTAATCTTTGTGGTTCTGTATGTCTTCCATGTTTTTCTCTTGCGCTCGCCATTATTAAAAATTGATTATTGATACGTTGGCGGACAAAGTCAATGGACAAAAGAAGGAAAGAATACAGAAGACAGTAGACAAAATACCGTAGGAGAAAAGAAAGGCAGAATAGGGAAAAACATGGCGATTGCCATTCGCCGCGTCACTCCGGCAGAAGCCGGAGTCCAGGTTCATGCGACGATTGCTGCTAACAAACCCTGGATTCCGGTTTTCACCGGAATGACGGAATGAGGTTCCACCTGTTTCTTTCATAAATGAATCCGAACGCGAAGCCTCGGAGTCGGTTGCTGTTTGCCGTATTCAGTTTTCTAGCTTGATTTTGCCGCGCATTTTGGGTATGTTGCATGAATCAGCGTTTCGGATTTCGAAATTAGGATTTCGGATTTGCCCTCTGTCGGGGCGTGGCGCAGTCTGGTAGCGCACTTGCTTTGGGAGCAAGGTGTCGGAGGTTCAAATCCTCTCGCCCCGACCACATCAATTTATCCGAGCGAACCTACCTGTGGTCACTTTATATGTTCTGAAGGCAAAAAACGGTAGGCGATACGAGGGCGTTACGAATGACCTTCATCGCCGTCTCCGAGCGCATCGTTCAAAGGGGACTAAAGGCGGGCAATTGTTGGATCAGTTCTTTATTTTTGACAGGTTTTTAGATGCACGGCAAAAGCACAGCTCTGACTGGCAGGCTTGTTTTTTTGCCATGCACGGCAAAAGCACAGCTCTGACTGACAGGCCTGGCTTTTTGCCTTGAATTCCCTGAAGAAGGCCTATATGATAAAAAAAATGATGAGATCTAACGCATAGGGCTGTACGGGTGTGCAGGCCTGATCAGATTCAGGGAATAAGGAGAGAGTATGGGCTTCAATCAAGGTGGCGGCAAAGGTGGATATGGCGGGGGCGGCGGAGGATACGGCGATGGACGTCCGAGGGAATTTCATAAGGCGACCTGCTCAGAATGCAAAAAGGAATGCGAAGTTCCTTTCAAGCCAAGCGGTGATCGTCCGGTCTATTGCAACCTGCTCAGAATGCAAAAAGGAATGCGAAGTTCCTTTCAAGCCAAGCGGTGATCGTCCGGTCTATTGCAAAGATTGCTATTCCAAAAAGAAGGCTGGCGGCCGCTGAGTCAAGCGCTGTTTTCGGCTTTGCTCTAACACTTGCCCCAAGCCTGTCCTGAGCCTGTCGAAGGATGCCACGGGCAAATGTGCGTCATCTCCTTCATCGAGGATCAAGACGTCATAAAAAAGATCCTCCAGAGGGTAAGTCCTCAAGCACTTGGGATTATGGGAAGTAAGCCCGCCACACTTCCGGCGGGTAAAGCCCCATCCACCTCCCAAAGCCAGAGGGTGGTAAGGTCCTCCGAATATATCCTTGACTACTCCACCTCCCACCTCACCGCGTCCAATAGTCATCTTTACGTAGACCCGGAGCAATCATCACAGCTCCCCTTGTGATCTCTCAAAAGATACAGGAAGGGTCTATCCGCACTTTCCTATTCTGCTGTGATTCATTTGGTCCCCTGTTTTAAAGCATTCACCCTTTAATCTATCGTTTTTAGCACTTTCCGAACGAACGATAGGAAACAGATCGCGAAGCAGGCAAATCCTAAAAATCTTCGAAGGTGGCCATCGTCAGCTTTTTTGTCTGGAAGTGTTGAAATGACCGACTTTTGACCCTTTGATGTGAATCGTAACCCGCGGTACGCGGGTCTTCCCAGTCTGGAGCGATGCTGGAAACGAATGAAAAGCCTTGATATCGCAGTTCGGCTTTGTCCTTGACGCACAAGGCCGGGTCCCGTATAGTCCGAGTCCGAAAAAAGGACTTCTTATCACCAGGCTTTGTTGCCGGTAAAAACAATGAAAACGAAATTACCTGACCTCGTTATTGGAGACATTGTCATAAACCCGCCGATCGTGCAGGGGGGAATGGGCGTGAGGATATCGCTGTCCGGCCTTGCTTCGGCCGTCTCAAACGAAGGTGCCCTGGGCACGATTTCCTGCGCGCTTATAGGAGGCCTTAAAAGCCACAGGTCTATGCAGGACTACATTAACGCAGACATGGTGGAACTCGCTGAACAGATAAAAAAAGCGAGGACCATGACAAAAGGCCCGCTCGCGGTAAACATCATGGTGGCGCTCACAAACTACTATAACCTCATCAAAACGGCGGTAGCGGAAGGCATTGATATAATATTCTCCGGCGCGGGCCTCCCCTCAAGCCTTCCGGAATACGTCAAGGGCTCAAGAACAAAAGCCGTGCCCATAATATCTTCCGGCAGGGCGGCGGATGTCATGTGCCGGCTCTGGATTAACAAGTACAAGTATGTGCCGGACGCCATAGTTCTTGAAGGCCCTCTCGCAGGTGGACACCTCGGCTTCTCGTTTACGGAACTTGAATCGGAAGAATCCATGCCGAAAGTTGAAAAGATACTCGTTGACGTGCTTGAAGTCGCCAGAAAATACGAAAAAATACACAACAAAAAAATACCTGTGATAGTGGCGGGCGGCGTATTTGACGGAAACGACATAGCGAAAATGCTGAAAATCGGCGCCGGCGGCGTGCAGATGGCAACCAGGTTTGCCTGCACGAACGAGTGCGACGCGGATATAAAGTTCAAACAGGCGTACATTGACTGCAAGAAAGGCGACGTGATGATTATCCGGAGCCCCGTGGGCATGCCCGGGAGAGCCATAAGAAACAAATTCCTTGAGAAATCAAAACGAGGCGAGATAAAATTCAAATGCGCCTGGCAGTGCCTCAAGACCTGCGTCCCGCCGAAATCCCCCTACTGCATAGCGGACGCCCTGCTTAACGCCGCTTCAGGCAACATCAACAACGGGTTTGTGTTTATCGGTTCCAACGCATACAGGTGCGAGAAAATAGTTTCCGTGAAAGAATTGATTAATGAACTCGTTGACGGCACGGAAAAAGCGCTCGGGCTGAGATAGCCGGCAGATCGCGCCGTCCTATTCTACGATCAACTCGGCTGTGGCAAATCTGATCAGCCTGACGATCACACTCTCTGGGTGATGGAGCGTTTCGTCACTGAGGTAGATACTGTACCAATCGTCTACTCTTACCCAATCAGCTCTTCGCTCAACTTGCGACCTTCGCTCTTTCCCTCTCCTTCTCTCAACTCCTCCCTGTATGAAATACTCAAGAAGGTGTGCCTTGCGGCTATCCACTCCTGAACGACGATCAATGACCGATTTCCTTTTGTTGGTTTTTCTCATCTAACGCCCACAAGCGCATTGGAGTAACTTCTGGTACCTAGGCTCGAATTATTGTTTCTTGAGCTCTTCTTGAATCCGGCATGACCTATCCAGGAAAAGGCAATAATGAATCATCGTCTTGATAAGAAAGCTCAACCAGATAAACAAAAAAATTTCGTATGCTTTGCACACAGATCTAGAGAGCCTTCTGCCTATGCCTCTATCCAACAGGCGGCAGTAAACGTGAAGCGGATTAAGACAGTGCTGAATAGATAGAAGTCTTGCTACCAAGATACGGGATCCGATCCGAAGTTGACTCTCTCTTCCTAGAATCCATTTAGACGTGGCCCTTCGTAGCCAGTCAACTTGAACTTCAGAAATCTCCTTTCAGCAATCTTAAGGTCTTCGGGCGAGTAATAGTAGAGATTTTCTGGCGTTCTGAATTCACTCCTGTAGTACTCTACGAGAAGTCTGAGGCTCGCATTTTCGTTTGGGTCCTTCTCCATATTGACGTCCTCCAAGAAAACCTCTTCGCTGACCCACAAAGACCGATTTGCCTAGAATTACGAATGACTTTTAATGGAGCTGGTAGGATTTGAACCTACGACCTCAAGGCAATGCGGTGGACTTTCTATAAAGTGAAAATGCAGGGATTTTCCCCCATAACCTTACTCTGCTAGGGGCAAGCGCTGCCAATCTTGAGGCATGATTATCCATCATGTGGATGCACGCAAAGTACTTCACTGGTCTAAAAGGGTGACGCATAATGAGAATGCTCAACAGATAGTATCCCTGAGCAAGGCCCGTGCCAGTGACCACGACTCCCACCCTCTGCAAGAATGTCAAGTAGTTACACAAAGCTCATGTGGAAACAAAAGAGGAGTATGAAGGACGATTACACTCTTGTGTGAAAATAACTACCAGTTCTTGGCAAAGGATTACACTGTCGGAGTGGGGTGAGAGATTCGGGAAGGGAGGTTTAGAAGACTTGGTGAGAAAGGATATTTGAAATGAGGATGCCAACCTATGACATCGTCCTCGGCTTTTGCAAAACAAATCCTGCCAATTCTCGCCGAACCAGTTGGTCATTTTTCTTCACTTTTAGGATTTCTCATGGGAGCCTAAGAAGATGCAGGAATCTTGAAAACTAATCGGCCTTCAGAATTCCGAAGACATTAGCGGTTTTTCTGATATATAATTAGGCATTCCGCGACACACAACCTCTTGGAGGGAATAAGAAACTATGCTTCTGCGTTCAATAGCCGGGTTATTCTCCCATGATTTGGCGATCGACCTTGGCACCGCCAATACCCTTGTCTATATGAAAGGAAAGGGCATTGTCCTTAATGAGCCTTCAGTGGTGGCAATGAAGAAAGACGATAGAGGAACCAAGAAGGTTCTGGCTGTAGGGAAAGAGGCTAAGTCCATGCTGGGCAGAACCCCGGGAAACATTGTCGCCATTCGCCCCATGAAGGATGGCGTCATTGCGGATTTTGACATAGCCGAGGCAATGCTTCGGTATTTCATTAGAAAGGCTCATGCCGGACGAAGACTTGCAAGGCCTCGCATCATCATCGGAGTCCCAAGCGGGATTACTGCGGTGGAGAAGAGAGCGGTGAAGGAGTCCGCAGAGTCTGCCGGTGCCAGAGAGGTGTTCTTTATCGAGGAGCCGATGGCCGCTGCCATCGGGGCTGGACTCCCTGTCACTGAGCCCAAAGGGAGTATGATCGTGGATATCGGCGGTGGTACAACGGAGGTTGCTGTTATCTCGCTTGGGGGGATTGTTTACAGTATTTCGGTCAGAGTGGCCGGGGACAAGATGGACGAGGCAATCGTCGAATACATCAAAAGGAAATATCGCCTCCTGATCGGGAGCAGCTCAGCTGAGATTATAAAAACGACCATCGGCAACGCATTTCCTGGCGATGCACTGGAGAGCGTCGAGGTCAAGGGGAGAGACCTGGCTACAGGCATACCAAAGGTTTTGACCATGGACTCTGATGAGGTGAGGGAGGCGATTTCCGAACAGCTCAATGCTATTGTCGGAGCAGTGCGCACCGCTCTGGAACAGATGCCTCCGGAGTTAGCTGCCGACCTTATTGATTTGGGAATCATGCTGGCAGGAGGTGGAGCGCTGCTAAAGAATCTGGATTTGCTGATCAGATCGGAGACAAAGCTCCCCATTAAGATTGCCGCTGACCCACTCTCAGCGGTCGCCGTGGGGGCAGGCGAGGCGCTAAGCAATCTGTCGATCTTGAGAAGCCTAGAGAAATAGACTGGCGAGATCTTGGATCTTCCCAAGTGCCTGATATTTCGTCAAAACATTTGCGACTACGCTCGACGATTCCGAGAGAGATAGTACGGTCGTTCGCAGATATGAACTTCAGTTTATAGCCGCATTGCCTCTTTTCTCTGCCTGCTGTCCGGAGGGGCACCACAAAGACTTCCAGTTATTTTTCGTCTCCAATCAAACTTCTAGCGACCACTGCCAGATCCGAGGCAAGCCGATCGGTTTCTACAGCCAGCGCAACACGCTGCCCAATATCCAAGAGGATCAGTAGATCGTCCTTCCGGAAACCATCCGGCATCTTCACGGAGTCAACATACATAGCTCCCATAATCCGCGGTCCATTGATTAACGGGATACACATGACCGATTCGATCTTCTGCACTTCTAACGTTTCCACAAGAGCACTTCTGTCTTCAGTATAGCCTTTTGAAAAGATCAGAGGTTTACCTCCTTTCAGAACGCTTTGCACAACCTCTTCACTGAAAGATTCACTAACATCCTTGCTGGATCTATTCACTTTGCATATGATTTCCACGGTCTGCAATGTCTCCGGATCGACTAGAACAAAAGCGCCTCTGTCTATTTTCTTCAGGTGCTGGAAAATATGACCTAGCACCTTTTCTAGGATCTCCTTAAAAGCTCCGCTGTCTTTGAGAGTAAGAGAAACCTTGGAAAGCAGGTCTTCCCTTTTCTGCTCAGTCCTCTCTCTTTTGTCTTCTGAGGCCTCTCCCTTTCTTTGCTTTTCCCGAATAAGGCTCACCGTGTCCAGGAAGGGCACTATTTGCTCTCTGCAGCCTTTGCCAAAGCAGATTACCGTCATCCCGATTGCCAAAGGCACCCCCTCCTCTACCTCCACCTCATGACCAGGGACCACATATTTGCCATTGTAGAACGTCCCATTCCGGCTACTCAAATCCGTAACAAAATGCTTGTCTCTTATGCTTTCAATCTTGAGATGCTTGCGAGAGACTGTCTTGTCCTCAATTCGAATGTCATTGTCGAGGGACCGCCCCAGAAAAACAACACCCTCTCTGACTCGTAATGTCTTCCCTATTTCAGGCCCATTAAGGATCACCAAATCGGTCACTCTTTGTACCTCCTGGTTGAGCTGGTCGACATCACCTAAGCTCCGTCGATGGTTTTGCTGATAGCAGATACCATACAAACACTTACAAGTACAGATATACGCCCAAGGCGAGTAGCAAAAAGTCTTGGGAAAATAGAGAAATTAGATTATACGTTGAGTTAGAATCTTTGCGGGATATCCTTGAATTGCCGGGCTGTGTTTACTAAGATACTTCTTCAGGCCGCAGGAAAATAGGGTCCATAAACAACGGCGCTGACGCGCCTTCGCTGCAACCTTAGCGTTAGGCATAGAAGCTATGACGACATTTACGTGTATTTGCAGGATTGCTGTAGCCCTCCTGTTCGTGGGTTTTGCCGGCTGCGCGCTTAGACCCACCATCTCGTTACCCACGGTCGAATCGGTTGATCTTGCTCGGTACATGGGTGAGTGGTACGAAATTGCCCTCCTGCCAAACCGGTTTCAGTCCATGTGTGTGGCTGATACTCAGGCCAGCTATCGCCTGGACGGTGATGTCGTCC
>PDVJ01000182.1_pt1 | contig 18868 bp, 18 predicted proteins | sample 1369811 | NCBI WGS metagenome assembly PDVJ01 (sample SAMN07795376, study PRJNA414565) | Alkali sediment metagenome, whole genome shotgun sequencing project. | reverse complement strand
GGCGGGGGTGAAACCCCCGTGAGCGTTCAGGTTTTTAAAAACAGTCCTCCAGTGCTGGGAAATTTCCTTTTTTAAAAAAGGAGAGTTTCCGTATGCAAAGATCGGAATCCATTGTTTTCAGGAATCTTTAATCTTCAACAATTTAAGGCAATAATGGTCAATAGAGTTGATTATCGCCTTTTTTGCCTGCTTGACTTTCTTTTCGTCATCGGAAAGGAAATCATGTGCCACGTATTCGAGCAGCGTGACATAATAATGGTGCGGGCCAAAGGTTTCCTTGATTTCATCCAGGCAGGCATGTGCCTCATAGTGTTTGCCGCTCATCAGCTCAAACCCAAAATCGAGGAGGGTGAGAGCGTGTTGCGGGAAGTTTTTACTCACCGCCAGTTTCCTGAACCTGTCAAAAACATCTTCCCGGGTAGTGATGATTGCCAGTTTGAGCCCGTAATAGATTGGTTCAAGCTCATCGGGATACTGCTGGGTCATCTGCTTGACTACACCCGCCACACCTCCGGCGTCACGTTTCTCGAGCTTGAGCTTGTAGAGCTCACGGAGGAAGTACATATCATCGAAGAACCGCTCAATTGCCATCCCCAGGAGTTCCTCGCGGATATCACGCTTCCCATCACTTGACGCCTTCTCGATTCCTATCCTTAAAAATGCCCGTTCTTCGGGGAACCATGCAATCGCCTGTTTTAACATGAACCAGAAGATCTTGTTGAGCCCGGGGTCATCGCCAATACCCAGCTCTTTGAGCCGGTTCATGGGAGGATTTAAGCGGACCAGCTCGATCATCTGCTCGCGGGCAGCAAGTGCCGACGGTGTGGGTCCCCGGGCTGCTTCTTCCTGGTCCATATCTCCTCCCTTTTGGGGAGAGCGGGCATAATAACAGTACGCCAGTGCCGGGCAGATGAGAACGTCAACATTCCGGTATTTTTTTAACTGTTCAATCGCATCGGCATATTTGCCGAGGTTGATCATCTTTATCCCGAGCACAATATCGAAGAGCGCTTTTCCGGTTTTCCTGCGCTTGTTCCGTTCAGCATAATCGAACAGCTTCTCAACATATGCGATATCTTTGGACATAGCGCTCTTTTCAAGCACCCGCAGGGTTATACTGTCGATGAAATGGTCGTACATATCATCGTTGACATTCGGGAGGGTTTTTTCGAGGGTGTCAACAACCTGACCGTAAAAAACGGGAACATTGGCATCGATTTTATCACTGTTTTTTTCAATATAATCGAAAAAATCCTTTTTCAGCCTGTTGAGTTTTACCCTGACGATCGCATTGGGCTGGCACTCCTCGTCCATACTACAAAATCACGCTTGCGGGTAATAAATTTGTTGACCTTAAAGATCAGATAATCCTGATACAAAATTGTTTTTTTTAAAAATCTGGCGATATCTGGCCATTTCATTTCAAAAAAGTATCAAAACGTTAATGCGTGTGCTTGGACAACATCACAAACGAGAACTTTCATGCTCTTTATGGACTTTTCCCGGACCTGTGAGCAACTGGAAGGGACGTCCGGGCGTCTCGATATGATTGATATCATCAGCCGTGTTCTCCCCACCCTGACACCCGAAGAGCTCCCGGTCTTTGTCCGGTTTGTCATGGGCAGGATTTTCCCGGACTGGAGCTCAAAAAAACTTGGTATCGGACCAAATCTCCTGTATGAAGCCATCGGTTACGTAGCTGGCATGAAAAAAGAACAGGTAATCGAGAAAATTACCATCACGGGAGATGCCGGACGTGCCGTAGAGGAACTGCTTTCGATAAAATCGCAGACTACGTTTTTCCATGAAGACCTGGATCTCGTCCGCGTGTATACCGAACTCATCACGATCGCTGAAATGGAGGGGAAAAAATCCCAGCGGGAAAAACTGCTGGCTGTCCGCCGGTTACTGGGTAATGCCCACCCGCTTGAAGGGAGATATCTTACCAGGATCATGCTCGAAGAACTCCGGATCGGTGTCGGGGAAGGCAGCGTGCGGGACGCGATTGCGAGGGCATTTTCCGTGGATTCTGCGCTCGTTGAGCATGCGATGCAGGCGTTAAACGATGCGGGCGAAGTCGCACGGCTCGCCAGACTGGGACCTGACGCTTTACGGGAGGTTCGCATAACGCTGTTCCACCCGGTACGGATGATGCTCGCCCAGCAGGGAACAATTCCGGATATGATCCAGGAGCACGGCCAGATTGCCGCCGAGTTCAAATATGACGGTTCCCGGTTCCAGTTTCACAAAAAAGGCAACTGGGCCCGGCTGTATTCCCGAAGGCTCGAAGATGTAACTGCAGCCCTCCCGGACGTGATTGAGAAACTGATAACCTCAACTGCACACGATGTGATCCTTGATGGGGAAGTTATCGCAATAAAAGATAACAAGCCAATGCCTTTCCAGTCGGTGCTCAGGCGGTTCCGTCGCCGTCATGATATCGCTGAAGCACAGGATGCAATCGAGATGGTGCCCAATGTTTTTGACATCCTCTATCTTGATGGCGAAACCCTCATAGATCTCCCGCTGGAAAAGCGCAGGAAACACCTTGAAAGTGTAGTGAACAGGTATATTGCCCCCCAGGTAGTCAGCAGCGATCCACGGGAAATCGAACAGACTTACAAAGACGCTCTCGAAGCAGGGCATGAGGGAATTATGATCAAAGTGCCGGCTTCTCCCTATTCCCCGGGCCAGCGGGGGAAAAACTGGATTAAAATCAAACCCGATGTTGATACGCTCGATCTTGCAGTGATCGGCGGGGAGTGGGGCGAAGGGAAACGGGCACATATCTTCGGTTCATTTCTCGTTGCCTGCCAGGACCAGGGCAGACTCGTTGCCCTCAGCAGGGTTGCAACCGGCTTTTCCGATGAGCAGCTTGCTGAGGTTTATGACCTGTTAAAAGACCGTGTTATTAAAAAATCCGGAAAAGAAGTATCGTTTGAACCCGACCTGGTGTTTGAAGTGGGATATGCAGAACTCCAGGTCAGCCCGACATATGAAGGAGGGTTTGCCCTCCGTTTCCCGAGATTTATCCGGATCAGGGATGATAAAAATATAACTGACGTTGAAACTCTCGAAAGTATCAGGGAGCGGTACCAGCGACAGGCGAAATCTGCACAGGCATATCAGAAGTGAGAAAGCGTCCGTTGCGTGCGGAGCTCGGGGATCAGGAGACTGTGATGTACCCAGGTATCCGATCCAAGAATGGCAGATGCCTGGCGGACAGCAGCATCAAGCGACTCGCAGATGACGGGGGGATGGGTCATTGCCTTTCGGGTAGCTTCACGAATCACCCACGTCCCAAGCGGAGCCCAGTAATCACTGGAGATACTCCTGATGACAATGACCCGTGCAGACCGCCGGGCATCCTTAAGGTATTCACACGCTGCGAGCCTTGCGGAGTAGTAGGCACCTGAAATCGGGGAATATCCCTTTTTTGTCATGCCCTCCTGATCCTGCACAATAACCTCCTCTTCCCCTGCCCAGAGTGTCCGGCGCCCCCAAATCTCGATCATCTCGTACTTCCAGTCGCCCGGGACAAGAATACAGACAATCCTGTTGATAGTGTGCAATCTCTTTTTTAAGCTGGATGGAAAGTGTGTCATCCACGGCAGTAATAGCCCACCGTGTCGGTACAAACGTTCTCCGTTTGCCGAGCAGTCCTGCGGTCATAAGATTTGCGATCTGGTACACATCTATTGCCGATCCCCTGAGCGCTTTACAGGCATCGGCAGCACCTACATCGGTATCCGATATAATCCGGTCAACAACCCGTTCCACCCGTGCATTCCCGAGTACTTCCATTTTTTTCACCGGGCCCGTAAACCCGACAGGTGCAATCGTTCCGTCAAAATTCAGACTGAACGCGACCGGTTTTTCAAACACTACATCCACATCCAGAGGAATGGTGGAACGCGCGATCTCCTGCAGGTTATCGGCGACCGAAGGTAGTATCGATCTCCCGCTGATCGTACGGGCACGGATACTGACAATCTCCTCAATACCCAGATTGCGGTCGAGCCAGTCCGGAGGACTATCGCTGTCGTTTGTGAGCAGCGGCCCGCCATGCATATCCGGCCAGCCATAGCTGCCGATAAAGATGGAAGGAGAACTCCCCTGGTAACTGCTCGCAGGTTTCAGGGCAGCCTGGGCATGGAACCGGCTCACTATGGGACAGCGGGGCAGCCCGCACATACCTTTTCCCTTGCACTCGGCGCATCGCATCAAACGTCTTACCTCTGGTCAATGACCACACGCACCCGTTTATTGAGATAAATCAGCATCTCCTGAACCCACTCATACCAGACAACCTGCACATCCGGGACTTTTTGTGCAACCTCCCTGCCAACATCATCGTCACGTTCACGGAGCACCTCCACAACTACCGAGCCGGGTGCAAAAGCCGAAGGGACGATAGTATCCAGGTCACCATCTACAATTCCAAACACCGGAATACCGCGATGGGCGCAGATATGCCCGCTCACCGCAGTCGTATCATCCCCGATCGCAAGCAGACCGCAGCAGTCTTCCGGCATCCTCGAGTAGATCTCATGTCCACAGTGATCGATCACGAGAACACGCCCGCTGCCCGGTGCCTTCCCGTTCTTGTGCGGTGCTGCTGACCGGATTGGACCACTCTTGCACCACGCGGTACTGATATCGATGCTCTGGTTCAATGAGAGCTTCTCAAGACCATGGGGTTTCGGTTCCAGGCCAGAACAGGGTTCAACCAGACCACTTCTGCTCCGGAGGATGACGACATCTTCTGTGGCCCGTCCGATCACAATGCCATTTACATAGACCGCTTCACCGGGAATACATCCCCGGATCTCCCGAATATTTCGCTGTGGGTGGACGGTGCTTTTCAATGATTTTTTCCCAAATCCCGTCAGACGTGAAAGTACCATGGCCAGTTCTTCGTCTCCCCCGTTCCAGCAATAGACCGTCCTGCTCGAGCATTCTATGTGCACGAGCCCGGTACCACCAAGACGTGAAGCAACCATATTCCCGAACAGTTCCCCGGTTTTTTGAGTCTTTCCCCGGTTTGCCAGAAACACCGGATCATCCAGGGCCCGAATTACCCTGCTCGGGGGCTGTGCATTGAATTCCACCCGCAAGCCCGATTCCTCTGCAGCAGTCCTTGCCATAACCCCTGCGACAATGACGCGTTTGGGGGACAGCACCTCCATGAGCCACGCTACATCACCTGTATCAAAAATTTCCGGGCCGTGTACAACCATCATTGCAGAATCAGGGAGTGTTCTCATGGATCAGCCCTTTTTACTCCTGTTTTAACAAACGGTTGGGATCGCCACTTTGTCATAAAAAAAGGGTCCATCGGCCTACAAGGTGGTTATCTGAGTACCTGTAGTCCTCACGAAACGGTTCTCCGGTTCCGAAAACGAAACCCGCCATCCCACATCATACCGTGCGCCACATTCCGGGCAGATGAGAATCACCTGGTAGACTTCCCGAGTGGATTTGACCGGGGAGTCTTTACCGGCATGCAGTTTGAGAAATGATGTGTGGAATCCCAGTGCATAACCGCATGCTGGGCATATGTGGAGTTCGTCTTCGATTTTGATATTTCTTATTTCACTCAGAACCGTCATGGTAACTCTTTGTTAATGCTCTACGGTCATGGTACGATATTAATTTTGCCCGCGGTTTGCAATATCGATGATGATCCTGGCGGCATTCTCCCTGCCATTGATCGCTTCGTGAACCCCCAGGACGGGCCGTGGACGGCAGGTCATCGTTTCGGCAATTTTTTTCTCCAGCAGGTCCGGGGTCACCAGCTTTCCATTGACGAATGTGCCGGCTCCCATATCCACGATCTTTTTTGCATTGTTCTGCTGTTCCGGGTGATCCGGGTCCATGATGATCATCACGGGTTTTTCAAAGAGCATTGCCTCGTGCAGCGTGGTAAGTCCACCGTGTGCAATCGCAATTTTTGCTCTGGCAAGGTGCTCGTAGAGGTCCGGGACATACCCGTGGGAGACAAAATTATCCGAAGAATCCGGCAGGACTGCCCCGGTATAAAAGACATCAAAGGAGAGGTCTTTTCGCCGGTCTGCGATCTCCTTCAACATCTGGTACATCGGGAGTTTGTAGGGTTCTCCCCCAAAACTGGTGAAGATGGTTTCCCGGGCGGAGGGGTACCGGGCAGGATCCAATTCAAAAAAAGGCCCGGTAAAGGTGTACTGTTTTTCTTCGCCTTTCGGGATGATAATATTATATTCGCTGACCGTATCCGGTGCCGGATAATCAGGTATGATAACATGGTCAGAAAAACGGATGTACCTTCTGATAATAAAGTTGAGAGACATCCAGACCGGGTTGGTCGTACCATTGAGCCCGTTGAAATGGTTCTGGTTTGTGATGAAGACAACCGGCGTCTTCTCGAGCCGGGCTGCAAGAACACCCCCGTACATGGTGTCGCACACCACACAATCGAAATGATGATCGCGGATCAAGCGTCGGACAATCAATCCCGATCGTATCGTATCAGGAATAAGCCACTTTGATGACCAGAGCGTCTTTTTCATGCTGAAGAAGCCGTTTTCCCCTTCAAGACAGACTTCGCGGTGGACCCGGTGCAGGGTAGTAATGCCTTGCTGGTGCAGGAAATCATAGGATTTGCCATACCCGGCAAAATGGATGGCATGTCCCTGCTGCTGCAGGTAATGACTGAGATGGAGACACCGGGAGGTGTGCCCAAGCCCCTCACCGCAGACAACAAAAAGGATCTTCATGGTACTTCCTGCCTTAGAGTATATGCCCCGGTAAATGATGAAATTTCAGGTAACTTCCCGTTATGTTCCTGAGGATCACCCTGCACCACCGGTGTCATCCTCATGAATGATGATCCATGCCAGGATATCGATGAAAATACCTGTCCCAATGGAGAGGACTGATACTACCTCCCGGATCAGCCGGATCACTATGGGGTCAACATCAGGGTGTTCCCCAAGACCGGCACTGACACCACCCAGCATCCGATTATTCTTCGAGCGGTACAATTGCTCCATGCTAAAAATGTTGTTTTTTCTCCCATAAAAGTAATTGAGAAACGAATTGCCGGCCAACTCAGAAGAGTCTAATAATACCCGCGGTACAAGGCATAGTGGGAAGAAATTACCATGACGGGAGATACAGACCTGTATAAAACAGCAACATTTGGTGCTGGTTGTTTCTGGGGTGTTGAAGCCGCGTTCAGCAACCAGAATGGCGTTGTTTCAACTGCGGTCGGATATATGGGAGGTACACTGAAAAACCCGACCTACCAGGACGTGTGCACCGGGCAGACCGGTCATGCGGAGGTAGTGCAGGTAACGTATGATCCATCAAAGGTCAGTTACGAGCAGCTTCTTGCTGTGTTCTGGTCGATCCATGACCCGACACAGCTGAACCGCCAGGGCCCGGATATTGGTACAAATTACCGCTCCGTGATCTTTTACCATGACGCAGAACAGGGAAAACTCGCAAGAAAATCAAAAGAGGCTGTGGAGGCATCCGGAGTATTCAGGTTCGGTAAAATTATGACCGTGATTATGCCGGCACCGGAATTTTACCGGGCTGAGGAATACCACCAGCACTATCACAAAAAGCATGGCGGTTCATGCAGTATTTAACAGCATTTACACCTTGAAAACTTAAAAAAACCAGCAAAAGAAGAAGAGGTAATGGGCCCGCTGAGATTTGAACTCAGGACCTCCGCCATGTCAAGGCGACGTCATAACCAACTAGACCACGAGCCCGTAAATGTCTGATGCTCTATAGCATCTGTCATCTTATTATTAAAAAATAGTGTACCGGTTTTCAAAGCATGCCCTGTTCTTATAAACAGAACCTGATCGAACCAGCACAAGTGTTTTTTCCAGACAGGATCTACCAATACACTGATTTAAAAATGACCGAAACACAAGGACCACACCAGCTCTTTTCCTTTGAGCGTGATGCACGCCGTCTGGAATTGCTCGTTCGAATTGTTTACTGGATTCTCATAGGAATTGTTCTCTGGGTATATGGGATCATTGGGTTCATCTGCCTGTTTGTCCAGTGGTTCCATATTCTTATTCTCGGGCGGAGGAATGAAGGATTATCAAATATCGCAAAAGGGTATCTCGAATACATGGTTCATGTTATGAGTTATACGTATATCATGACCGACAAACGCCCTGAAATTCTGCCAGTTCCAGTGAAGATTTTTGAGGAATAACCAGAGAAAATGACCGGAAATGGTCATTCGTTTTTTTGGTTTTTATACAGTCACGGCAGACTGACCTGTTCTGCTTTGATTTTCTCTTTGAAAGCTAAAAAAGACAATATTTGTTGTGTATCGTTTTTTTTAAAAGTTAGATTTTTTCACTGGTAATCTTGGCAAACGTCGCGGTGAAGATCCCGGGCATGCCACGGATCTCTTCCATCACTTCTGCGGGTACTTCGCTGTCCACGTTCAGGATCATGATCGCTTTATCACCGGGATTGATCCTTCCCACCTGCATGCCGGCAATATTGATATTGCATTTCCCGAGGATGGTGGATGCACGCCCGATAACACCAGGCTTGTCCAGGTGCCGTGAAACGATCACGTAACCTTCGGGAATCATGTCCATCGTGTAACCACCGACGGCCACAATGCGGCTGCGGCCCTTGAAAAAGACCGTGCCACTGACCGTCTCCTCTCCCTTGTCAGTCTTGATCCGGATGGTGATGAGGTTCTTGAATCCGCTGGATTCCTGCGTAACCGTCTCGCTGACCGTGATCCCTCGTTCTTTGGCAATGAAATCCGCATTCACGATATTGACCGGCTGCTGGAGGATCGGGTCGAGAAGCCCTTTGAGGGCAAGCCGGGTCACAAATTTCATGCTCCCCGCATAGGCGGACAGTTCACCGCCATAGATGCACTCAACGGAGGATAGCCGGCCTCCGGCGATCTGGATAACGAACCTGCCCATCTTCTCGGCAAGCTGGGCGTAGGGTTCGAGCACTTCTGCCAGTTCCGGCGGGACCATCGGGGCGTTGACCACGTACTTTGCAGAGCCGCCTTTCAGGACTTCAATGCACTGCTTTGCTACGGAAACTGCGACATTCACCTGTGCCTCAGCGGTACTTGCCCCGAGATGGGGGGTAACAATGATCTGGTCAAGGGTGAGCAGAGGGGAGTCTGTCGGGGGCTCGGTTTCAAAAACATCGAGCGCAGCACCAGCCACTTTGCCGCTTTTGACTGCATCGTAAAGCGCCTTTTCGTCAATTATACCACCACGGGCGCAGTTGATAATCCGCACCCCGTCCTTCATGGTCGCAATACTCTTTGCGTTGATGAGGTGTTTCGTCTCGGCGATAAGCGGCGTGTGCACGGTGATCACATCAGCTATCCTGAAGAGGTCTTCAACCGACATCATCTCAACGCCAAGCTGGGCTGCCCGTTCTTTGGAGATAAAGGGATCATAGGCAACACATTTCATGTCCATCGCGATTGCCCGTTTTGCCAGCTCGCGCCCGATACGCCCGAATCCGACAATGCCCAGCACCTTCTCGTTGAGTTCCACACCCATGAACTTACTGCGTTTCCATTCCTTCTTTTTCAGGCTCGCGGTTGCCTGCGGGATATTTCTTGCCAAGGAGAGCATCATTGCCATGGTGTGCTCAGTTGCAGCAAGGGTGTTGCCTTCCGGTGCATTGGCAACAATGATACCTTTGCGCGTCGCCGCATCCATATCGATATTGTCCACGCCAACTCCTGCACGACCGATAAACTTCAGCCGTTTCCCTGACTCGATCACCTTTGCCGTGACTTCTGTGCTGCTCCGCACGAGCAGGGCATCATAATCACCGATGATAGAACAAAGCNCTTCTTTCTTCAGCCAGCGGATCGCTGACGAGCACCCTTACGTTTGCCATAAAAAACCCATATACTATCTGCACCGTACTTAAAGAGGATTATTCTTTAACCGATGGAATATGCCTTCCCTGCAAAAACAAAAAACCGGCCGTTCCCAGGTGTACTCTTTTACGGTAAAAAAGGGGAATGATAATTATTAAACAAGAGGGACGTAAGATCATAAGTGGTGCGAGCATGAAGGACGTTCCGAATATTCTGTGGCTCGAGGAGATCAGGAAGGAAGATATTGTATCGGTCGGGGGTAAAGGAGCTTCTCTTGGTGAGATGGCATCCATCGGGCTCCCGGTTCCAAAAGCCTTCGTGGTAACTGCTCAGGCATTCCGAAGGTTTTTGGTTGAGACCGGTATTGAAAAGAAGATATTTGCATCCTATGAACGACTTGATGTCGAAGATAACGAGGCGCTGGAGAAAGCTGCCGATGGTGCAAAGACCATGGTGCTCAGGGCAAAGATGCCGGCATTCATAAAAGACGAGATCCGTCACGCGTACAAAAAAATTTCAGCAGAAGACCTGATCGTGGCAGTCAGATCAAGCGCTACTGCCGAAGACCTCCCGGATGCCAGTTTTGCCGGACAACAGGAGACGTATCTGAATATCAAAGGGGAAGCAGCCCTCCTTGAGGCTGTGCAAAAATGCTGGGCATCCCTTTACGGGGCCCGGGCGATCTATTACCGTGCCAAGCAGGGATTTGATGATCACACGGTAAATATCGCTGTTGTCGTGCAGCAGCTCGTTCACTCTGAAAAGGCCGGGGTCATGTTCACCTCCCACCCCATTACCGGTGAACCGCTCACGATTATCGAAGGATCGTGGGGACTTGGTGAAGCGGTTGTTTCCGGTTCGGTTTCACCGGATAAATATATCTTCGACCAGCGGTCGGAGAAAGTAGACGACGTCCTTATCTCGAACAAGAAAGTAGAGATCATCGCTGACGGGGATCATGGTACAAAGCTGGTGGATGTGCCAGCTTCCCGACAGGATACACAGGTGTTGTCTACCCCTGAAATTACCAAGCTTGCCATGTATGGCAAGATTGCTGAAAACCATTATGGTATCCCCCAGGATGTTGAATGGGGCATTGTGAACGGGATTATTTATATTCTCCAGTCCCGTCCGATCACTACGATTGGGAACAAGAAAGAGGCAAAGAGCATGTCAGGACAAAAACAGAACGCAAAGATTATTCTGCAGGGACAGGGAGCGGCTCCCGGTATCGCTTCGGGCAGGGTCGTCGTCATCCGGGACGTAAAAGACACCGGAAGTGTAAAAGAGGGCGACATTCTCGTCACGAAGATGACAAGCCCTGACATGGTTCCGGCAATGCGCAAGGTAGCCGCAATTATCACCGATGAGGGAGGGTTGACCTGCCACGCTGCTATCGTCAGCCGTGAACTGGGGACCCCGGCAGTTGTAGGAACGAAAACTGCAACCCATGTTCTGACGAACGGGCAGCTTATTACCGTTGATGGCGAGAAAGGTCTCATTTATGAAGGTGAGATAACCGCTCCGGCAAAACCGGCTCAGGTAGTGCAGATGGCAGCTGCCGCTCCACATATTATCACTGCTACAAGTGTAAAGGTGAATGTTTCCATTCCCGAAGCAGCAGCCCGGGCTGCAGCGACCGGAGCAGACGGGGTCGGATTATTGAGGATAGAACACCTCATCCTTGGGCTTAACAAGACACCGGGCTGGTTTATCGCCAACAACAAGGAAGAGGATTTTGTCAGGGAACTTCATGATGGCATCAAGATCGTACTCGATGCATTCCCCGGTAAACCGGTATGGGTGCGGACACTCGATGCCCCGACCGATGAATTCCGCAACATGATGGGGGGAGAGAACGAACCCCTTGAACACAACCCCATGCTTGGCTGGCGCGGGATCCGGCGCGACATCCAGAGCCCGGATCAATTCCGTCTTCAGGTTGAGTCGTTCAAGCGTCTCTGGAAGGAGGGATATGATAATCTCGGCATCATGTTCCCGATGGTTTCCCATCCCGATGAGTTCCTGGCAGCAAAGGCGATGATGATGGCCTGCGGGGTGGATGTTGATAATGTAACCCTTGGAATTATGATCGAAATACCGGCAAGCGCGATCATGATCGAGGACTTCCTCAAGTGTGGCATAAAATTCGCTTCATTCGGGACAAACGATCTTGTCCAGTACACACTCGCCATTGACCGGAACAATGAAAATGTTGCTGACATGTACGAGCCCCAGCATCCTGCCGTGCTTCACCTGATCCACACGGCAATCCAGATGTGCAGGGCGTATGATGTGGAGTGCTCAATCTGCGGGCAGGCTGGTTCTGATCCGAAGATGGCAAGCTGGCTCGTTGAGCACGGCATAGCAAGCATATCGGCAAATATCGATGCAATCGCCAAGATCCGTGAGGCAGTTGCCCGCACGGAAAAGCGTATCATTCTCGAGGCAGCGAGAAACCGCGATGCTGAATAAGGGTTGCTCAAAAGAAGAACTCTTCTCTTTTTTCTCCCAAAAAAAAAGCGAGGATATAGACCACTCCTTTATTCTGAGCTCCATGTGTACCATCCCTCACCCGGTCGCGGTGCAGGCACACACCATGTTCATGGAGACGAATCTTGGTGATCCCGGGCTCTTCCCGGGAACGGCATCACTCGAAAAACTCCTTATCCTGCGACTGGGCACTCTTTTCCACCGGAAGGAAGCAGGGGGGTATGCAACATCAGGAGGGACCGAGTCCAATATCCAGGCACTCCGTCTCGCAAAGGCCTTAAAAAAAGAGGTTGTTTATCCCAACATAATCGTGCCGGAATCAGCGCACTTTTCGTTCAGGAAGGCCAGCGATCTTCTCTGTCTTGAGATGCGGACCGTACCCCTTGATAAGGATTTCAGGATGGATGCCGGGAAAGCGGCAGAACAGATCGACAGGAACACAGTATGTCTCGTAGGGATAGCCGGCACAACTGAGTATGGTATGGTTGATCCTATTGCGGATCTGGCAAAGATCGCAGATGCACAGGACATTTTCTTTCATGTGGACGCCGCTTTTGGCGGCATGGTGATACCATTCCTGAAAAATCCTGTTCCCTTTGACTTTGCGCTTCCCGGTGTCACGACCATCGCAGTTGACCCGCACAAGATGGGCATGAGTACAATCCCTGCCGGCTGCCTGCTCACCAGGGATCCGGAAATTCTCAATACGCTCAATATCGATACGCCATACCTTTCGGTAAAACAGGAATACACCCTGGGGGGCACCCGTCCCGGAGCTCCTGTTGTAGGGGCACTCGCAGTACTTGACTATCTTGGTGTTGAGGGGATGAAGGCAATTGTTACCGGGTGCATGAAAAATACCCGGCGACTTATCGCCGGTATGGAAACGTTCGGCATCCCGCGTGTCGTTACACCGGATGTGAACGTGGCGACATTTACCTGCAGGAATGTACCCGAACCCTGGAAGATTTCTTGGACGCGACAGGGGCACTTAAGAATCGTCTGCATGCCCCACGTCCATGGTGACCGTATTGAGGCATTCTTACAAAATATTGGTGAACTCTATGCTTGACAGACTTGTGACATCCCTTGAGACCTGCCCCATGATAAAGAGGGGAGAGTATAATTATTTCATTCACCCCATCACCGATGGCGTACCTGTTATTGACCCCGCTCTCCTCCGCGAAGTATGCACCGCAATGGTAAAAATGCTTGATTTAACGGGTGTAGACACGATCGTTGTTGTTGAGGCAATGGGCATTCATATCGGTTCGATCCTGTCGACCATGACCGATATCCCCATGACTATCATGCGCAAGAGGGCGTACAGATTGCCGGGGGAGATAGCCGTTCACCAGACCACCGGTTATTCAAAAGGTGAACTTTACCTCAACGGGGTGTATAAAGGAGACCGGGTCGTGATCATTGACGATGTGGTGAGTACGGGCGGGACGATGAGGGCGCTTTTACAAGCCCTCCACATTGCCGGAGCTGATGTTGCAGATGTCTGCATTGCAGTTCAGCGTGGAGATCCCGATATCGGGCGCCCGTATAAGTCACTGGTAAAGATCGAAGTGACAGACAAGGTGTATGTCGTTGAACGGCACCTCTGATATTATTAAAAACCTGAAAAAGAAAGGGGCACAGCGTGTTGCCCTCCAGTTTCCCGAGGGGCTGAAACGGCAGTCAGCGGCCGTAGCTGCCGATCTGAAAGCAGCCGGTTTTGAGGTTATCGTGAGCGGAGATCCCTGTTATGGTGCCTGCGATCTTGCGCTTGATACGCTCAAGCACGCAGATGTGCTCGTCCATTTCGGGCATTCACCTGTTGATGAACAGCCAAAGGTGATCTTCGAACCGTATCCCATGGATTTTGATGTAGCAGTGCTGGAGAATGCACTCCATTTCCTGAAAGGAGAACAAGTTGGTCTTGTCACCACGGTCCAGCATGTCCACATGATTCCTGCGATGGAACTATTCCTGCAGGCAAAGGGGATCTCTGTTCGTGTTGCGGAAGGGGGAAGGCGAACACCCAACCGTGGACAGGTGCTCGGGTGCAGTTTCACTGCAGCAAAAGCGACGGGTGCAGAGGAGATTCTTTTTGTTGGTACAGGACTCTTTCACCCCATCGGTATTGCGCTTGCTACCCATGCACGGGTGATCGCACTGGATCCCCTGACCGGATCTGCACAGGAAGTGAGCGGTGACGCACTCCTTCGGCGTCGTTTTGCAGTCATGGAGAAAGCAAGGGGTGCAAAAAGCGTGGGTATTATTGTCAGCACCAAGAGTGGCCAGCAGAGAATGGATCTCGCCCGCCGGCTGGAATCGCTCTCACCTGCTGCCGTTATTGTTACTATGGGGGAGGTAATTCCGGACGAATTGCTCAACCTTGGATTCGCCTGCTACGTGAATACCGCCTGCCCCCGGCTCGCGTATGATGATCAGGTACGCTTTCCGGTGCCGGTCCTTTCACCCCAGGAATTTGAGATTCTTTGTGGTGTCAGTACGTGGGAAGCCTATACGATTGACGAGATCGTATGAAACTCAGACACCTTGAAATGATACTCCAGCGTATCACCGGTTATCACCACCCGCGTGCTGCGCTCGAACAATACCAGACACCTGCACCTCTTGCTGCCCGGTTGTTGTACCATGCATTGATGAAAGGTGATATTGAGGGGAAAACTGTGTGCGATCTCGGGTGCGGTACGGGGGTTCTTGCAATCGGCGCTGCCCTGCTTGGGGCGGATCATGTAATAGGGATAGATAGTGATCCACAGGCCGTCAGGGACGCGAATGCAAATGCGGCGCTGCTCGATACGGATATTGAGTTCATCGTCTCCGATGTTCGGGATGCAGCACTTCCCGGGCGTCTCGGGTACTGTGATACTGTGGTCATGAACCCCCCCTTCGGCGCACAGAAAGCGCATGCGGATCGTCCGTTTATCGATCTCGCCCTTTCTATCGCTCCTGTTACGTACAGCATCTTTAATGCGGGTTCTACCCAATTTATAGAAACCTACACAGCGGAGCGGGCGGAGATCGATGAAAAAGTTGGCGGTATATTCCCCATAAAACGCACCTTTTCCTTCCACACGCACGATGTCCAGGAAATCGAGGTCGAGATCCTACGCCTGATACGGAAATAATTACCAAAAACCGCAGCGTGAAAAATACTATTACCGGGCTTGCGGCAGCACATCTTGTCACTGATATTTACATGCCGGTACTCCCTGCCATTCTTCCCCTTCTTATCGCCACCAATGGTTATTCTTACCTCGCGGCCGGGCTGCTTGTTACCGCCTACAACATCACCTCATCATTCACCCAGCCGGTAGTCGGGTGGCTCTCGGACTCTAAAGGTTTTTCCATCAGTATCAGCATCAGTCTTTTTGTGAGTGCACTCTTTGTCGCTCTCATGGGGATTGCCCCGTACTATTACCTGATCATGCTCTTTGCCATCATCGCCGCACTGGGACATGCCTGCTTTCACCCGACGGCTTTGAGCCTGGTGAACCGGCTCTGTGTACCGGAGAACCGGGGTCGGATCACCTCGTACTTCGTTGTGGGGGGGAATTTAGGGTATGCGATTGGCCCGGTGCTGGCCGGTGCCCTTGTCTTCTGGCTGGGACTCCCCGGGCTCCTGTTCCTTATTTTCCCGGCACTCTTCATGCTCGTCGCCCTCAGATACCTGCTCCCGGGCGGGATTGCCGGGGCGTGTCAGTCCCATGCCAGAACGGAATCCCCTCAGCGGAAGGAACAATCGAAAAAACCGTTCATCATCCTCATGGCAGCATCCGTTCTCCGGGCCTGGGCGGTCTTTGCCGCAATTACATTCCTGCCGATGTACCTGGTAACCCTTGGATATGATCTCATGACCGCAAGCATCATCATGACCCTTATGCTCCTTGCCGGTGTTGCCGGGCAGGTTATGGGAGGCCATATCTCTGATCGGATAGGGAGAAAAGAATTCATGATCTTTGGCCTTGCCGGAGCAATACCGTTCTTTTACCTGTTCTTTGCAACCACGGGTATCACTGCGATCATAGCAATTCTCCTGTTCGGGTTCTTTCTCTGGTCAACATTTGCTGTTGCAGTTGCCATGTCACATGAACTCCTGCCCCAGAATATCGGTCTTGCATCCGGCATGATGCTGGGCTTGGCAATTGGGTTTGGAGGTCTGGGTGTGGCGGTCAATGGTATGATCGCTGACCATTATTCTCTCGCTGCAGCGCTGGGAACGATCCCCATCCCGATTATCGCAGCGATGCTGCTTATGATAGTCCTTCCGTATCCCTGGAAGTCGTTAACAGGTTATCTTGCTGGCAGACCATCCCGCTGATTCATTCAATACACTTATAAGGACGGATTCACAAAACAAGAGAGATTGAGGAACTTGTATGGATAAAATGGGAATTATTGCATTGATAGTCGGTCTGGTTTTACTTGCGATAGGGGGCTATGCAATCTGGGTATTCCTTCCGGAAGTAATCGTAGCAGTAAAAGGTCTTATCGGGATTGTTGCGGTACTCATCGGCCTGATGATGGTCATCTTCGGCATCCTTATCGTGAACGATTAAGATAATGATCACGGGGAAAAACTGCCCCGGAGACTTTTTTTATCTCTTAACTGCGAAGCATAGTGAGCTGGCTGTTCTTAGTACTGGCTCTGCTGAGCTCTCGAAAACGCCATCAAAGATTTCTCCACACCATGTGCGGTTTTATGTCCTGATATATGAGGATACCTGAAATTATAAGGTGAAGGTCAGGTACCAGTTATTTTTTTTATCAAACGGCGATTGGGTGCGAGATATCCGATAATGATGGCAACCCCAAGAAAGATCAGTGCGGTCGCAGTTGAGACAAGAATGAACAGCCCTGCGAGATATGCTACGATCACTGAAATAAGCCCGAGAAATCTCCCCCGTGTATATGCCCCAAGGACAGACAGGAGCAGGAGGATCATTGGCAGGATGAGAAAAAGAGACCGTATTGCAGGATCTGAGTAAACCGTGTCAACAACGTTCCCGAGCACATCGAGAATAACTGCCTGTGGATCGATACCGATCGCAGTCCAGAGCCCGGACAGAAAACCAAGCCCGATGACAAACTGCCAGATATAGGTTCGCGATTTTTTTGCCATGGAAGATGTCCGCTCATTTCAAACAAAGGGTATCATCTAAGTCTTCCGGTATACCTATTTGGAAGTTTTCCTCTCTGGATTTCCGTAATGTATCAGGTACTCTTCGAAGCATAGTGACCTGAGATCACCATGAGCACAACGCCGACCCCCGTGAGCACCACGCCGAGGGCAAGCACGGCCGGATCCTGCACTGCAAGCAGGAAAATACAGAAAACAATCCCTGCAACGGGAACCAGCGGTAATCTGCCGATGGAGCAGGGAATACGAAACGGTCGGGGGGTATGGGGGGAATGGTATCGCAGGACAATAACCGCTGCATTGATCACGATGAACGTTATAAAAAGCGTAAAGTTGGTCACGTNACAGGACTCCGCAGATAATAATGGCTATCCACGGGGTTCGCCGGGCCGGGTGAACCCACGCAAGTCCGGCCGTTAAGGAAGACGATCCGGCCATACCATAGAGAATCCGGGACGAGGCATACATCGACATCAGCACAGTATTGGCCGTGGCAAAAAGGGCGATGACTGAGATGACAATCGCGGCATCGGGGCCCAGCGTGGCAGATACGACATCAGCAAACGGGGCTGGGGAAACCGCCAGCTGCTGCCACCCCAGGACAGACACTACCGAAAGTGCAACCAGCACATACAGGATTACGCTAATGGCAAGAGCGAGGATAAGCGCTTTGGGGACCGTGGTTTCAGGTTTTTTTGTTTCCTCAGAAAATTTGACCATGGATTCGAATCCCTGGTAAGCAAAAAAGATCAGGGCTGATGCAGCAAAGAGCCCGGAATAACCAAGCGGCATCTCCCCGTAGTTCACACTGCCAAGATGGGGCAAACCTATTGCAATGATGATGACCAGTCCTGAGACCTCGATGAGTGTTGCGATGACTGCAACCCGGGCTGTTTCCTTTACACCCCAGGCAAGCAGCGCGGTAAGCACAATGAGGAGAACAATTGCAGAAATGAGCATCGGGATGCTGGTCAGGGCAGAGAAATATCCCGCAAAACCAAGTGCGACCGTGGCAGCGGCAAGGACACCGGAAAGGAAGACCAGCCAGCCGATGACAAATGCCAGCCGGGCATTGAATGCATTTGTGACATAATCATATTCTGCCCCGGCTTTGGGGAACATGGAAGACAGCTCCGCATAGCTCAGGCCGGTGAGCAGTGCCATTATCGCTGATAAACCAAACGCGAGCCAGATTGCATTGCCGGCAAGACCGGCAGCCTGCCCGATGAGAACATATACACCGGCCCCGAGGATGATCCCAACACCAGACAGCGTTACTTCAGGAAGGCCGAGCGCCCGTTTGAGGGGGGGATTGGGGGATTGGTGGT
>PDVJ01000190.1_pt1 | contig 18988 bp, 23 predicted proteins | sample 1369811 | NCBI WGS metagenome assembly PDVJ01 (sample SAMN07795376, study PRJNA414565) | Alkali sediment metagenome, whole genome shotgun sequencing project. | reverse complement strand
CTACGAGAGTGCGTGCCGCAGCACCGTGAAAGCGGCGCAGGTGCGCGTAGCTCAGGCCCAGCGGTATCGGTGCCCGAGCACGGACGTACTCGGGAAACTGCGTGTGGTACGAGGTCGTGAACGCGCGCCCGTGGCGGATACACCAGCGGCGGGCAGCGAGGCCGAGTGGTCCCTCGGTGGCGATGTGCACGCTGTCGGGGTCGAGCGCCGACAGCTGGTCCGCAAGCCGGCGGTACGGACGCCACGCCAGGCGGATCTCCGGGTAGGTCGGACAGGGCAGCGTGCGAAAGGACCGCGGTTCGATCACCTCGACCACGTGCCCACATCGCTGCAGCTGGCTGGAGGTCATCGCCAGGGTGCGGACAACACCGTTGGTCTGAGGCAACCAGGCGTCGGTGACCAGGGCCAGCTTCATGCAGCCCGACCCAGCGCGACCGCAGAAACGGGCGCATCTACCGCGACGACGTCGGAGACCTCGGTCCAGCGCAGCAGGCTGAACCGACCACTTTCATCCTCGATCAGCGCCGTGCAGTTTTCGACCCAATCGCCGTCGTTGCAGTAAAGAACGCCGTCGATGTCGACAATTTCCGGACGATGAATGTGGCCGCAGATCATGCCGTCCACACGCCGGCGACGAGCCTCACAAGCTACGGCACGCTCGAAGTTGTCGATGTACTGGACGGCGTTCTTGACCTTGTGCTTCAGGAACGCCGCGACGGACCAGTACGGGTAACCGAGCCGCCGGCGCATCGCATTGACGACCCGGTTGAGACCCAGCACAAAGGCGTAGGCCTGGCAGCCAAGGGACTCCAGCAACGGGCTTGCGCGGATGACGCTGTCGAATTCGTCGCCATGGAGAACCAGGAACCGCCGGCCGTCGGCCGCCTCGTGGACCACCTCGCGGCGGATCTCCACGTTCCCGAGCACCCAGCCGTCGAAGTCGCGGAGGCTGCGGTCGTGATTGCCCGGGATATAGATGACGCGGGTTCCATTCTTGGCTTTGCCGAGCAATGTGCGGATGACGTCGTTGTGCTGCTGCGGCCAGTAGAAAGTTCGCTCGAGGCTCCAGAGGTCGATGATGTCGCCGACAAGGTAGAGTTGCTCGCACTCGACGTTGCGAAGGAAATCAAGCAGGAAGCCGGCCCGGCAGCCCCGGAAGCCGAGATGAACGTCTGAGATGAAGACGCTGCGCATGCGCAGCGGGGAACGTGGTGGAATCGGGCTCACGTCGCGCTCTCCGGTGTCCTCGATTGCCGGCGGAGGCTGCCGAGAGCGTGTGACTGGTCGATGACAGTGGCGCGAATCTCTAATGAATACGAGAGGTCACAACTCAATTTTGAGATTCAACTCAAATCGACACCCATTTGGCGGAAGGGTACTGGATCAGGCCGCGAGCATGCTGAAAATACCGGCCCTAAAGTCACTTCTATTGCCCACTAGAAAGCTTATTGTAGTTTTTTCTACAAGAGTTTTCCCACCAGTGTCGGTTAGTTTAGCGATTTGTCGACTCTGTTGCCCCTGGTCTTGCTGATAGAAGTATTATCAAAGTCGAAAGACGAATATCTCTCCATATTGCTCACAATAGTGGGATTCCAACGGGACTCTAAGAGAAATTATCCCCATGATAGGGTTACTACAGAGGGTTTCCGAAGCGAAAGTGGCGGTTCATGGCGAGCCCATCGGAGCAATCGGCCCTGGTCTCCTGGTTCTGCTCGCAGTGGAACTCTCCGACACCCCGGTCGAGGCTGAGCGCCTGATCGACCGTCTGCTCCGCTATCGGGTCTTCGAGGACTCGGACGGGCGCATGAATCTGAGTCTGCTCGACACCGGCGGAGGGCTCCTGCTGGTGCCGCAGTTCACTCTCGCGGCCGACACCCGTCGCGGGCTCCGGCCGAGCTTCACCACCACCGCCTCGCCCGAGCTCGGGCGCGAGCTGTTCGAGCGCGCGGTCGCCATCGCTCGCGAGAGGATCGGTCAGCGCGTCGCCGAGGGCCGTTTCGGCGCCCACATGCAGGTCTCGCTGACCAACGACGGCCCGGTGACTCTTTGGCTTCAGGTGAAAGCGACCCCCGTCGCAAGTTAGGCAGATCGATTGGCGTATCATTGCCCGCCCTTCACGACGGTCCGCGGAGATCTGCCATGGGTATTGGCTTTCGAGAATTGCTCATCATCCTGGTGATCGCGCTGATCCTGTTTGGCGCGAAGAAGCTGCGCAATGTGGGCTCGGACCTTGGTGCCGCGGTGCGCGGCTTCAAGAAGGCGGTCAACGACGGCGACGACGAGCAGACGCGCAAGCTTGACGACCTGACCGGCAAAGACGCCGACTTCGAGGAACGCGCCGGCTCCAGCAAGTCGGACAGCAAGCCCGCCGCCTGAACGCACAATGTTCGAGGTCGGCTTCACCGAGATCGTACTGATCCTCGGGATCGCCCTGCTGGTGCTGGGCCCCGAGCGCCTGCCGAAACTGGCCGCGGACCTTGGACGCTGGGCCGGTCGGGCACGCGCGATGGCCCGGCAGCTGAAGACCCAGCTCGAGCAGGAGGTCAACTACGACCCGCTGCGCGATCCCCCGAAGCCAGCGCAGACCCAGAGCCCGGCGACACCGCCTCCCGCCAGCCCCGCGCAGGACGCCGTCGCTCCGGATGAGACCGATGCGTCAAAGTCCACGTGAACCCGAGGCGCTCGCCGAAGGCACCCTGATCTCGCACCTCCTGGAGCTGCGGTCGCGGCTGTTGAAGGCCGTCGTCGCGGTCGCGGTCGTCTTCATCCCGCTCGCTTTCTTTTCCAACCAGCTGTTCACGCTGATCGCGCGGCCGCTGATAGACCAGCTGCCCGCGGACACGTCGCTCATCGCGACCAGCGTGGTTTCGCCGTTCATGACTCCGCTGAAGCTGTCGTTGTTCACGGCGCTTTTCGTGGCCATGCCTTACGTGCTCTATCAGCTCTGGGCATTCGTCGCACCGGGCTTGTACCGGCACGAGAGGCGATTCGCGATACCGCTGTTCCTCACGAGCGTGGTCCTGTTCTACGTGGGAGTGGCTTTCGCCTATTTCATCGTTTTCCCGCTGATGTTCGCGTTCCTGGCGGCAACCGCGCCCGAAGGCGTGCGCATGATGACCGACATGGCGAACTACCTCGACTTCGCGCTTCTGCTGTTTCTCGCTTTCGGCATCGCCTTCGAGATGCCTGTCGCGACGGTGCTGCTGGTAGCGACCGGCCTCGTGTCGGTTGAGAAGATGCGCGCAAACCGCGGTTACGTGCTGCTCGGTATCTTCGTCGTCGCGGCCTTCCTCACGCCCCCGGACGCGATCTCCCAATCCTTCATGGCCGTGCCGATGTACGTGCTCTACGAACTCGGCATCCTGCTTGCCGTGTTCCTGGTCCGCCGTCGTGAACAGGACCGAGCACAGGAACCCGTGACGCCGCCGGGCGACTGAATCGCGCAGCCCGCGGATCTCCGTTTCCTTGCACTTGCACCGCAACATCGCGGAGACTTGCGGGCCTCGCGCGCTGCCGCGCAAACAACTGAAATAGAAGCCAAATCCAATGTCCAGTTCCGTACTGCCCGCGGTCACGCGGGAGACCTGGCTCGGCCACCCGAAAGGCCTTTTCCTGCTGTTCGCCACCGAGATGTGGGAGCGCTTCAGCTACTACGGCATGCGCGCATTGCTCGTGCTGTCGCTGGTCGCGGGCGTCGAGGCTGCCAACCCCGGCTTTGGCTGGTCGCAGTCCGAGGCGCTGAAGCTCTACGGCCTGTTCACCGGATTCGTGTATTTCACGCCGCTCATCGGCGGATGGCTCGCCGACAACTATCTCGGCCAGCGCAAGTCCGTGATCATCGGTGGCCTCGTGATGGCCGCCGGTCAATTCACGCTCGCCAGTGCCATCCCCGGCAACCTGCAGCTGTTCTACATCGGACTCGTGCTGCTGGTGATCGGGAACGGCTTCTTCAAGCCGAACATCTCGACGATGGTGGGCGACCTCTACGCCGAGGGCGATGCGCGCCGCGACGGTGCCTTCACGATCTTCTACATGGGCATCAACGCGGGCGCGTTTCTCGCGCCTCTGGTGTGCTCGACGCTGGGCGAGGACCCGACCTACGGCTGGCGCGCCGGGTACTTCGCCGCCGGAGTCGGCATGGTGCTCTCCGTAATCATCCAGCTTCTGTTCGCGAGGCGGTATCTCGACAGCATCGGCACCGTCCCGGCGGCGCAGCGATCCCTCGCGCTGTCCGGCGGCAAGCACGACGCGCTCACCCCGGAGGAGGTCGACCGCCTGCGCGTGATCTTCATGCTGTTCGTATTCGTGGTGCTCTTCTGGGCCGCGTTCGAACAGGCCGGCGGCCTCATGAACATCTACGCCAACGACAAGACGGACCGCATGGTAGGCGCGTTCGAGGTTCCCGCAGGCTGGTTCCAGTCGCTGAACCCGCTGTTCATCGTGCTGCTTGCACCGATCTTCTCGGCCATGTGGAGCCGGCTCGGTACCGTTGGTAAGAACCCGGCGACGCCGCGCAAGATGGTGCTCGGTCTGGTCCTCACGGGCATCGGCTTTCTTGCGATGGTCGCGGCCGCGCTCGAGTCGGCGGGCGGCGGCAAGGCGAGCATGACGTGGCTTGTGATCGCCTACTTCTTCCACACCACGGGCGAGCTGTGCATTTCACCGGTGGGCCTCTCGATGGTCACCAAGCTCGCGCCGTTGCGTCTCGCCTCGCTGATGATGGGCGTCTGGTTCCTCATCAACTTCGTCGCCAACTGGCTCGCCGGCATCATCGGCTCCTATGCCGAGAGCCTCGGCGAGCTCTCGATCTTCGGCGGCCTCGCGATCACGCTGTTCGTATTCGCGGTCGTGCTGTGGCTGCTGTCCGGCACGCTCGTGCGATGGATGCACGGGGCTGAAGATCGGAAGCCCGCCTGATTCCCGGCACGGAGCGGCGCCGCACCGAGGCCGCTCCGTCCCTGACCTGGAGCCGTCATGAACCGACTCGCGCCCCGCCGCTGCGCCCGTGCCGCGGAGTCCCTCTTGACCCGGGTTGCCCTGCCGAGTCTTGCTGCCGCAGAGACCGCCGGCGATTTCGTCGAGCGGATGAACCGCCAGTTCGCCGACCTTGCACTCGAACGGAACGCCGCTGGCTGGACGCAGTCCGCCTTCATCACGTCGGACACCCAACTGCTCAACGCGCACGCCGACTGCTCGATTGACGGCACCGACGTTGCCGGTAGGAAGTCCGGAGCGATGCTCGCCAGGCGCTCGAGCCCGCCCTGGCGGGACCGGTTCCACGACGTGACCGGCACCTGGCAGATGGACGCCTCTGCGACCATGGACTATTCCGCACCTCTGCGCGGCTGGCTTGCCGAGCAGAACCATCGCCAGCAGTGCGGCTGGTGAATCGCTTGCTCCCCCTGATGTCGCGACTCCTGCCCGGTGGTAGACAATGAATTCGTCAGTTTCTCCTCCGCAGCTCACCACCCGGGCCGTGGTGCTCGCGATCGTGCTCGCCATGATCCTGGCGGCGGCCAACACCTACCTCGGGCTGTTCGCCGGCATGACCATCGCGTCGGCGATCCCGGCGGCGGTAGTCTCGATGGCGGTGCTGCGCGTGCTGGGCGGCAGCACGATCCTCGAGAACAACATCGTGCAGACTGGCGCGTCGGCCGGCTCGTCGATCGCCTCGGGTGTGATCTTCACCATCCCCGCGCTGGTGATCCTCGGTCACTGGGCCGACTTCCAGTATCTATGGGTGCTTGCGATCGCGGGCCTCGGCGGAATCCTGGGCGTGTTCTTCTCGGTGCCGCTGCGTCGCGCGCTGATCGTGGACCAAGGCCTCGCGTTCCCGGAAGGCAAGGCCGCGGCCGAGGTGCGGAAGACCGGTGAGAACCCGGCCGCAGGCGTCAGAATTCTGGGGCTCGCGGCGCTGGGCGGCGGCTTTGCAAAGCTCGCGGCTGCGAGCGGTCTGCGGCTCTTTCCCGACACTGCCTCCCTCTCGGGCTGGATCGGCAAGTGGCTCGGATACTACGGCACCAACCTCTCGCCCGCGCTGCTCGGCGTGGGATACATCGTCGGGCTCAACGTCGGCATCCTGGTGCTGCTCGGCGGCATGATCTCCTGGAACCTGGCGATTCCGATCTACGCGGCCTTCTTCCTCGACGGCGACGCGGAACTCGCCGCGCGCGTCGCGGCGGGCAGCCCCGACGATGCGGCGTTCGCAATCTGGTCGGCGCAGATCCGCTACCTCGGCGTGGGCGCGATGCTGGTGGGCGGCGTCTGGGCGCTGATCTCGATCCGCGACTCCCTGCTGTCGGGCATCAGGAGCGGCCTCGCCGCCGCGCGGGCAGGCGCTGGCCAGGTCATCGCACACACCGAGCGCGACCTGCCGATGAAGGCGATCCTGATCGGAACGCTGCTGTTCACGTTGCCGCTGTTCCTGCTCTACCAGAACATCGTGGGCAGCGTCGGCGTCAGCCTGCCGATGACGATCATCATGGTCGTCGCGGGCTTCCTGTTCTGCTCGGTGTCCGCGTACATGGCCGGTCTCGTCGGGTCGTCGAACAATCCGGTCTCCGGCATCACCATCTGCACGATCCTGTTCGCCTCGCTGGTGCTGCTGCTGCTGATGGGCAAGGACGCGTCGCTCGGACCGGTCGCTGCGATCATGATCGGCGCGGTGGTGTGCTGCGCGGCCTGCATCGGCGGCGACAACCTGCAGGACCTCAAGTGCGGCTATCTCGTCGGTGCGACGCCCTGGAAGCAGCAGGTGATGCTCGCCATCGGCGCAGCCTCGAGCGCGCTGGTGATGGCCCCGGTGCTGAATCTGCTGCTGAAGGCCTACGGGATCGGCGTGCCGACGGCCGAGCACCCCTCGCCGCTGATCGCGCCGCAGGCAACGCTGATGGCATCGGTCGCGAAGGGCATGTTCGGCGGCCACCTGCCCTGGGACATGATTGCGATCGGCGCAGTGATCGGCGTCGCGGTGATCGCCTGGGACCTGTGGCTCAAGGCGCGCGGCTCGGAGTTCCGCGCGCCCGTGCTCGCCGTGGCCGTAGGCATTTACCTCCCGCTCGAGCTCTCGGTGCCGATCTTCGCGGGCGGCCTGCTCTCATGGCTCGTCGAGAGGAAGCTCGGCGTGCACGGCGAGTCCGCCGAGGCCGAGCGCACCAAGCGCAACGGCCTGCTGTTCGCCGCAGGCCTGATCACCGGCGAGGCGCTGATGGGCATCTTCATCGCGATCCCGATCGTGACTTCCGGCCGCGCCGACGTGCTCGCGCTGCCGGAAGGGCTGCAGTTCGGTGGCTGGCTCGGGCTGCTGATCGTCGGCTGGCTGGCGCTCATGCTGTACCGCGTCGGCACCCGGCGCACGTGAACCCTGCCGCCGCGGCGGTGGACCCGAGACTCCGTCTCAAGATCGTCGCGGCCTTCGCGGCGATCTACCTCATCTGGGGTTCCACCTTTCTCGTCATCCGCCTCGGCGTACGGGAGTTGCCTCCCTTCCTGTTCGCGGGCGGACGCTTCCTGATCGCAGGTTCGCTGCTGGCGATCGTCGCGAGAATGCTCGCCGAGCGCTTCCCTCGCGGGTTGAGCGAGTGGCGGCCGATGCTGCTCTTTTCGGTGCTCATGATCGCTTTCAGCAACGGCATCAGCACGTACGCGCTGCAGTACGTCGCCTCGAACGAGGCTGCACTGCTCGCCTCGAGTTCGGCGCTTTGGATCGCGGCTCTGGGCGCGCTGGGGCCGCGGGGCCACGCGCTCACCGTGCGCGGTTCGGCGGGCCTGCTACTCGGCTTCCTCGGAGTCGCGCTGATCGTATGGCCGCGTGGGGCGATGCCATCGGGTCATCTCGCATGGCAGTTTCTGGTGCTGGTCGGGAGCTTCGCGTGGGCGGCTGGCTCCATCCTCTACCGCGATGCCGCGCTCGGCATCGGTCCGGTGGCATTCAACTCGGTGATGATGCTGATGGGCGGGACGTGGCTGCTGCTTGCGGGAGTCGCACACGGTGAACTCGCGCAGTGGCACTGGCACCCGGGCGGACTCGCGGCGATGGCCTATCTCGCCGTGTTCGGCTCGGCGATCGCCTACACCGCATATTCGTGGCTGCTGAAGCGCGTGCCTGCTGACCGCGTCGGCACCTTTGCTTACGTCAACCCGGCGATCGCCACCGCGCTCGGCTGGGTGGCACTCGGCGAGGCGCTCAGCCCCGCGCGGGTGGCCGGCATGATCGTCGTGCTGCTCGGCGTGGCGCTCGTCACGCTGCCGAGCCGGCTCGCCTGATCAGCGCNNNCCACGCCGCCGCGCGAGCCGATCAGGCTGGTCGCCGCCCAGGAAACCAGGCTCACGATCAGCGCCGCGCCCACCGCGGTCCAGAAACCCGCGATCTGCATGCCCGGCACCAGCCACGCGACCAGCGCAACCATCGCGGCGTTGAGCACCAGCAGGAACAGGCCGAGCGTCACGATGGTGATCGGCAGCGTGAGGATGAATGCAATCGGTCGCACCAGCGCGTTGACGAGACCGAGCACGATGGCCGCGATGATCAGCTTCGACGTCGAGTCGAAAGTAATGCCCTTGAGAAGTTCGCTCGCCATCCAGAGGCCCAGCGCGCTGATTGCGGCGCGCAGCAGGAATCCCACCATGACTTGCACTCCCGTGGCCGCGAGCGGCCGTTGACGTCGCGACGATGGTAAAGGAATCTCCGCTCCGCACCAATTCGCCTGAGGCCGCTGCATGGAACCCGTTGCCATCGTGATTCTGATCGCGCTGCTCCAGTACGTTGCTTTCGCGGCTCTCGTGGGCCGGGCTCGCGGCAAGTACGGCGTGAAGGCTCCCGCGGTTCACGGCCACGAGGTCTTCGAGCGCTACTTCCGCGTGCACTACAACACGCTCGAGCTGATCGTGGTGTTCGTGCCCGCGATGTGGCTGTTCGGCAGCTACGTGAGCCCGACCTGGGCCGCGGTGCTCGGCCTCGTGTACGTCGTCGGTCGCGTGGCCTACCTCGTTGGGTATGTCGCGGACCCTGCGAAGCGCGAGATCGGCTTCGGGCTCAGTGTGCTGCCGATCCTGGTGCTGCTCGTGGGCGGGCTGTGGGGAGCGGCGCGGAAGATGCTCTGACGCCGCTTGCAGGGGACTGCACGGGCGTGGCACGCGCGAGATTCCGTCGCCTTCGTCAGCCACGACCCCTTCAGGCTGCTGGCAACTGCAACCGCTCCTGCACCGAGCGACGCGCCGGCGCGCCTTCGAGCAACTCGATTAGCGCGAGCCCGAAGGCGATCGCAGTGCCCGGGCCGCGCGACGTCGCGACCTTGCCGTCGACGACGACGGCGTCCTCCGAGAGTTCGAGGCCCGGCGTCGATCCGGGCTGCAGGAATCCGGGAAAGCTCGTCGCCTTCCGACCCGCAAGCAGGCCCGCATGCGCGAGCACCGACGGCGCTGCGCAGATCGCGGCGGTATACCGCCCGTCCTCGGCGAAGCGCTTGAGCAGCCCGAGCACGCGTGGGTCTTCCTTCAGGTGCTTCGTACCGGGCATGCCGCCGGGAAGCACGATCATGTCGTAGGCACCCTCATCCGCCGCGTCGAGCGTGAGATCGGCGACCATCGTGATGCCGTGCGAGCCGGTGACCTCGCGGGGCCCGAGCGACGCCGTATGCACCTCGATGCCAGCGCGGCGCAACAGGTCCACGATCGCCACGGCCTCGATTTCCTCGAAGCCCTCCGCAAGCGGCACGAGCACCTTCGACATGACAAACCTCCGAACCGCCGGACCCTTGTCAGTGCTCGCCGGCGAGCGCGACCTGCGTGCCGAGAGCGCGATCGTTCAGATACTGCAGGGCGGCCCGTACGGCCGCGTCCTCAGCGGGCTCCGCCCGGGTCGCTGCGGCGTTTAGCTCCCCGACGTCGAGACGTACGTCGGGATCGAGGCCCTGCTCGTGAATCGAGGTGCCGGACGGAGTGAAGTAGCGTGAGGTCGTGAGCTTGAGCGCCTGGCCACCGCTCAGTGGGATCACGGTCTGAACGGAACCCTTGCCGAAGGTGCGTTGCCCCATGATCGTGGCGCGGCGATGGTCACGCAATGCTCCCGCAACGATTTCCGAACCCGACGCAGAGCCCCGGTCCACAAGCACGACGATCGGCGCATTTGCAAGCAGATCCCCACCGGTAGCACGCATTTCGAAGCGCGCACCGGCAGCGCGCCCCTCGGCGCGCACGATGAGTCCGTGGTCGAGGAAATCGTCGGCCACGTCCACAGCAGACTCGAGTACGCCGCCGGGATTACCACGCAGGTCGAACACCAGGCCGCGCAGGGGGCCGACGCCCTGCAACTGCGCCAGCTCGTTGCGCACATCACGCGGCGTTTCGTCGTTGAAGTGGGTGATGCGCAGGTAACCGTAAGACCCCGGCAGTCGCGCCGCACTGACGGTGCGCACGTGCACCTGGGACCGCACGAGTTCGAACTCGAGCGGTGCGGGCCTGCCGGCGCGCGCAACGGCGAGACGCACCGTCGAGCCGTTCCGGCCACGCATGCGTTCCACCGCATGGTCGAGCTCGCCGGGCCCGAGGTCCTTGCCATCGATGGCGAGCAGCACGTCTCCGGCACGGATTCCCACGCGCTCGGCCGGGGAGCCCTGGATCGGGCTCACCACGACGACTCGGCCGTCCTGCTCCGCGACCTCCAGGCCGACACCCGAGTACTGCCCGGAGGTGCTGATCCGCATCGCCTCGTATTCGGCGGCGTCCAGGAAATGGGAGTGCGGATCCAGGCGGGCGACAATGCCGTCAACGGCCGCGCGATCGAGGTCGCCGGCCGCGAGGCCCTCGACGTACTCGCTGCGGACGCGCTCGGCGACTTCTTCGAGCAGCGTCGCGGGCGCGGGAGGCACCCCGTACCAGCATGAGCCCCGCCCCGAGCGCGGCTCCCGCCGCAACGGCAACGATCGTACGAACAGCCCCGGACACGATGCCCCCGACGGTTGAAGCGGGGGTCAGATAGTAGCGCCTAGCAGGGCCCCGATCACGTCGTTCATCGGGGCAGGTCGCGCGATCGCGAAGCCCTGGCCGAACTCGACGCCGAGCTCACGCGTGATCCGTAGGATCTCCTCGCTCTCGACGCACTCGGCGACAGTCGAGAGGCGCATGGCGCGCGCCAGGCCGACGATCGCGCTCAGCATGGCCTGCGAGCGCTCGTCTTCGACGACATCCCGCACGAGGCTGCCGTCGATCTTGAGACAGGTAACCGGCAGGGCCTTGAGGTAACCGAGCGAGCTCAGGCCTCTACCGAAGTCGTCGAGCGCGACCTCATGGCCGAGCTCGCGCAGCCGGCGCATGAGCGTTTCAGCGCGCACGATGTTCGCAACCGCCGCGGTCTCGGTGAGCTCGAAGGAGAGCAGCTGTGACGGCAGGCGGCTGTCGCGCAGCGCCTCCTCGAGGAACGTGCAGAACTCCGTGTCGCCCAGCGACTGGCCGGAGATGTTGACCGCGAAGCTCGCACGGCGCGCCGACAGCTGCGCCGCGTGCGGGCCGAGCGTCTCGAGCACGTGCTTCACCACCCAGCGATCGATGGCGGGTGCGAGCTGGTAGCGTTCGGCCGCCGACAGGAATCGGTCCGGCGCGAGGGTCTTGCCGTTGTCGTCGGTCATTCGCAGCAGCAGTTCGAATCGCGGACCGGATTCCGTTCGCGACAGAGCCACGACGGGCTGCGCCTCGAGCCGGAAGCAGTCAGCAGTCAGCGCGTGCCGCAGCGTTCCCACCATCGTAACGTCCGTGTAGCGACGCACGATGCTCTGGTCGGCGTCCTGGTAGGTCTCCACCCGGTCGCGACCACGATCCTTGGCAGCCTTGCAGGCGATTTCTGCTGCTGCGAGCGCGTGCGCCAGCGGGTGCTTTCCTTCCGCGACTCGGGCGACGCCGAAGCGCGCCGTGACATCGACCGGGCGGCCACCGGCTGCATAGCCGAGGCGAACGAGAGCCTCGCGCATGTTCTCGCCCACGCGCTCCGCGTTCTCGATGGAGCAATCGGGCAGGAATGCGGCGAAGCGGTCGCCCGAGATGCGCGCCGACAGCATGCGGGGCCCGAGGCAGCGTCGGATCACCTCGGCGACACGCACGATCACCTCGTCGCCGACGTGCATGCCGAGGTTCTCGTTCAGCACGTGCAGTCGGTCTACGTCCACGTAGATGATGCAGTGGTTGCCCGAGGGCGCGTGCTCGAGAGAGCTGCGGGCGCGCAGCTCGAAGGCTGGGCGCGTCAGGAGCCCCGTCGCCGGGTCGTAGGCGTTCAGCAGGATGTGCGAAACGCGGCGCACGAGCAGCTCGACGATGCGTACCTGACGCAGGTCGAAGTCCGGTTCCGTGACGGGTTTGAAAAGCGCCAGCAGGCCGAGCACGCGGTGCCCGCCATGCATCACGGGACACGAGAGCACCTTGTATGGCACGCCCGCGAGCGGCCCGTTCGTTGCGGGACGGTTCGAGGTGAGTGCCTGGCGGTGCAGTTGCGTCCACGCGAGCAAGTGCCGGTGGCAGCGTGTCAGCAGCGCCGCACCCTCGCGCGGCGCCGTGCCATGGCCGGTGCGACAAACCGCGATGTTCTTGTCGGGAATCAGCAGTGCGCCCACGGCGCAGCCCAGGTGATCCACGCAGCCCTGCACGAGCTGCGCGAGTTCGTCGGCCGAGTCGCCGCCTGCGGTGCCATCCGGCGAGGCGCCGAGCAGCAGCTCGAGGTCGCGATCACGCACACTCAGGTTCCGCTGCAGGTCACCGATGCTGTACTGGGCCGCGAGCTCTCGGCGCAGGCACTCGAGCGCGGGCCGCAGCAGGCCCTCGACCAGCGCGAACGGTCGAGCGCCGTCGGCGCGCCCAGCCTCGCGCAGCACGATTCCGACGGCACCGAGCAACTGGTCCTCGATATCGCGCAGCAGGAACACATACGCCGTGTGCTCACGATCGACCGGCTCGGATAGCCCCGAACCGGCTGCAGTGGACTGCAGATCGTCGCTCAGCGCCTGCTGCAGAAGTCTGTGCAGCTCGGGAGCGTCCTGTCCCTCATTGAGCCAGATCGGCAAACCCATGCGATCGTAGACGGCGATCGACTGCGCGCGCGGCAGCAGCATCTTGACGATCTGGCCGTACGGATCGAGGGAGGTCGTCGTGACCGGCGTCGGGCCGTGATCCATCACCTCTGCAAGTTGCATCCGCGAGTTCATCCACATCGTGGGCAGTGACTGCGAGGGCACGATGATCACCGATCCCCCGCGTGTCATTCCTCGACGCGCGGCACAGTCTGCCGCCGACCGGCCGAGCCGCGCCTGCGCATGACCAGTGGCGATGCAACATAAAGCGGGGCTCAGCGCCGCTGCAGCCAGATCTCGGGATTGACGGGCTCGCGGCCGCGGCGCACCTCGAAATAGAGGGCGGCCTGGTCGTTACCGCCGGAGTCGCCGACAGCGGCGATCACGTCTCCGGCGGCTACGGATTCTCCGACCTTGCGGAACAACTCGTCGTTGTGACCATAGAGGCTCAGATACCCTCCACCGTGATCGAGCACGACCATGAGACCCATGCCGGGCAGCCAGTCGGCATAGGCGACGCGGCCGGCATAGGGCGCGCGTACACGTGCGCCACGCGCGGTGCCGATCAGCATGCCCTGCCAGCGCAGCGAACCACCGGCGCGCGGCTGGCCGAAGCGTGCGAGAACCTTGCCCTGCTGCACGGGCCACGGTGCGCAGCTCGGCGACCAGCTTCTCTAGGTTGCGCGCCTGTGACTCGAGACGCTTCAGCTCACCGCCCTGCGACTTGATCTGAGCGTCGATCGCGGCGACCGCTTTGACTCGGTTCTGCTGCGCGCCGCGCAACGCCTCGAATTCCTGCTCCTGCCGGGACTCGAGTTGCGCCAGTCGAAGGTGCTCTGCGTCGATTTTCTCGCGCACCAACGCGAGGTGCTCGAGCTGGTCACTGATGCTCGCGATGCGCGCCGCGCGTGCGCGGCCGAAATAGCCGTAGTACGCGAACATGCGGCCCGCGCTGGCGGGATCCTGCTGGTTGAGCAGCAGCTTCAACTGCTCCTCGCGGCCGTTCACGTAGGCCGCTCGCAGCTCGCCCGACAGTGCGCCGCGCTCGGATGCCAGATCGGCCTCGCGGCGGGATTGCTCGCGCTCGAGTTCCTTCAGTCGCGCCTCGCTCGCGATTCGCTGCGCACGCACCGCCTCGAGATTGCGCCGCGCCTCCTGCGCGCCGAGCTCGGCGTCCCGCAGCTGTGCACTGAGCTTGTCGCGCTTCTGGACGTCGGCGTTGACTGACTTGCGCACCTGCTCGATGCGGGCATTGACGCGCTTGAGCTCGGACTCCTTCTGCTTCTGGCTGACTTTCTTCGAGCTCGTGGAGCCACGCTCGGACTGGGCGAGCACTGGCGGCGCAGCGGCCCCCATCGCGAGCACCAGGCACAGCAGCACCGCGAGCCGGAGGCTGGAGCCAGCGGGCGGCATCTGGTTTGCGGACTGCGCGACGGGATCTGGCATCTGCGTTTCGAGCCTGAGTACGGTCGGCGCCCTGTCACCGCAACCGCGGTGGACCTCGAGCCGGGGCGACGGTGGCGCGGCAAACCGGTGAGTTTAGCGCGTCGGCCGGGCTGCTATACTCCGCGGCCCTTTCAGATCCCGAAACTACCCCGTCGAGCCCCATGGAGCGTCTGCTCGAGTACATCATGCGTCACCCGTTGCTTGCGGGAGGCACCATAGCGCTTGCCGTGGCGGTGCTCGCCTACGAGGCCAGCCGTGCCCGCAGCGGCGGCCAGTCGGTCGGCCCGATGGACGCCGTGCGGCTCATGAACCAGGGCGCGATCCTGCTCGACGTGCGTTCACAGGGCGAGTTCGACGCGGGGCACATTCGTGATGCCCGCCACCTGCCGCAGGAGCAGGTCTCCGGCGCCGCCGAATCGCTCAAGAAGTACAAGGACAAGATCGTCATAGCCTGCTGCGAGAGCGGCATGCGCTCCGGCGCCGCGTCGCGCGTGCTCCGTGCGCAGGGCTTCAGCAAGATCGTCAACCTGCGTGGCGGCATTCAAGCCTGGCGCGCGGAAAACCTGCCGCTGGTGAAGTCTGGCGAGAAGGGCAAATGAGGCCGTCTCTATGAGTTCGACCGAGATTCTCATGTACTCGACCGCCTGGTGCCCGTACTGCGTCCGGGCCAAGTCGCTGCTCGATCGAAAGGGCCTCGCGTTCCGCGAGATCCGCGTGGACGAGAATCCGGCGGAGCGCGACGTCATGCTGGCGCGCAGCGGCGGACGCCGCACTGTCCCGCAGATATTCATTGGCGACCGCCATGTCGGCGGTTTCGACGAACTCTACGCCCTCGACAAATCGGGCGAGCTCGACACTCTGGCTTCACCGGCCTGAACACCGGGCGCAACCCGCGGCCGGATTGCACAACAGACACCGCGAGATTGAGTACGAGGACACCATGACCGAACAGACTCCGCTGAACCCGCAGGCCTCCGATCCGAACGCGCCTGTCGTGAACCCGCAGGCCGTCTACATCAAGGACTGCTCCTTCGAGTCGCCGAACGGCCCGTTCGTGGCTGGCTTCCAGGGCCAGCCGACCGTCAACCTCAACATTGGCACGCGCGCCACGGCGCTCGCGCAGGACGTGCACGAGATAGTCCTGCAGGTGAATCTCGAGGCCAAGGCCGGTGACAAGGTGGTGTGGCTGCTGGAGCTTCAGCAGGCCGGTGCCTTCATGATCCGCAACCTCTCCGCGACCGACCTGGCGCAGGTGCTGTCGATCGTGGCTCCGAACTACCTGCTGGCCTTCGCGCGCGCCACCATCACCGAACTGGTCAGCAAGGGCGGCTTTCCGCCGTTCCTGCTGCCGCTGGTGACCTTCGAGGCGCTGCACGCCCGCGCCCAGCAGCAGCAGGCGGCCGCCGAAGCCGCCGGCGGCACCGTGAACTGACGGAATGGCCGGCGTGCCCGCGACGGGATCCCAGGCGAGCCCGGCGTCGGTCGGGACCGCTCCGAAGCCGTCCGTCGCGGTGCTCGGTTCCGGCTCCTGGGGCACGGCGCTGGCCGTGCATCTCGCTCGCACCGGTCACCGCACCATCCTGTGGGGCATCGAGACCGCCGAACTCGAGGCCATGGCGCGCGGTCGCGTCAACCAGCGCTACCTCCCCGGCGTGAAGCTGCCCGCGGGCCTCGAGATCGAGCACGACTTCGCGCGTGCCGTCCATGACGCGGAGCAGCTGCTCGTGGTCGTGCCCAGCCACGCCTTCCGCGAGGTGCTCGAGAAGGCAAAGCCGCTTCTCCGTCCCGGGCAGCGCGTCGCCTGGGCCACGAAGGGCTTCGAGCTCGCAACCGGCAAGCTGCCGCATCAGGTGGCCGACGAGGTGCTCGGCCGCGGCGTTCCCACTGCGGTGCTCTCCGGGCCGACGTTCGCCAAGGAAGTGGGCGAGGGCCTGCCGAGCGCCATGACCGTGGCCTCGCGCGACGAGGAATACGCGCTCGCGCTGGCCCGCAGCATCTCCGGAGCGAGCTTCCGCGCATACGCCTCGGGCGACATGACGGGCGTCGAGGTGGGCGGCGCCGTCAAGAACGTGATCGCGATCGGCGCTGGCATCTCCGACGGCCTCGGCTACGGGGCCAACACTCGCGTCGCGCTCATCACGCGCGGGCTCGCCGAGTTGATGCGGCTCGGCGTGGCACTCGGCGCCGAGCGCGAGACCTTCATGGGCCTCGCGGGCCTCGGCGACCTCGTGCTCACCTGCACCGACGACCAGTCGCGCAACCGTCGCTGCGGACTCGCACTCGCCGCCGGCAAGACGGCGGCACAGGCCCAGGCCGAGATCGGGCAGGTGGTCGAGGGCGTGCTCGCTGCGCGCGCCGTGCGCGAGGTGGCGCAACGACTTGGCGTGGACATGCCGATCAGCGAGCAGGTCTATCGCGTGCTTTACGAGGGTGCACCGGTGAAACAGGCCGTGGCGGCCCTCATGGGCCGCACCGTGAAGTCCGAGACGGACTAGCCTCGGCGCCTTGAGCCGAGCCGAACCCGAGCTGCCGCCAAGCCTCGTATACGCCCACCGCGACGGCGTTCGAGAGATTGAGGCTTCGCGCGCCGGCGCGCATCGGGATGCGTAACCGTCGCTCGGGCGGGCAGGCGCCCAGCACATCCTCCGGCAGCCCGCGCGTCTCCGGGCCGAATACCAGGGCGTCGCCATCCGCGTAGTGCGGCTCGTCATGACGCAGGTCGCCCTTGGTCGTGAACGCGAACCAGCGCGGTGACCCAAGGCTCGCGAGGCAGTCCTCGAGGCTCGCGTGCTCACTGACGTCGGCGAGTTCGCGGTAGTCGAGACCGGCGCGGCGCAGCGCCTTCGCGTCCAGCCGGAACCCGAGCGGCCGCACGAGGTGCAGGCGCGCCCCGGTGTTGGCGCACAGCCGAATGATGTTGCCGGTGTTGGGCGGAATCTCGGGCTGGAACAGGACGACGTTCAGTGGCATAGAATCCGACGGACCCGCCGCACGCACGGAACCAAGGGGAGATCCTCAATGCTGCTCGTCAAGCACCTGCTCGGCCGCAAGGGCCGGGAGATCTGGTCGGTGGACTCGGCGGAGCCTGTGCTCACGGCGATCCGCATGATGGCCGAGCACGGCATCGGCGCGCTACCCGTGATGCGCGACGGCAAGCTCGCCGGCATCGTTTCCGAGCGCGACTACGCCCGCAAGGTGATCCTGATGGGACGCGCCTCGGCCGACACGCCCGTGGCGCAGATCATGAGCGCGCCGGTGGTCACCGTCGGGACCGAGGACCGCGTGCACCGCTGCATGGAACTCATGACCGAGAAGCGCATCCGTCACCTGCCGGTGGTGGACGCCAGCGGCACGATGGTCGGCATGGTGTCCATCGGCGACCTCGTCCGCGCGGTGATCGAGGAGCAGAAGGAGACGATCGAGCAGCTGGAGAAGTTCATCGCGGGGTGATGCGGGTAGGTCATGGTCCGACACCGACACCACCCTCCGTGCGCCGCGACTGCTCCAATTCGTGATGACGTTACCGGCCCCGCTGACCGGCTCCGGCTAGGGTTGGCCGGGCGACGGCACCGGGCCGACTGGTCCGTCGCGCGGTTTCACGGCGACGGAGATTCCATGAACGCCACGACTGCCGGGCTCGCGCTCGCGCTGCTTCTGCTGACGGGCTGCTCCAGCACCACCCTGACCAAGGACGAGTGCCGCACCGTCGACTGGCGGATGGTGGGCTACGAGGACGGCGTCGCCGGGCGCCCCGCCGACCAGATCGGCCTGCATCGGCAGGCCTGCGCCGAGTACGGCGTGACCCCCAACCTCGACGCCTACCTCGCCGGACGCACCGCGGGCCTCCGCGAGTTCTGCCAGCCCTACAACGGCTACCGGGCAGGGGCGAGCGGCCTGGAGTACTACGACAGCTGCCCGCCGGAGCTCGCGCCCGCTTTCGAGGAAGCCTACGAGTCCGGCCGCCAGCTCCACGTCCGCGAGCAACGCGTCGCGGATGCCGACAATGCCATCGCCGCGCGCCGCACCGAGATCCTGCGTCTCGAGGACGCGATTCTGCGTCGCGGCTTCCAGGTAGTCGACGCCACAGCCAGTCCCGAACAGCGCACCCAGGCGGTGCTCGACACCAAGCAGTTCGCCGAGCGCATCGGCCGACTGAAGTCGGAGATTGAAGAACTCGAGAAGGACCGTGCGCGCTACGCGCAGGAACTGGAGACGTATCGGAGCACCGTCGCCTCGACGAAGTGAGTCGGGCGCCGACCACGCCGCGCGCGAGTAGCCGGCACCGCGGATCCCGTACAATTCGGCCATGAACGCCGCTGCCCCGGCCCCGCTGCCGCCCTCGCTCGCCGTCGACTTCTGCGGCATGAAGCTCGCCTCGCCGATCGTTCTGCTGTCGGGCTGCGTGGGCTTCGGCGAGGAGTACACGCGGGTCGAGGGCTTCTCGAACACCGACGTCGGCGCGATCGTACTCAAGGGCACGACCCGCGAGC
>PDVJ01000189.1_pt1 | contig 19013 bp, 16 predicted proteins | sample 1369811 | NCBI WGS metagenome assembly PDVJ01 (sample SAMN07795376, study PRJNA414565) | Alkali sediment metagenome, whole genome shotgun sequencing project. | reverse complement strand
TAAATATTTTATGTGGAAAAATTACAGAATGAAAAAAATACTATTATAATTATATAATAAGAGAATGTGTCCTGTAAGAAGCATATCTTACCCGTATCTCGTCAAATTGTTCTTGGTCCTTATACTTCCGGGAGGCACCGTAGTTTATGGTTTTGCTCGATACCGATATAGTCGTATTTCCGTATCGCATTGGGAAATCTCTGTTTGATGTGTTCGAGGATCTGGTGGACTTTATCTGAATCCTCCAGGTCAAATTCAAGTTCGAGGTCTGAGACACCCGCCGAGGTGCTGATGAAAACCAAGTTCGGATGGTGTTTGATGTATTCCATGATTGGTTTTCGTTGTATGTGTTCTTGGAGATGGATATCTACTTTGAATGGTTTTAACCCAAATTTTGAGATGTCAACGCCTACTCTAAATGCTTGTATCACATTGTTTTTAACAAGTTTTTTTAACCGGTTGTTCGCCATTTGTGTTGAGCTGTGCAGCTGCTTGGCGATGTCGACAAGGGAGATCCGTGTGTTTTCCACAAGAAGGTTCAGCAAAGATAAGTCGTATTTGTCGATTTCGACTTCAGGTCCACCACCGGTGATCTCATATTTTAATCGATCTGATTCTTTGTATTCGTCCGGGAGTAGATAGCTGCAGGGGTATGAGTACACCTGGACGTAAATGGAGAATATTTTATCCGCAAAGTAATCACCGTAGGCGTCAAGGAGTTTTTCCCAGAATTGGTAAAAATCTTTGATGTTTTTCACCCAGATGAACACGCCGAGGTCGTATTTTCCTATGATGGATTCGACGACCCAGGTTCGTTTATCTTTGACGAGATAGTCGATGATTTTGTTTTTAATCTCTGGGGTGACGTATTGGTAGACGAGGTAGAAGCGGAAGACGATGTAGCCGAGTTTGTAGGAATCTACTAGCGTCCAGAAACTCGTGATGATTCCTTCTTGTTGCATGCGTTTTATCCGATAGGCGACGATGTCTTTTCGCAATCTTACTTTTTTTCCTATCTGGGATAACGATTGGCGGGAGTTGANGTCAAGTTGATAGAGTATCCGACGGTCTTTGATATCNAATGTATTCATTTTTCANCAAACATGTAAATTNTAACTAGTATTTCATTGTTTTGATAGATTTTTTAAGGATATAAGCTTTTATTCNTTCTTTTCTTTAGNTGTCTAAGTGGGGAGTGTATGGTTTACGAGCCCNGAAGAACGATGCGAGGTGATTGCGCGTGTTTGAGATTCTGAACTGGTACGGTTTGTTAACACTGACCCATCTTTTCGCTCAAATCAATTTCGGTCACCGTGATTACCTCAACTCAGTCAAGCAAGATGAACGGATTGATTCATCGGCGGTTCGCCAACAAAGGAAGTCTGCATATTTCCTTCACAGTGTTGCAATTATCATCCCGACGTACAATGAAGAACCAGCAGACCTAGAACGGTGTGTCCAATCTGCGCTCTCTCAAAAGTACGACGCTGCTTTATCGGTGATCGTCATTGATGACGGCAGCAAAGACAAACGAGGAATTAATCACATCAGGGAAAAATTTTCCAATGTCCCCCATCTGTACATCCATGAGTTTGAAAAAAATAAAGGCAAACGGTATGCGCAGAAATTCGGATTTGATTTCTTCGGAGACTCTGTAGACATCATGGTGACCATCGATAGTGACACGGTACTAGCTTCAGATAGTGTCGCTCATCTAGTTCTCCTCTTTGCGGACCCTAAGGTTGGCGCAGTCACCGGTGATGTACGGGCGATCAAACAGAATTTTTTAAGCACACTCATCGACGCCCGGTACTGGACCGCGTTTAACCAGGAACGAGCAGCACAGAGCCTGTTTGGCACCGTGCTGTGCTGCTCAGGCCCGCTCGCAGCATACCGCAACACCATCATACAAAACGTAAAAGAGTCCTATATCTCACAGCGATTCCTCGGTCAGTATTGCACGTACGGTGATGACCGGCATCTAACCAACCTCATCCTAGAGCAGGGATATACGGTTCATTATGAGCGGAGAGCCAAAGCATGGACGTACGTACCTCAGAAGATTACACCATGGCTGAAGCAACAGACTCGCTGGAATAGGAGTTTCTATCGGGAGCTGCTCTGGACGTTAAAACGTGTTGTCTTCAAACGGAAATATCAGAACATCTACATGGTCTATGATCTCTCCATGCAAAGCATATTACCACTCCTGCTGCTTGCATCGCTTCTCTTCGTCTGTATCAAATCAGTCACGGAAAGCCCGCTCTACCTCTTTGGGTACCTGACCATTCTGATTAGTGTGGCACTCCTCAGAGGAAGCTATGCGTATCTGCGTACGCGTGAGAAGATGTTTTTCCTGTTTCCCTTGTATGCATTTTGCCATATCTTTTTGTTAATACCAGTGAGGGTGTATGCATTATGTACTTTAAAGACAACAAAATGGGGCACAAGGTAGATATCGCAATCCGAGCGTCACTGATCCTGCTCTGCATCGGGTATCTCCTCGTCGGATTTCCCTCCTATGAGCCGCTGCCGAAAATCACCTCGAACGCGGATGCGTTCTTTCTCAATACGATAGGACTGCATACGGTCAACGAAGGCAGGTTCCTGGTCGTATCGTTCCCAGGGGTAAACCGCATCTATGAGCTGTCCTCAGAATGCTGCGGATTGATCCTGTTTGCCATGTTCTTTATCGCGGTCTTCCTCGTCCCGAACTTCTCCTATAAGCATCGACTCATCGCCGTGTTATTCCTCCCGTTGATATTCTTCGGTAACATCCTCAGAATCGCCCTTGGCATCATCATTGGATACCATTTTTCAGCAGATGCGTCTATGTTTTTCCATGACACGTTTGGTCAGATATTTATTTTTGTCTGGGTCATAGTGTGTTTTCTTTTGTGGTTGAAGATTACGAAAAATTTCCCATCGGAAGAAAAAGTGGTGATGAGAATATGAGAAAAAAACAACAAATACTAGCATGTATGCTGTTGATGACGGCTGGATTCATCGTATTAAGTGGAAATACAGCAGCCGTCGCTCTTGATGAAACCGACCTGTTTGTGACCCTGGATTCATCCTGGGAACATGCGAACGAGGGTGATACGTTCGCGATCCGCGCTGATGTGAAGAACATCGGTGAACAGACCGCACTTATCACCTGGATACGTTTAGAAAATATCCCTGATGATTGGAATGTTCAACCGCCTCAGCATCTCATTCTTATTCTGCAGCCGGGAGAGACGCAATCATGTTTCTTTGTCGTCGAACGGGGAGCGACAGATGCGACCATCTACGCGACAGCACAAGCATACAACGCTCCAGTGGTCCAATCAAACAGGATTGCGATTCCGGTTAATGTCTGGATCGTGGCAGGTCTTTCATTGGTGTGCGGTGTCGTAGCGTATCGAGAGGTAAAAACTCGGAAGAAGCAGAAAAAATAACAGACCGGATAGGATCCGAACTGGCGATCTGCAGCTTAGGAGACTGCCGCCCAATCCAGACTAGGCTACAGGCCCAGGATACCGCGAGGTTATTCGATGGAGAATTAATAGTCTTTTCCTCCAGTATCATCCAAAAAAATATTTACAGAGTCAGATTCAATGGGTGCATCTAATCCCTATTCTTCTCCCAGATATTCTCATACTCCTCATCACTTAACTGCTCCGAGATATTGGAAAATACCCCATATTCTTGGCTTTCTTTCTCAGCAGCAATCCGTCGTCGCCATTTTCTGATGATGACAATATAGGCGACAATGAACCCGACAGAAACCACGGAAAAAAGAATGATCGTTCCTGACCATTGTTGTACAAATGTGCTCTCAATCGCAAAATGACCTTGGCTGTACCCATAGATGCTGTCATCGGAAACGCTGGTGATTTTGATTTGATACAGAGACCCGGACGATGCACCAAGAGGCACGGTCCATTCGTACCTCCCGGAATTCGCAACATTATTAGCGATAGTAACAACAGTTGTCGCTTCAGCATACAACTCTATGTTCACATTCGAAGAAAATCCCTTTGTCTCCCAGAAGATGACATAGCGTTCCCCTTTGTACCACAGGGCTGTTTCTTCAGGTGATGAAATTTCAATGGATTTCCTTAACAGAGAAAATGTCTGACTGATTCCATACACTGAGGTAATATTTCTACTACTGACTTTAATCTGAGATGAGCTATCAGGTGTTGTACCAAGAGGAACGATCCAGGTAAACACACCAGCATTCGTCGTATTTTCCACAAGAACCACTTTTTTCGTACCGTTCTGGTACAATTCGATGGTCACGCGTTCCCCTGCATTCTGAGACGTCCAGGTGATGTTATAGGTTTCCCCGATATACCAAATAACATTGTTTTCAGGAGATGAGACGTGAATGTACCGTTGCTCAACCTGAAAAACCTCACTATAGTTATGCACGGTTGCATACGTATTACTGCTGATGTAAATACGATAGGATGAATCCGAAGGAAGGTTCAAGGGAACCGTCCATGTCTGGCGTCCGTCGTTATCGGTCCCTGCGATGATGGACTGTGAATAATAATAATCCATCTGATAGGGGGTTTTTTTGTATAACGATATATCAACTGAAGTTCCTGCAGACTCAGATTCCCATGTTATCTGATAGATACCCCCAAGATACCACACGGTATCTGCCGTCGGGGCAGTAACCTTAATCATCCGTTTCCGTATCGTAAAATAATTGCTGTATGCGGAAATACCACTATATCCAGTCGCCTCTATTTGTATCCTATAGGAAGTCCCCGAGTGGATCGTAGTAGGGATATACCAGAGATACGACCCTTGAGATGAGGCGCTCTGTGTGATTCCCATAACATACGTACCACCATCATAAAGAGAGAGCTGAACAAACCCGACAACATTCTGCGAAGTCCATGAGATGGTAACCGCATCATCGGAATACAAGATGGTTCCCGCACTTGGAGAAGAAAGAGAAATAGACCGTTCTCTGAGCGTGAAAGAGCTGCTGTACCCATAGATGGATTCATTGCTCGTGCTAATGATTTTTATCCGACATGATGAGTCGGTCGAAATCCCTCCAGGGATCAACCAATAATAGTATCCATATGATCCGCTATTGGAAACATCGGATGCAATGGTAATGCTTTGCACTCCTCCGATAAATAAAACGATGTCAACATAATTTCCAGCATCCGAGGAGCTCCAGGAAATGTACATTGTATCAGCAGTATACCATGTTCCTCCGGAGGGATTTGACACTTGTATCCAACCTAGGTCTGCTTGGACCGTTGCACTGAAAACTACGAAGCAGACTTCGAGATACAACAGGAGAACACCGAGAGAAAAAAATCGTTTTTTCAAAGTCCTTCTCCACACTTTCTGCAGTCCCCGTTTAGTATGTAAATGAGAAATTATCAGTATGAACATGGTTTTGTACAATAAAAATATTATTAAACTTTAAAATCGCGGTATACAAATTTTTTTATGCTCTGAGGTGTTCTCTCCTTCAGATGAAGCGACATGGAGCGTCCAGGGGAAGAAAACGATGCGGAACAAACCTATTCGGCTGATCGCAGCAATTTCTGTTCTCCTCTTATCACTGGTGGCACTGTCTACCCTGATTACGAGCATCCAGGTCGTCGATAGAGACGCTGATGAGCTAATTGATGTCGTCGAAAAACGGATTTACACCAATCCCTTGGATCCCGATTCAGACGATGATGATTTCATTGATGGGGCAGAATATACGTACTGGACAAACCGTTCTGCTAAAGAGAATCGATCGGAACTTGCTCCTACCGGTGATGTCGACAACGATAGTGTTTCAAATATCCTTGATTATGATTCTGACAATGATGGATTGTCCGATGGAAAAGAAATAGAGCTGGGGACTGACCCTGCGAATGCGGATACCGATGGTGATAGACTCCTCGATGGAGAGGAAATATGGCGAGGCATGGATTCATTGAACCCTGATTCGAACGGAAACGGGATCCTTGACGGCGATGAAAATACACAAAACGAGGAAAGTTACAGATATACTGCAGATCAACCAACGACAAGAGAACCATACCGCATTGGGAGAGGTGGGAGTTCAATGTGTACTGCTATCTTCAATCCTTCTCTTCAAAACGGGGACCGCCTGAAACGAGGATTCGCCTACGATGCAATCCAAGAGGACTATACCGCTTATGTCGCAGAATCCCAATTGGTTAACCTCGAATTATCAGATGTCGAATACGAACTGCGATTCACTGGGGAAATCCGCCTTGGCGCTGTAACAACCCAGCCAATCCCAATACCTTCGGTATCCCCCACTGCAAACATCATCTCCTATTCATCGTCGTTAAGTGATGCGCCCTTCAATTTTTTCAAAGATGGGGCGGACAATTATTATGTCGCTGCCTCACGGTATACTGGCTTGGACACTGTTCAATTAAGTATCGTTACGACGGCGAATGCATCGTATTTTCATCCGTATGACCTCGAAGTCCCAGACACACTGAGACTAAACCAGATACCAGAGGCGATGAAGCACACGCCCCCCACGTCCGTCTGTGACACAGCACGACTGGTTATTGGAGATCTTGAGTTGACTGGCGAAACGAATGTGAAAACAATACTCCATACAATGGTTCAGTATTTCTCGAATTTTAGCGAAGGCGATATCCCAACCCCAGAGCAGGAACCAGATACCTATCTGGCGATCGCACGGGCTAGGCATGGTGCATGCTATGTGAGGTCGTTTGCATTTTTTATCACGGCAAACGCTATTGGGATTCCGACGAGGTTGGTAACGAATGACTGTCATGCGTTCGTTGAGGTGTATCTCCCTCCCCAAGGCTGGCAAATGATCGATCTCGGCGGTCTTGGTACACCGAATTTTTGTAACCCTTACGGATACGATGTTTTAGATCTTCTTACTTCTCCATCAACTGATACAAATGAAAGCGAGGAGAAAAAAATCACAACGCTCATTACGATTACGAGTGTATCTCCATCTGCAGATAAAAAAGGGATATTCCTCGTGGAAGGTGTAGTGACCGATACCAAAAACTCGGGTCTTCAAAATATTAACGTTGAAGTCCTGCTTAACCATACAAAAAGCGAACAAGGGGTGGTGACCGGGTCAGGGAAGACCGGGGAGAACGGGGTGTTTCGGATTTTTTGCATCGTGGCTGGTGAGACACTGGTTGGTGAGAACCAGGTCGTTGCACATGCTTTAGGAAATACGATCTGCCGTGATTCATGGACAGATCCTCCGATTCTGATCTACACAAACACGACCATTGCACTAACCATGATAAATTCTGTTGGTCTTGGGGAGGAGCTTGCCATCAAAGGAGTTCTTACCGATAGCGGGGGTCTTGCGATCGCAGGAGCTGTCGTGAAAATCTCCTGGAGCGGTAGTGGTATTGGACAGACGATTACAGATGCTCAAGGGAACTTCAATCTTTCCTATACCCCACCGTCGTTTCTTGGTATGTACGATATTTCGGTCGTCTACGACGGAGATCAATTTCGAAGAGGAACCCAAGCAGAAACAACAACAGCTATCAAAGATAAAGGGACCAGACTTGAGATGAACGTGACTCCGACGACGGTAGAACGGAACCAGTCGATACGCATCCATGGGACCCTCACAAGTTCTACAAACGAGACAATGAGCCTTGTTGTCCTGAACATCTTGTGCAATAGGAGAACAATCAGTAATACATCGACAAAGGAAGACGGCACGTTTGAAACCATCTGGACCATCCCTCTGACGTATCCACCTGCAAACATCACAATCGCGGTCAGGTTTCCTGGGACTGAGCGCTACGGTGAGGCATATGCTGAACGTACTGTATGCGTGCAATCTCAGACATTCCTGACGATTTTCCTTCCGGTCAGCTCGAATGTCAATCGAAATACCACGGTAATCATGGTCGGAAATATCACCGATAATCAGGAGGAACCTGTAAGGGACGTTCGTGTGGAAATCACAGGGAAAAATATCTATCGGAATGTAACGACAGATGGAAATGGACAGTTTAACGCCTCGCTGTTTTTTCCCCGGTCGATTCCTCTTGGAAAAATGACATTTATGATCGCCTTTAAGGGAACATCAGTTTACCTCCCGTCACAGGCGCAGAAGGACTTTGCTATAGTCGAGGTCGGACAAACATATCTTTCTGCAATTATCGCATGCGCAGCTGCCGCTGGAATCATCGCAGGTGTTCTTCTTTTTATGAAGCTAAGGAAACGAAAGAAACATTTTGAAATCCAGTGTTCAATTCAAGAAATTATTAGCGAAGCACTGTCTCGTTTACAGACAGAAGCAGACCATCGAAAAACAGTGCTTGACTGTTATAAAAAAATGTGCGAGTTGCTCATGCAGAAAGGTATCATAAAGGAGGCTTACCAAACTCCACGTGAATTTGCACTGATCGCAAAAGCATATCTTCGAGTACCCCCTGAAAATCTCTATGAATTTACCAAGGTATTCGAAAAAGCACGGTACAGCAGCCGAGAAATTAATGAGAAGGATAGAGAAAAAGCGATTCGCTGTCTGCGGAGGATCGTTTTTGCCCAAGTCCATGGAAGAAGGATAAAAAAGACACAGGGTGTGATCGGATAGATCCATTTATTTTACAAACAAAGATTCCGGTTGTGAATGCAACTCAAGGTAGCATCCAGATAAGCTGGTATTTGCTTCTTCTCATAATGATTCTTGGGGGAATTGCGGTAAGTCTCGTGCTGATCATGCTGTCAAAAAACCCGAAAAACTGGCGTCATTTTTCCCTTGTTCACGATGAGAAACAAAAAGGGAACCTCAAGACGCTCGCTGAATCAATCAAGATGCTACCTATGAGTTACGATGGATACTCCCCAGTTCGAGGTCTGATGCAACGAATATTCTATGAAAAAATCAAATTAATGAAAGGATTGTCCGACGAAGACCAAAAAAAACTGTATCAGAACGATACTTACACTTTGAAAAAATATGTCAAAGACCCAGAACTAATACAATGGCTTCTGCATCAACACCCTCATACTGAAATGAAGGGAGTCTTTGGTTTTTTTCAAACAGAAAGAGCTGGGAAAAAAAATCAACATCAAATGGAGTTAAAAAAAATATTGGAGAAAATGGAGAAGTGGGGAACATGAATATGTCGATTACGGAAATGTCTAGCGTGTGTAAAAAATTAGTCGACGAGGTAGGAAAAGTCATTGTGGGAAAGAGAAACGTGTTGAAGTACGTCGTGCTTGGGGCAATCACCGAAGGTCATATCCTGTTTGAGGATTACCCCGGGCTTGCGAAAACCTTAACGGTGAAAACATTTTCCACGGCGATAGGTTGTAAATTTTCACGAATCCAATTCACTCCGGATTTACTCCCAGCGGATATCACGGGTACGTATGTGTACAGTCAAAAAACCGGTGACTTTAAACTGATTAAGGGACCGATCTTTACCAATATTCTCCTGGCTGATGAGATTAACCGTGCTCCACCAAAGACACAATCGGCGTTACTTGAGGCAATGCAGGAGCACCAGACAACGCTAGAAGGAGAGACCTATACACTAGAAAAACCATTTTTAGTTCTTGCAACACAAAACCCTATCGAGTACGAAGGAACCTACCCGCTTCCGGAGGCACAGATTGATCGATTCTTGATGAAACTGAACATAGGCTATCCAAATGAAGCTGAAGAATTTGAAATCCTGCAACGGATGGAAATCGAAGACCTTGCTGATGTGAAAATAAATAAAATTACGACCCCGCAGGATATTGTAAAAATGCAGCGTAACGTAAAGAATGTCCATATCAATGATGATTTGAAAAAATATATCGTCCGTTTAGTACAGAAGACTCGCTCTGAATCACGGATTGACGTCGGCATCAGCCCGCGAGGTTCCATTGCAGTCTTTAAACTCGCGAAGGCGCATGCCGCATTCTACGGAAGGGATTATGTTGTTCCAGATGACGTGAAAAACGTAATTATCCCTGCATTATCTCATCGGCTGATTCTAAAAGCGGAAACACGTATCCGTGGCATCAAACCTGAAACGATCATTATGGAGTTTTTACAAAAGACGCCGGTTCCAACGGTAGTGTAATATGCGGTCTCGGAAACAAGCGTTCATGATATGTGGTTGCATCGGGCTCATTATGCTAAGCCTCCTTCTTGTTCAATGGGTAATCCTATTGTATCTGTGTCCAATGATTTTACTGCTCTTTCTTGGTATTCTCTGGTCCTCGTCAGGTGAACTTCAGATTACCGCATCGCATCAGATTTCCAATATTAATATTTTTGAAGAGAGCAAAATTTCGATTACCCTAAAAGTGAAAAATAACGGAGAAAAAATACATTTTCTGGAGCTGTACGATGAACTCTCTGACCGTGTGGTCGTTGAATCTGGAAACAATTACGCGGTTCTTTCAATGAAACAAAATGAAGCCATAACCTTTTCGTATGAATTGTTTTGTCCTCTTCGGGGGTTGTACCGCATCGGTCCGCTCCACGTACGGGAGCGAGATTTCTTCGGGTTATTTTACAAAGAAACCATTATACAAGATGTTGCAGAACTAACTGTTGTTCCTAAGTTAGAGAAAATCGGGGATATCACTGTTCGATCCCGCTTGAATCTTTTCCAGGGGATCACCCAGACACACAGGGCGGGTATTGCAACAGAATTCCATGGAGTGCGAGGGTATACCGCTGGTGATAGTTACAAACGGATTAATTGGAAAGCATTTGCACGATGGAATGCGCCCATGGTCAATGAATTTGAGCTCGAGAGTACTACAGATGTCATCATTATTCTTGATGCACGGGAGAAAGAGGAGACAAACGGGTCGCTTAGGAAAAATCCGTTAGAATATGGGATACGAGCCGCTACAAATTTAGCTGCGAATTTTTTGAAGCGCCGGGATCGTGTTGGTTTAATCGTATATGGCACATCAGAACGAGACCTCACTTGGATATATCCAGAGTCAGGGAATACGCAATTGTATAAACTGATTCGTGGTCTGGTTCAGACAAAAGCATCTGGTACATTCACCTTTCAGGCGGCTATTAACACTGTGGTTGGTCATCTGCTCCCAAGGAAATCGCTGATTATTTACATATCTTCATTAGAGCAGGACTCTTCGATTGTGACCGCTGTTGAGGCATTACAGGCGCAAAACTTCACGGTTCTGATTATCAGCCCATCACCTCTTGACATCGAATACGTTCCGAATCAAGCAAACCCCGAGTATGAGCTTGCGTATAGAATTTTATCGGTTCGTCGTAACACTATTCTGTCACAATTACGCATGACCGGGGCGCATGTCGTGAATTGGAATCCAACTATTCCACTTGCCCTTGCACTCAAGGAGGTGAGACAATTCCAAATACGACGCTAAACACACTTCATCAGAAAATAAGAGTAATGGAAGGTATCGCCCTCTTTTCCTTTCTTGTCATTTATTCGGTCGTAATGACTGCGCTTGTCTCTCCTGCAACACAACTGTTTGGATTACAAGAAAACAATGGTTTTTCTTTTCTTTTCAGTTTTATTTTTTCTCTATTCGGTGTGGTTCTCGCAATAGCATTCTTACAAATTAAAAGGCTTTCCCAGCCAATACAACGATACCTAAAAATTGGGTTATTTACCATCTATCCCCTGTTTTTGTTGATCACTTACATTGTGCTTGGTTTAGATGTGTTTTTTACATTATGTATTGTTCTTCTTAAATTAATATTCGTACTTCTCCTCTGCATGCTCCCACTAGTATTCACCTATGGGTTCTTGAAAAAGATGAAGACCGCCCTCATAGCACCAAGTGTTGGAATTATTTTTTTATTTTTCTTAACGCTTCTCTTACCAAATTCAGAGAATCGACTTCTGATTACACCGGATGAACCGTGGTCGTTCATTCTGTTGTTCATCGGATATCTGTTATTCTTTGAACTTGCAATGAGCTCATTGTTTTTTTCCGAAATAGTTGATAAAATAACACCTCAGAAAAAGGGAAATGATTTCATCCTTGAGCGGTTTTCGATGGTACTAAATTCTTACGGCCAACATCTTGTGCTGGCGATGATGATATGTCTTCTTTCCACAGGAAGCATAGTTCTTCTCAAAGATATTTTTCTTTCAGTAAATCCTTCGAGCTTTATGGGAATAAATCTTGGTTCTTTGTCAGGGATTTCTCTTTTTGTTACTATTACTATCATTAGTATCTTGCTATTTTGGTTATTTTCACCGATGAAAAAAACAAAGAAACAGATAAGCCCGGTCAAGGGGAAAGACTCTCATTGAGTTATAAAAAAACAAAGGGATTACTGAGAAGATGGACACTGGATTTAAAGACAATTAAGCTTGCAAGTGATAAACCAATGGTTAGTACTGCAAGGAGACAAATTCCAAGAAACATGCCAACGAGACCAAGAACATCCTTTGCTTTTCCAAAAAAAGCGATGCTTCCAAGGATAATGGAGAGGGTCGAAAACAATAAGATGATGTTTGAAAGGAATTGAGCAAAACCAAATGCCCCTGATGTTAAAAGAAGGAAGAGAAAAAGCACAACAATAATCATAATAATACTAATAAATGCAAAAGTAAGGCTGATTTTTCCATATGATAAGAAACGGCGAGTAAAATGGATTTCTTGTTCTTGTCCACAAAAAGGACATTGTGCGACAGAATCAGGAATTTTTGCACCGCATCGTGGGCAATTCATTTGTTCACTTTGAAATGCTATCGATTGTAAATTTATAACATTATCTTAATGATTAATCAGAATGGTTTGTAGTTGATGGAAAAATGTCCAGACAATCCATCAGTCTCTGGTTGCTTGCGGGTTTGCAGTTCCTGCAGTCGAATCGTCTCAAACGGGATCTGTTTTTCCTGCAGCTGTGCTGAGATCCCAGGCACGTGCCCGTCCCCAACACAGGCAACGATCTTCTGATGTTTCTCATGCAATGCGACAAGCTTCCCTATCATATGCTCGTTTCGCTCATCGATCAACGTTCGTTTGATCGTGGGGAATTTCTTGCCGATCTCCTCAATATATGAATCGAAGTTCTGCTGATAGTGTTTCAGTTCCTGTTCGACCCGTTTTTTACTGACAAAAAACCCAGCAAACCCTGACAACAGCAGTTTGAATTTTTCAGAAAACGGCATCGTGTTCCACATGTGGGTGAAGAGCTGCTGTGCGTTCGTATCGATGAAGGCGACTGGCAGCTGATGTGACTGCGCATAGGTAATCGCGGTCAGCATTTCGTCTCCGGCGTTCACGCCGTACTCCTCCGCCATGCTCTCCTGGAATTGCGCGAGCATCTTATAGACGACCGGCAGGTTCTTTTTTGCAGCATGATAGGCGGCAGGATCCGTGTTCCTCAGCATGATTGCCTGATAGCGCTGCGGGTCGAGCTCAACGCCGATGATCTCTGGTTCTTTTTCCTCAAAGATGTTGAGCAGTGCTGCGGAGAGATCAAAGACGTGTCCTGTGCCGATGAGCGTGATCATGAGTTGCGGCAAATACGATGGTATTTGATTAAGGTATTTGTCTCCATCCAACCAAATATTCGACAATCGTCGATATTAGAATCGACAATATTAAATACTATGAAAGCCATAATAATACGTATGTGTAACGTCATCGACGATTATCGGGAAGATGAATTATCCGATGCATGGATAAGAATCGAAAGAAGGAAAATGCTGTATTCATAATTTCCCCCCATTTCCTCTTTTTCTCCCTTTATTTTTTTTAGTTATTTCTCCGAGAGAAAACCTTAGATCGCTAGTATCGATAATGTTCAGACTTGTACGGGCCGTTCACCTTGACACCGATATAATCAGCCTGCTCTTTAGATAGTTTCGTCAACCGGACGCCAAGCTTGCTCAGATGCAGCCGCGCGACCTCTTCATCAAGGATCTTCGGCAGCATGTACACCCCGATCTTGTGCTTTTCTTTCCACAATGCAATCTGCGCCAGCATCTGGTTCGTGAACGAATTGCTCATCACAAAACTCGGATGGCCCATCGCACACCCCAGGTTCACCAGACGTCCTTCCGCCAGCACAAAAATCTCATGACCATCAGTGAACATATACTTGTCCACCTGCGGTTTAATAGAGACTTTTTTCACACCCTTCAACGCATCGAGCTTGCCTACCTCAATCTCATGGTCGAAATGACCGATGTTGCACACGATCGCCTGATCCAACATCTTCTTCATATGACTCACGGTAATCACATCTTTACAGCCGGTCGCAGTCACATAGATATTCCCTTCAGCTAGACTATCCTCTACGGTCTTCACCTCGTAGCCCTCCATGACCGCCTGTAGCGCACAAATCGGATCGATCTCCGTCACAATCACCCGTGCACCAAACCCGCGCATTGACTGACAACAGCCTTTGCCGACATCTCCGTACCCGCAGACTACAACGGTCTTGCCTGCGATCATCACATCGGTCGCTCGCTTGATCCCATCCGCAAGGCTCTCCCTGCACCCGTAATGATTATCGAACTTTGACTTGGTTACGGAATCATTCACGTTGAACGCGGGGAACAAAAGAGTCTTAGCTTCCAGCATCTGATACAGCCGATGCACACCAGTCGTTGTTTCCTCAGACACCCCTTTGATGTCTTTGACAAGACCAGACCAGTAGGTAGGATTCTTCGCATAGATTTGTTTCAGAAGCTTCATCAGCTCCTCATAATCCTTGCCTTCCTTCGAATAATCTTTTTTCAAAAGCGACGGGTTCTGCTCCACCTCAAATCCCTTGTGCACCATGAGGGTCGCGTCCCCGCCATCATCCACAATCAACTGTGGTCCTTTCCCATTACCAAAATCCAACGCCTTCTGCGTACACCACCAGTACTCCGCAAGGCTTTCGCCTTTCCATGCGAACACCGGGACACCGATCTTGGCAATAGCAGCAGCTGCATGATCCTGCGTCGAGAAAATATTACAGCTCGCCCACCGCACTTGCGCACCCAGCTCTCGTAACGTCTCAATGAGCACCGCGGTCTGAATCGTCATATGCAGACTGCCGGAGATCCGCGCGCCCTTCAACGGTTTACTCACACCATATTTCTCCCGCACCGCCATCAGCCCGGGCATCTCTTTTTCCGCAATCTCGATTTCCTTTCTGCCAAACCCAGCAAGGGTGATATCTTTGACCGCATAGTCGTTTTTCTGTGATGCTTTCATGACACCATACTCCACTAATAATTTTATTTCAAGATGAGTTTCGCATCCACAACACAGATGCGTTTCTCATACACAAAAACCGGATTCAAATCCATCTGGTCAATTTGCTCAATGAGTTCCTCACCCAGTTTTGAGACCTTCAACACCAGGTCAATGACGAGTTGTTTGTTTGCTTTCATCCCACGGAACCCCTCTAAAAGTTTCTTGCCGGCCAGCTCCTCGACCATCTGGCGTGCATCGTAGGAATCAATCGGGACGACACGGAACGAGACATCCTTATACAGCTCGGTGAAAATTCCACCGATCCCACACATGATGGAAAGACCAAACGTCGCATCCTGGACGAGACCAACGATGATCTCCACGCCTTTCTGCTCCATCTGATCGATTAAAAGATTCTGAGTGGGAAACTTCTTATGAAACTCTTTGAAGGATTTTTTCAACTCCTCTTTATTCTGAATGTTTAACCTCACGCCGCCGACATCGGTCTTATGAAGGATAGTAGGTGAGCAGACCTTGAGCGCAACAGGAAACCGCAGCGTGAGTTTCTCCAGATCTTTTTCTGTACGAACCACCTGATATTTCGTGGTGGGAATCCCATACGCACGCAGGAGGTCTTTGACCTCGTTTTCCGCAAACGCTCCGGTCCTGCCCGCAAGCAGTTTCTTCACAGCCGTATTCATGGTCAATCCTTCTTCCGGTTATCGATAACTCGTTTTGCCTTTAAACCTGTTTCGAGGATCGTATTCGGCGGTAACACATCAACACGCGGAGTAAAAACGATCACAGACTGGATGTCCCCTTTGAGCTTTTGTGCTAACTGCTCTGAGTCGACCTGGCTGAGCCGCTGCTTGGTCTCGACTTCGACGGTCAACAGATCAACATCGTTTTCAGTCGAAAGCACCATCCGCCAGTTCCCCCCGACCAACGGATTGTTCATGAGCACTGACTCAATCTGACCAGGGTAGATGTTTGTCCCCCGGATGATCACCATGTCATCAGACCGCCCCTTGATCATCGAATGCCGCACATGGGTCCGACCGCAGGAACACACTGCTTGATCATACAGTTTCGCGATATCTCTTGTTCGATACCGTAGCAGCGGCATCCCTTCTTTTGTAATCGTGGTCAGAACAATCTCGCCTTCCTCTTCCGTCTCAACAGGTTCAAGTGTGATTGGATCAACACATTCGACAAGGAAATGATCCTCCCAGAGATGCAGACCATCATGCTGATCACAGTCCGTAGACACACCAGGGCCGCACATCTCGGTCAGACCGTAAATATCATGCACATCCATGTCCCAGGTCTCCATGATCCGCTTCTTCAACCCAGGGGTGAACATCTCCGCACCGAACAACCCGTTCCTCACATTCAGATGCTTCGGATCAAGACCCATCTCCAAGGCAACCTGACCAAGGCGCATCGCATACGACGCGACCCCGGAAATAAACGTGGTCCCATAATACTCCATGAGTTTGATCTGCCGCTCTGACTGCCCTTTACCGGATGGGATGACGAGCGCACCGATTTTTTGTGCACCGTAATGAAACCCGAACGCACCTGTGAACGTCCCGTACGGGATCGGGTTCTGAAAAATATCTTTTTTCGTCAGACCAGACATGGACAGACACCGCGCCATCACCTCAGACCAGACCTCTAAGTCACCACGGGTGTAACACGCGGTCACCGGCACACCGGTCGTCCCTGAGGACGCATGAAGCTCTACACAATTCTCCAAAGAAGTCGTCATCATCCCGAACGGCGCATTCTTCCGCAGATCATCCTTGGTCGTGAATGGCAGTTTTCTGATATCAGCAAGGTTTTTGATATCCTCTGGTTTTACGTTGAGTTCTTTAAATTTTTTTTTATAATGCGGCACGGTCTCGTACACAAGATGCACGGTTTTCTGTAACCGCTCGAGCTGCAGCTGCTGTAATTTCTTCCGCGACACGGTTTCCATTTTCGTGTTGAAAAGATAATCCATAGAACTCCCACGCCCCCAATACACTGATTATTTATTAAGCTTGATGACCTAAATGTGAGAAGGAACAATGAAAGAGGCAAAACAAAGGTTATTAAGGGAAAAAATTTTTATAAAATTGATAATGGGGGAAAGGAATATGGGACAAACCATTTTTGTTTCAATACATACGTACTACTCCCCACCTTGAAGAGAGTAAGAGGATGGTAACTGTATAATAAAAAGAAATAATAGGTTTCTTTTTTATACCCACGAATTTATAAACAATTGCCTATGTTGCGATATTTTCTCTGGTGAAAGGGTTTAAATAACTCCATATAATTATAATATTATCAGGGAGGGCTCCCTATATTTAAGAAATTTGTCACTCTTGGCATAATCCTCTTATTCATTGGTGTCACAGTCGCACCAAGCATCAACGTCAACGTTGTCAAAGCATCCGATGACAATGAACTCGTAGAGGTGACCACTCAAGCATGCGGCCTTAAAGGAGACAACACCCATACTGTACAATTAACAAAACGACAAGTACGAGAAGCACAAAGAGTGTTTGATGATTTAAAGAATCGCATGTCAACAGCAGAGTCAATGGAAGAAACGCAAAGGACATTCAACGACACAATCGTATCATTGAGCAGATACAATCTGTTGCCCAACGGAATGAACATCGAACAAGCAAAAAGACTGGTGACCAGCGCAAGTCAAAATCAAAAAGGAGAAACATTACTTAAGAAAATATCTACGAAATTTCTAGCAGATGCAAAGGCAGGAACGATGCAAAACTCATTTTGCTTAATCGCTGGCAACACAAGTAATACTCATTTTGCAAAGCTTGCGAAGAGAACAACGCTGCGCCTCTATGACATCATGGATTATTGTTCAGGAAATGCACTCCTAGTAAAGGTTGCCACTGCCCTGTGGATCGTCTGTAACCAATTCAATAAGATCAGTGAAATGATGGTAAAACAAAATGGGTATCATAGCGGAGTCAGCATTTCTTTTGGCAATTATCATTATTATCCGTATCCCAATTGGTTATACCCCGCGCAGGGATGGCTCTCAACCAACGGCATTAACGGAAAACAGAATATCACGGGTTCTTTTTGGGGACAAAAAATAACAGGCGGGTGGCAACCACAAGATGATTGGTATATGAATTACACCTGGAAAGGATGCATTGGATTTACCGGAATTATCACCTATGTTGGTTCAGATAGTGCGTATTACCTCGGTTCTGCTCTTTATGTAAACGTAGGTCCAGATCGACCCTAAGTCGTTAGGGAAATTAAAATCGATAAAAAAAGATGATGCAGGTCTTGAATTATCTTTTTTCAGACGAACACTCTCATACTATTTCCTCCTAAGATCAAATCCAAGAAACTATTTAAAGCTCCTTTCCTTCAAATGGATCATCTATGAATCACCAACCTGAACCTCGTGGATGGCAGCTCCATCATCACGAACAATTATTCTTCCGCGCCAACACAGGCGCTTTAACGATTCGACTCAAATTCTTTCATTATCCTGCCTACCGACAAACGATCATTGTCAATCAACCTCCAGCGGGTTGCAAAATAAAGACGAAGCGGAATAATACGTTTTTCCTGTTCCAGCAGAAGATTCGTACGAGAGGGGTGATCTCTCTAGAACGCATTATTTCGATCTATCCAACGCCCTCCACCGTTCCTGCACACAGATCCTGGGGAAGGATATCGGACATCCCTCGACTGCTTCAGCGAAAATACAAACAAAGCTTCACCTATTGGCCGGTGAGCTCATCTGCAATCCAGAATATCTCTCAAGAACGCTGGTTCGCCACCGATGACCTGTCCGACTGGGTGCAAACGGT
>PDVJ01000188.1_pt1 | contig 19036 bp, 17 predicted proteins | sample 1369811 | NCBI WGS metagenome assembly PDVJ01 (sample SAMN07795376, study PRJNA414565) | Alkali sediment metagenome, whole genome shotgun sequencing project. | reverse complement strand
GCCGTCGTCGAACAGGCAGAGCCCCGCGGGCATGCGTCCCTCGAACGACGCGGCAAGCGTGTCGATCTTCGTCAGCGCCTCCTGCTGCATGCGCGTCTCCAGTTGACGCCGATCGCTGTTGAGTTGCGACAGGCGGGCAGCCAGTTCGCGGGCCTCCGTCGCGCTCGAGGTGAGCAGGCAATCGATGCCGAGCGTCATGTCGTCGAGTCGCCCGGCGGCATTGAGACGCGGCCCGGCCTGGAATCCAAGGTCCTGCGCGATCACGCCATCGAGCTTGCGTCCCGCGACTTCGAGCAGTGCGCCCAACCCGGGCGCACAGCGTCCGGCCCGAATACGCCGCAGGCCTTGAGCAACCAGGATGCGATTGTTCACGTCCAGCGGGACCCAGTCGGCGACGGTACCGAGCGCGACGAGGTCCAGCAGGTCCGCGGGATTCGTCTCGGACCCGGCCGGGACCATGCCGGTCTCGCGCATCCGCCGCGTCAGCGCGGCCATCAGGTAGAAGGCTACGCCCACACCGGCAAGCGCTTTCGACGCGAAGCGTTCGCCTGGCAGATTAGGATTGACGATGGCCGCTGCCTCCGGCAGCAACCTGCCCGGGAGGTGATGGTCGGTCACCAGCACCGGGATTCCCGACCGAGCCGCCTCCGCCACGCCTTCGAGCGACGAGATTCCGTTGTCCACCGTCACGATCAGATTCGGCCGCATCTGCACCGCGACCCGCACGATCTCCGGCGTGAGTCCATAGCCGAACTTGAAGCGATCCGGCACGAGAAAGCCCGGCTCCCTGAAGCCGAGGCGCCGCAGCTGGCGCACGACGACCGCGGTGCTGGTCGCACCGTCGGCGTCGAAGTCGCCGATGACCAGCACCTTGCCGTCACCGCGATGACACGCGAGCAGCAGGTCCACCGCCGCCTCCACTCCACCGAGCGAGCTGACCGGCAGCAGGCGCTCGAGGCTGAGGTCAAGGTCGAGATCTGCCTCGAGACCGCGCGCGGCGTAGACGCGCCGCAGCGCCGGATGCAGCCTCGCGGTTGCGGCCGGCAGCCGTTCCTCGGCCACTGCGCGGCGCAGGATGCGTCGCGTGTTCAACCGAAGGCCTCCGACAGTGGCCGCTGCCGCCGCCATGCGCGGTATCGGGCACGGCCATCCACGCCGACCGCTCGCTCACCGAGCAACAGTGAAATCCGGGCGGTCGTCCGATGCAGCAGGCGATACCTTGCCGGGGCGAAGCACGCGGATTCGATGCTCGTCAGAGCCGCTTCCCGGCCGGTGCGCGGCATGCTCGCGCAGGCGACCAGCGCGTCCATCCCCTGCCCGTCAGCTGCGGCGAAATCATCAGCCGCCTGCGCGGCGGCGCCGTGCACACGCCAGAGGCCGGCGAGCCACGCATCGTCCGTGTAGAGCGGCGGCAGGATCGTCGTCGAGACGTTCTGCACGCTGCCGATGCCCCAAAGCCAGAGCGAGTTGATCACAGGCAGTCCGCGTCCCGCGCGGTCCGTGTTCACCGGATGTTGATGCAGCAGCATCTGCATCTCGTTCATGAGCGACCGTACTCGCGCGCCGTCCCGCCCGCCGGGCATGAGGTCGCGCAGGTTGCGGCCCGAGGCCTCGTCAGGGTCGACGCTGGTGCACTCCAGCGGCTGAGTGCACTCGAGCTGCCAGTCGCCGGTCGCGCCTGAACCATGCAGGCGCAGCCCACTGCCCTCGAGATGCACGTTCATGTCGCCGATGAGCCGTGCAGACTCAACCGCGTCGATCATCATGCGTTCGTGGGCAAGCTGCAGGTGGTCGATCGCCGTGAGCAGATGCACCGGTCTCGCGCAACCCCAGGTTCCTTCCGGAGGAGCGGCCGTGTGCAGCGCCCGCAGGCAGGGACCTGCGGGAAAGCGCCGCAACAGCTCGCCCCCGGCCTCGAGATCGGCCAGCAGCCATTCGCGCCATGAACCGACATGGCTACGCCCGCAGTCACCGCGCGCGACCAGCCACTCGCCGGCCGGCATTCGCGTTCGCGTCCCGCCCTCGAGCGCCTCGGCACGGAGCGCGGATTCGAGCCACGGCAGCGCGATCCGCAGGCGACCGTGACTGCGTACTTTCAAGCAGTGACCTCCCGATGATCGATTACCGGGCCGATGACCAGCCGGGCCCGCATCCGGTATGGTACCGCGATGGAGTTCAATCTCGACCAACGAGCCACGATCAACGTCGTGCGCGCCTACGGCCCCGGCGTGGTCCGCATCGGAGAGAGGTCGTTCAACCGCAGCGTCGTCGTCACGGCCTCGACACTGCTCGAGGACTGGCGACCCAAGCGGATCGAGGACCTGCAGGCGTCCGACCTAGACGCATTGCTGCAACTGCACCCGGAAGTGCTGCTGATCGGCTCCGGACTGCGCCAGGCGTTTCCCGAGCGTGCCGTGCTTACCGCGCTCTACGCGGCACGAGTCGGGTTCGAAATCATGGACACCGGGGCCGCATGCCGGACGTACAACGTGCTGGCGGCGGAGGGCCGCAATGTCGCAGCGGCGTTGATAGTCGAACCGCCGTCGAGCTAGGCGCACGGTGGCGCTGTCGGCAGTACCAGGACCGCGCGAAAGTCATTTACGTTGGTCCGTGTCGGGCCGGTAACCACGGAGTCTCCGAGCGACCGGAAAAAGCGGTGGGCGTCGTTGTCCAGCAGGAAGCGGGCTGGGTCAAGGCCAAGTGCCGCGGCGCGAACCAGAGTGTCCGGCCTCCAGACCGCGCCAGCGATGGCCTCCGTGCCGTCGATTCCGTCGGTGTCGCAGGCCAGTGCGAAGACGCCCTGGCGCGCGCCAAGCTCGATCCCCAGCGCCAGCAGGAACTCGACATTGCGTCCGCCCTGTCCCGGGCCACGTACTGTCACCGTCGTCTCTCCGCCCGAGAGCAGCAGGCACGGCGGCCTGACAGGCTGCCCGTCGCGCGTCACGTCCGTCACGAGCGCCGCCATTTCACGCGCAACGAGCCTCGCCTCACCTTCCAGCCGGTCCGACACTATCCACGGAGTCACACCATTGGCGTCGGCAATTCGCGCAGCCGATTCCAGCGACTGCTGCGCCGCAGCCACGATGTGATACTCGGACGAGCGGAGCCTCGGATCCCCCGGCTTGACCGACTCCCACTCCCCACCGCGCAGTGCCGCCACGACTCGTGGCGGAGCGTCTATGCCGTAGCGGTCGAGCACGGCGAGCGCCTCGGCACAGGTCGTGGAATCGGCGACCGTCGGCCCCGATGCTATGTCGACCGGCGCGTCGCCCGGCACGTCCGAAATGGCAAGCGTCACGACGCGCGCCGGGTAGCAGGCCGCGGCCAGACGGCCACCCTTGATCCGCGACAGGTGACGACGCACGCAGTTGATCTGACTGATCGTCGCTCCCGATCGCAGCAGGGCCTGGGTCAGCGTCTGCTTCTCCGCGAGCTCCAGCCCATGCGCCGGCAAGGGCAGCAACGCCGACCCGCCGCCGGACAGCAGGCAGATGACGAGGTCATGCTCCGTGAGCCCCGCAACGAGCCGCAGCGTGCGCTCCGCGACCTGCTGGCCGGCGGCGACCGGAATCGGATGCATCGCCTCGATCACCTCGATGCGTGGGCGGTAACCACGAAACCCGCCAGGTCCGCCGGCCAGTGCCGATCGAGAGCAAGCGCCATGGCCGCGGCTGCCTTGCCGGCACCGACCACGAGCGTGCGCCCGCGGGGCGGCGGCGGCAGCCAGCGTGGAACGCAGGTTTCGGCGCGCGCCGCCTCGACGGCGGCTTCGAACGCGGCGTAGAGCAGAGCTTCAGGCGTCATAGCGCCTGCTGCCGGGCCATGATCGGCCCCCTCAGCTCAACCCCTGCAGCAGCGGAACGAACGTGGCCGGGCCGAGTACTTCGCGCTCGAAGCTCTCGCCACGACGAGTCACGCGCATCAGCGACTGCTCGCGATCCGGTCCGACGGGCATGATCAGGCGCCCGCCGTTGCCGAGCTGGTCGAGCAGTGCAGCCGGAATCGCCATCGATGCGGCCGCGACGATGATTCCGTCGTACGGAGCGTACGGCGGCCAGCCTTCGAATCCGTCGCCGTGCCGCATGAACACGTTCGCGATCTTGAGGTCGCGCATTGCCCGTCGCGCGCGCAGCTGCAAGGCGGCGATTCGCTCGATGCTGTACAGCGTGGCGATGAGAGGGGCCAGCACTGCGGTCTGGTAACCGCAGCCTGTACCGACCTCGAGCACCTTGCGCGGCGCGCCACCCTCGATCAGCGCCTCGGTCATCCGCGCCCGTGCCCGATCGGCAGCGCCGTGTCCTCATACGCCCGGCTTGCGAGTGCCTCGTCGACGAACATGTGGCGTGGCACGGCCCGGATGCGCTCGAGCACGCTCGGGTCGGAGATCCCCTGCTCCCGCAGCCGCGTGATCAGCCGATCGCGCGTGCGTGCCGACGTCATGCCGATGCCGGACATGCGCGTGCCGGTCAAGCGAGCCTCCCGCTCAAGGTCCACGCCCGCGCAACCACTCGTCCACCGCGGCGAGCGCGGAGTGGCGTGTGAGGTCGACCTGCAGCGGCGTCACGGAAACGCAGCCGTTCGCCACCGCATGAAAGTCCGTGCCCTCTCCCGCATCGGCCCCCTCGCCAGCCGGCCCGACCCAGTACACCGGCCGGCCACGGGGATCGGTCGCGCGTACGACGGCTTCCGAGCGGTGCCGATGACCGAGCCGCGTCACACGTGTTCCGCGCAGGTGCTCGTACGGCATGTCGGGCACGTTCACGTTAAGGATCATCGAGCTCTCGAGCGGGCTGCGCAGGACGCGCGCCACCAGTTCGCCGGCCACCCGCGCCGCCGTCGCGAAGTGCCGGCCTTCGCGCACGACCAGCGAGACCGCCATCGTGGGCAGACCCAGGAAGCGACCCTCGACCGCCGCCGCCACGGTACCGGAATAGAGCACGTCGTCGCCCAGGTTCGCGCCATCGTTGATGCCGGAGACGACCATGTCGTGCTGGAAATCGAACAAACCCGAGATCGCCAGGTGCACGCAGTCGGTCGGCGTGCCGTTGACGTAGTACATGCGGTCCCCGTACGAAGACACACGCACCGGTACGTCGAGCGTGAGCGAGTTGCTGGCGCCGCTGCGGTTTCGATCCGGAGCGACGACGGTAACCTCCGACAGCGGACGCAGTGCATCCGTGAGATGCTGCAGGCCCTCGGCGCGGTAACCGTCGTCGTTGCTGACCAGGATTCTCAAGCGGAAAACCAGCGGGAAAGTCGCTGCACTATACTGCAATCCGTGCGGCCCATCAGTCCTCGCCGCCGGCGTCACTGTCCCAGGCATCGCGCAGCAGTTCGTGCAGCACGGCGGTGGCGAAACTGCCGCGCGGAAGCTCGAACTCCATGCGCAGTGCCGCCGCTTCGTGTGTCCAGCGCAGCGAACGCACCGGAAGCCTCAGGCTGCGCCGCTCCTGCTCGAGCCGCTCGCCCTCGAGCAGGCGCGCCAGCCCCGGCTCGCTGGCGATGATGGAATCCTCGACTTCGCGCGCGGCCCCGGTCGCGGGCGACTCCCCGCGGCCCCACATCGGGCCGCTCGGGTGCACGTCCATGCCACGGCAACGCTCGTTCAGCGCCGGGTCGATCTCGGGTGCGGCGAAGAAGCTGCGCCGACCGTCCAGCATGACGGCCTCGCCGGGCAGCAGGCTGTTCCAGTCGCCGCGTCGGACACGCTCGTCGAGGACTCGGTTGAACAGTTCGCTGCGGGCGGCCGACAGTGCGAAGCCGCGCTGGATACGGTCGCGCGGCGCACGGCCGCCCTCCGCCCAGGTCCGCGCGCGGGTGAGGTTGCCCGAGTCCCGCCCGAAGCGCTGCGGACCGAAGTAGTTCGGCACGCCGGCGTCGGCAATCGTGCGCAGCCGCGTGTCGATCGCGCTGGCATCGCCATCGGCGTCGCGGATCCGGATCGCGAAGCGATTCCCGCGATGCGAGCCTGGCCGGAGCTTGCGTCCATGCCGGGCGGCCGAAAGCACGCGGTAACCCTCGCCCGCGAGTGCAAGGCACGGATCGAGCGAGCAGGCAACGGGCCACGGCATCGAGTACGACTGGCGGGTTACCGCGTGCCGGTCCTTCTGGCCGCTGTAGCCGACGTCGCGCACCTGCACGCCCGCGGCCCGCGACAGTTGGGCCGCCACCCAGCCGGTGTTCGCGCCGGACTTCTCGATGACCAGCAGGACATGTCCGCCGGCACCGTCGGGCTCGAATCCGAGTACTTCCTCGACGCTGAAGTCCTCCACCGCGACGCGAATGCGCCCGCCGAGTGGCGGTGGGCCGTGGGCTGTCGCGAGATCCATGGAGTCAGTGACCGTGCAATGCGCCGTCCGCGTGGGCCAGGAGAACGATCGCCTGCGCGGCCAGACCTTCGCCGCGGCCCAGCGCGCCGAGGCCCTCGCTGGTGGTCGCCTTGATGTTGATCCGGTCCCTTTGGCAGCCCAGATCGTGAGCGATGTGCGCCTGCATCGCGGCGCGGTGCGGTCCGACGCGCGGCGCCTCGGCGACCAGCACCAGGTCGGCGTTCACGAGCCGCCAGTGACGCTCGCGCATCAATTTCGCACAGTGACGCAGGAAAAGGCGGCTGTCGGCACCTTTCCAGCGCGGGTCGTCGTCCGGAAAGTGCTGCCCTATGTCCCCCAGCGACATCGCGCCGAGCAGCGCGTCGCACAGCGCGTGCAACAGCACGTCGCCGTCCGAGTGGGCACGAATGCCCTGCGACCACGGGATTCTTTCCCCGCCGAGCGTCACGTGATCGCCCGGTCCGAAGGCATGCACATCATAGCCAATCCCTACCCTCACCGCTCCCTCCCCGACCGAAGGATCGCTTCCGCGATCCGACGATCATCCTCGTTCGTGAGCTTGATGTTGTCGGCACGACCGCGCACCAGCAGCGGCCTGAGCCCCAGCATCTCGATGGCCGAGGCTTCGTCCGTGACGGTACGCTCGCGCTCGAGGCAAAGCGCCAGCGCACGTTTGAGCAATCCGTAACGAAACATCTGCGGCGTGAGTGCCCGCCAGAGACCCTCGCGCGCCGCGGTGCGGGCGCTGCGTCCGTGCCCGTCGTCACGCTTGAGCGTGTCGGCAACCGGGACCGCGAGCAGGCCTCCGACCGGGTCATTGCGAGTCGCCTTGATCAGGCGCGCGAGGTCCTCGCGCTGGAGGCACGGGCGCGCCGCGTCGTGAACGATGACCCAGTCCAGGTCATGCGCGCGCTCGACCAGCGACTCGAGCGCGTGCGCCACGGACACCTCGCGACGATCGCCGCCGAGGCAGGTACTCACGCGCCGGTCCCGTGACTCGGCAAGCCCGCGCCAGCGGCGATCGCCGGGCGCCAGTGCGACGACGATGCCGTCGAGCGTGGACTCGCCGAGCAGCGTACCCAGTGACCAGGACAGCACCGGCCGACCGAGCAGGCTGACGTATTGCTTGAGAATCCGGCCGCCAAAACGCTGACCGCGGCCGGCCGCCACGACGACGGCCCAGCGCCGCGCCCGCACACTCATTTCTGCTCGGCCTGGGCGGTCCGTCGTTGCGTTGCAGGAGACCTGGCGTCACCCGGCGGGGGCGGCACGACCTGGAAGAAGGTCTCGTTGGAGCCGATCATGCCGAGGTCCGTGCGGGCACGCTCCTCGATCGCCGCCCGCCCTTCCTTGAGATCACGCACCTCTGCGGCGAGCGTCCTGTTCCGCTCGTTGAGACGCTCGTTCCTCGATTGCCTGCTGCGTACGCCAGACGTCGCGCATGCCGGTCGGGGACACCCACAACCGATACTGCAGGGCCAGCACACCCGTGAGCAGCAGTGCGGCGATGATGCGGATCGTCATGGGCGCGAGAGATTAGCAGAATCCAGGCGGCCTGCGAGCCTCATGCGTCTGATCAGGCGCCAATCGGCGCACAAGGCACTGGGAAGGCCTGACGGCCGGCATAGCTCGCCTGCGAGCCGAGCTCGGCCTCGATCCGCAGCAGCTGGTTGTACTTCGCGATACGGTCCGAACGGCAGAGCGATCCCGTCTTGATCTGCGTCGCGCGCGTCGCAACCGCAATGTCCGCGATCGTGCTGTCCTCGGTTTCGCCCGAGCGATGCGAAATGACCGACGAATAGCCGGCTGTCGTGGCCATGTCGATGGCCTCGAGCGTCTCGGTGAGCGTGCCGATCTGGTTCGGCTTGATCAGGATCGAGTTCGCGATGCCGCGCGCGATGCCCTCGCGCAGGATCTTCGTGTTGGTCACGAACAGGTCGTCGCCCACGATCTGCACGTTGCGGCCGAGGCGCTGAGTGAGGATGGACCAGCCGTCCCAGTCGCCCTCGGCCATGCCATCCTCGATCGTGATGATCGGGAAACGGTCGACCAGGCCGGCGAGGTAGTCGACGAACTGTGCGGAAGTGAACTTGCGGCCTTCGGATTCGAGGTCGTAGACGCCATCGCGATAGAACTCGGACGCTGCGGCATCGAGCCCGAGGAAGACGTCCCGTCCGGCCCTGTAACCCGCCCGCTCGACCGCCTCCATGATCGTCTCGAGAGCGGCCTCGTTCGACGGCAGGTCAGGCGCGAACCCGCCCTCGTCGCCGACTGCGGTAGCGAGACCCCGCTCGTGCAGGACTTTCTTCAGCGTGTGGAAGATCTCGGCGCCGCAGCGCAGCGCCTCGCTGAAACTGGGCGCCCCCACCGGAAGCACCATGAATTCCTGGATGTCCACGCTGTTGTCGGCGTGCGCGCCGCCGTTGATGATGTTCATCATCGGCACCGGCATGACCTTCGGACCAGGCCCGCCGAGCAGCCGGTACAGGCCCTGCCCCGACGCGCGGGCGGCGGCATGTGCGGTGGCCAGCGATACAGCCAGCGTCGCGTTCGCGCCGAGCCGCGACTTCGTGTCGGTGCCGTCCAGCTCGATCAGTCGCCGGTCCAGCCCGGCCTGGTCGCGCGCGTCGCGCCCGAGCAGCGCCGAACGGATTTCCCCGTTCGCGTTGCCGACGGCCTTCAGCACGCCCTTGCCGAGGTATCGCTTCTTGTCCCCGTCACGCAGTTCCACGGCCTCGCGCGTACCGGTAGAGGCGCCCGACGGCACCGCCGCACGCCCCATGATCCCGCCCTCGAGGTGCACGTCCGCTTCCACGGTGGGATTGCCGCGCGAATCGACGATCTCGCGCGCCTTGATTTCGATGATCTTGGTCATAGGCTCGATTCCTCGTATGGCCGCGACTTCGCGGCGGCGTCAACTTCCTTGAGCACCGCAAGCAGCGAGTGCATTCGGTCGAGCGGCCACGCATTGGGGCCGTCGGACAGCGCCTTCGCCGGCTCGGGATGGGTTTCCATGAAGATGCCCGCGACTCCTGCCGCCACGGCGGCCCGGGCAAGGACCGGGACGAACTCGCGCTGCCCGCCCGACGCGGCGCCCTGCCCGCCGGGCAACTGTACTGAATGGGTCGCGTCGAAAATCACCGGCGCCCCGGTGGCGCGCATGATCGCGAGGCTGCGCATGTCCGAGACGAGGTTGTTGTAGCCGAAGCTGAAACCGCGCTCGCAGACCATCACCTGCTGGTTACCCGTCGACCGGGCCTTCTCGACGACGTTGGCCATCTCCCAGGGCGACAGGAACTGACCCTTCTTGACGTTGACCGGCCGCCCCTGCGAGCACGCGTTGAGGATGAAGTTGGTCTGGCGGCACAGGAACGCCGGCGTCTGCAGTACGTCCACGACGGCGGCGACCTCGGACAGCGGCGTATCCTCGTGCACGTCCGTCAGTAACGGGACGCCGACCTGGCGGCGGACTTCTTCCAGCACCCGCAGGCCCTCGGCGATGCCCGGCCCGCGGAAGCTCGACTTCGACGAGCGGTTCGCCTTGTCGAAAGATGCCTTGAAGATGTACGGGATCCCGAGCGCGCCCGCGATCTCCTTCATCCGGCCCGCCACTTCGAGCACCAGCGACTCGCTCTCGATGACGCAGGGACCCGCGATCAGGAAGAACGGACGGTCCGGCCCGACTTCGAATCCGCAAAGCCTCATGCGCCCGCCGCGACCGGCAGCTGTGCGGCCCTGTGGTCGCGCGCTGCCCGGATGAAGCCCGTGAACAGCGGATGGCCGTCGCGCGGCGTCGAGCGGAACTCCGGGTGATACTGGCTCGCGACGAAGAACGGATGGTGCGGCAACTCGATGATCTCGACGAGCCCGTCGCGCGAAAAGCCCGAGAAGCGCAACCCGGCGTTCATCATCCTCTGCAGGTAGTTGTTGTTGAACTCGTAGCGGTGGCGGTGCCGTTCCCGGATCGCGTCGGCGCCGTAGATCGCGTGCGCCAGCGAGCCGTGTGAGACGCGCACTTCCTGCGCTCCGAGGCGCATCGTGCCACCGAGGTGCGACTGCTCGGTGCGCGCCTCGACCGTGCCCTTCTGGTCCTGCCACTCGGTGATGAGGGCGATCACCGGATGCGCGGTGCCACGGTTGAACTCGGTGCTGTGTGCGCCCTCGAGTCCCGCGACGTTGCGTGCGTACTCGATGATCGCAAGCTGCATGCCGAGGCAGATGCCGAGATAGGGGACCCCGTGCTCGCGCGCATACCGGACGGCCTGGATCTTGCCCTCGATGCCGCGCTCGCCGAAACCGCCGGGCACCAGGATCGCGTCCATGCCGTCCAGGCAGTCGGTGCCGTGCTTCTCGACGTCGGTCGCCTCGACGAATTCCAGCTTCACTCGCGTGCGTGTCCGGAGGCCCGCGTGCATCAGCGCTTCGGTCAGCGAAATGTATGCGTCCTTGAGGTTCACGTACTTACCGACCATCGCGACGCTGACCGTGAGATCCGGGCTGCCCTTGGCGGTGACGACATGCTGCCATTCGCCGAGGTCCGCTGCCGGAGCGTCGATGCGCAGTTTCGCGCAGACGATTTCGTCAAGCGACTGTTCGTGCAGCAGCGACGGTATCTTGTAGATGTCGTCGGCGTCCACCGCGGAGATCACCGCGCGCTCCTCCACATTGGTGAACAGCGCGATCTTGCGGCGCTGCTCGGGCGGCAGCGGATCCTGGCAGCGGCAGAGCAGCACGTCGGGCTGGATGCCAATCGAACGCAGTTCCTTGACCGAGTGCTGCGTCGGCTTGGTCTTGATCTCACCCGAGGTCGCTATGTACGGGATCAGCGTCAGGTGCATGTAGAGCACGTTCTCGTGCCCGAGCTCGACTCCCAGCTGGCGAATCGCCTCGAGGAACGGCAGCGACTCGATGTCGCCCACGGTACCGCCGATCTCGACCATGCAGATATCCGCGTCGCCGGCGCCCATGCGGATGCAGTGCTTGATCTCGTCGGTGATGTGAGGGATCACCTGCACGGTGGCGCCGAGATAGTCGCCGCGGCGCTCCTTGGCGATGACCCGCTCGTAGATACGCCCGGTGGTGAAATTGCTGTTGCGGCCGGTCGTGGTGCGGACGTAGCGTTCGTAGTGACCGAGGTCGAGGTCCGTCTCGGTGCCGTCGTCGGTAACGAACACCTCTCCGTGCTGGAAGGGACTCATCGTGCCCGGGTCCACGTTGATGTACGGGTCGAGCTTGACCATCGCGATCTTGATGCCGCGGGCCTCGAGGATCGCCCCGAGCGAAGCGGCAGCAATTCCCTTGCCCAGCGAGGAAACCACACCGCCGGTCACGCAGATGAACTTGGTCATTGGGGGCACCGCCGCAGGAGAAGCACGACGGGAGGACAGTCTATCGGAACGCCCTCCTTCCAGCCACCGCAAAGGGGCGCGCGCAGCGCAATCACTCAGTCGGCCGGGCCTCGAGAGCTTCCTGTTCCGTCAGCACCGGCCGACCCTGCCACGCGACCACCCAGGATGCCTCGCCGGGCTGCGCATTGAACCCATGTCCGTACGCGAGATCCCCGATTGCAGCGATCTCGCCGTGCGCAATGACGAGCGGGACCCGCTGCCGGAGCCATGGCAGCACACCGCGCTCCTGCAGCCACTTGCGCAGTGGACGGTGATGCCGTGCGCCCGCGGGACGGAACAGCTCGCCGGCCGCCCTCGGGATCACCTGCAGGTCCTGCGGCAACCGGGCGCGACTGAGACCGAACCCGGTAGCCGGCCTCAATTCCAGGCTGCCTGACGATCCCAGATCGAGAATGGTGCCCACGGACCAGGCACCTCCAGCCAGGACATTCGTGGCATCGTCGTTGCCGGCCGTGCCAAAGAGCCTGCCCCGGTAACGGTAGACGCGCGCACCCGGCCAATTGACGCAGGGGACGCGGTCGCCGGCCGAACGGGTGACGTCATCAAGCAGCGCCGCGAGTGTCCTTGCGGAAGGCACCGGCAACCCCGCCCGCCTGAGCCATGCACGCAGGACCCAGCGCTGGCGTGGCTCCGGCAGCGTGCGCAGCCGCTCCAGCGAGATTGCGCTGCCTTCCGCGGCCTGCGATGCGACCCGTCCGGCGGTGCGGGCCGCCGCAGGCCAGCGCCGCCGCAGCGCCGGCAGGACCTCGAGCCGCAGGAAATTGCGATCGAAGCGCTGCTCGAGGTTCGACGGGTCCTCGAGCCACTCGCGACCGGACTCGCAGGCCCAGGCGTGGAGTTCGGCGCGCGAGAAGCCAAGCAGCGGCCTCGCGTGCCACCCCGCCGCAAACGATGCCACCGACGGCATGCCGGCGATGGAGCGCAGCCCACCCCCGCGCAGCCACTGCAGCAGGACGGTTTCGAGTTGATCGTCGGCGTGATGCGCAGTGAGCAGTACCTCGTCACGCTTGAGGCCAGCCGCGAGTGCCGAGTAACGCGCCTTGCGTGCCGCCGCTTCCGGGCTGTCCCCGGGCGCCGGGCGGGCGTCCACGCTGACCCGCACCAGTGGCACGCCGAGTTCCGACGCCAGCAGCGCGCACCGTGCCGCCCACGCCGCCGAATCGACCTGCAGGCCGTGGTCGACGTGGGCCGCTCGCAGCGACAGCGAATGGCTGGCTTCGCGAACCTGCGCCAGGGCCGCCAGCAGCACCGTCGAGTCGAGACCGCCGCTCAGCGCAACGCAAAGACCGGACGCGGGACGATCGAGCTGTGAAGGCCACGGTAACTCAGCTGGCGCGGAACACGCCCTGCGCGCGCACCCGGTCGTAGCGGCGGACGAGGAGTTCTTCCTCCGGCCAACCCGCAACCGCAGCAAGGTGCCGGACCAGCGCGTCCTTCAGCGAATCGGCCATGGCCTGCGGATCCCGATGCGCCCCACCGAGCGGCTCTTTCAGCACTTCGTCCACCAGCCCGAGCTTTTCGAGGCGCTCGGCGGTGATGCCCATTGCGTCCGCTGCAAGCTCCTTCTTGTCGGCGCTCTTCCAGAGGATCGACGCACATCCTTCCGGGGAGATGACCGAGTAGACGCTGTACTGGAGCATGATCAGCCGGTCGCAGACCCCGATCGCGAGCGCGCCGCCCGAGCCACCCTCGCCGATCACGGCCGTGATGACCGGAACGCGCAGGCGCGCCATCTCGAACAGGTTGCGCGCGATCGCCTCGCTCTGGTTGCGCTCTTCGGAGCCTACGCCCGGATATGCGCCAGGCGTGTCGATGAGCGTGATCACCGGAATCCTGAACCGCTCGGCCAGCTTCATGAGCCTGAGCGCCTTGCGGTAGCCCTCCGGCTTCGGCATGCCGTAGTTGCGTCGCACCCGCTCCTTGGTATCGCGCCCCTTCTGATGACCGATGAGCATGACCGGCCGGGCAGCCAGCCTCGCGAAGCCTCCCACGATCGCCTGGTCGTCGGCATACATTCGATCGCCGTGCAGCTCATGGAACTCCTCGAAGATCGCCGCCGCGTAGTCGAGCGTGTAGGGACGCTGCGGGTGGCGCGCGAGTTGGGCGACCTGCCATGCAGTCAGGCCGGCAAAAATACTGGTCGTAAGCGCGCGGCTCCTGGCCCGCAGCCGCGCGATCTCCTCGCCGACGTTGACCTCGGCGTCAGAGGGCACGAAACGAAGTTCGTCGATCTTCGCCTCGAGCTCGGCGATGGGCTGCTCGAATTCCAGGAAGCTGAGGGCCATGGGAGCGGAGGATGCCTCGGAAGGCGTCTCGAAGCAAAGGGTGGGAACCGGATCAGCCCTCCACCCGCGGCGCATAGACGACCTCGACGCCGTCGCGCCCGACGAGCTGGCCGAGCCGCTCGACCAGTTCGCGCGAGGGTCGCACGGTCCACTCTGCGCCGAAGTGCAGCAGAGCCGCCGCATCCTCGCGCGAATACCGAACTGCCACCGAACAGCGCCCACCCATGCTGGTCCGCAGCGCCTGCTCGATCGCCGAGACGAGCTTGCGTGCATCGCCATTGCGCCCTGCACTTGGCCAGCGCAGCACGAGCCGCCGTGCATACTGCTCGCGCGCCTGGTCCACGTCGAGGATGCGCTTCGCCGAAAGCCGCCAGTCCTCGATGAAATCATCCCAGCGCAACCCGCCCTCCACCACCAGGATCGCATCCCTCGCGACGAGTGCACGGAACTGCTGATAGACGTCGTCGAACATCGTCACTTCGAGACGGCCACTGCGGTCGTCGAGTATGAAGCTGGTGCGTCCGCCACGCTTGCGTATCTCGAGCACGAGGCCTGCGACGGTGACGGACCTGCCCGGGCCACGCCAGCCACCCTCGTTGGCGCCGACCGGCCGTGCGCCGCCGATGTCCGCGATCCGCCCGCTGGTGATGGGCCTGAGCTCGCGCTCGTACTCGGTGATCGGATGCCCGGTCAGGTAGAGCCCGAGCGTCTCGCGCTCACCGGCGAGCCGCACCGCTTCGCTCCAGTCCGGGAGCTTCTCACGCAGCTCCGTTGCCTCCACGGCTGCCGGCGCCTGCGGCTCAGCGAGGCCGAACAGATCGTCCTGCCCCGCCGCGGCCGCCCGCGAACCCTGGTCGGCAGCCTGCATGGCGCCGGGCAGCTGATGCATGAGCGTGGCGCGGTTCACGCCGAGCGAATCGAGTGCACCGGACCTCACCAGTGCCTCGAGCACCCGGCGATTGACGCGGTTGAGGTCGAGGCGGCCGCACAGGTCCCGGAGGTCCGTGAAGGAACCGCCGAGGTCCCGTTCGGCCAGCATGTTCTCGACCGCTGCCTGGCCGACGCCCTTGATAGCCCCGAGCCCGTAACGGATTGCCCTGGGCCCGGACACCGTGAACATGTACTGCGATTCATTCACGTCCGGCGGCTCGACCCTGAGCGCCATGCGGTTGCACTCGTCGATGATCGTCACGACCTTGTCAGTCTTGTCCATGTCGGACGACAGCACGGCCGCCATGAACGCCTCCGGGTAATGCGCCTTCAGCCATGCAGTCTGGTAGGAAAGCACCGCGTAGGCCGCCGAATGCGACTTGTTGAAACCGTAGCCCGCGAACTTCTCCATGAGGTCGAAGATGTGCGCGGCCGTCCCCTCGGCCACGCCACGAGCGACGGCGCCGTCGACGAACACCGAGCGCTGCTGCGCCATCTCCTCGGCCTTCTTCTTGCCCATCGCGCGGCGCAGCAGGTCCGCTCCGCCGAGCGTGTACCCGGCGAGTACCTGCGCGATCTGCATGACCTGCTCCTGGTACAGGATCACGCCATAGGTTGGCAGCAGCACCGGTTTGAGCTCGGGGTGCAGGTAGTCGATACCGGCACCCGTGCGGCCGTGCTTGCGGTTGATGAAGTCCTCGACCATGCCCGACTGGAGCGGGCCCGGCCGGAACAGCGCCACCAGCGCGACGACGTCATCGAAGCAGTCCGGCTGCAGCCGCCGGATCAGGTCTTTCATGCCGCGCGATTCGAGCTGGAAAACCGCAGTGGTCTCGCAGCGTTTCATCAGTGCGTACGTCGCCGGGTCCTCCATCGGCAGCGTCTGCGGACCGCCCAGTCGATGATCGTCAGCGTGCGCAGGCCCAGGAAGTCGAACTTGACGAGTCCGGCGGCCTCGACGTCGTCCTTGTCGAACTGGGTAACGACGCTCGCGCTGCCCTCTTCGCAGTAGAGCGGCGCAAAGTCGGTGAGGACCGACGGTGCGATGACGACTCCGCCCGCATGCGTGCCGGCGTTTCGCACCAGCCCCTCGAGCGAGCGGGCCAGGTCGATTACCTCGCGGACGTCGTCCTCGGTCTTGTAGCGCCGCCGCAGTTCCTCTTCCTTCTCGAGTGCGTCGTCCAGCGTGATGCCGAGTTCGAACGGGATCAGCTTCGCGATGCTGTCGGCAAGGCCATAGCTCAGGCCCAGCACACGCGCCACGTCGCGCACGACCGCCTTCGCCGCCATCGTGCCGTAGGTGATGATCTGCGAGACACGGTCCCGGCCATAGCGGTCCGCCACGTAGTCGATGACCCGGTCGCGGCCCTCCATGCAGAAGTCCACGTCGAAGTCCGGCATCGAGACACGTTCCGGATTCAGGAACCGCTCGAACAGCAGGTCGTGCCGCAGCGGGTCGAGATCCGTGATGCGCAGCACCCAGGCAACGAGCGAACCGGCGCCCGAGCCACGGCCGGGCCCCACCGGAACGCCGTTCTCCCTGGCCCAGCGGATGAAGTCCGCGACGATAAGGAAGTACCCCGCGAAGCCCATCTGGCAGATCACGTCGAGTTCGGTTGCAAGACGGGAGTCGTAGTCCTCGCGCGAAATTTCCGCCGGGGGCGCCGCGACCGGCATCGCGATCCGCGCGTCGAGGCCGCGCCTCGACTCCTCACGAAGAAAATCCTCCGCGCTCTGGCCATCCGGAACCGGGAAGGCGGGCAGCGACGCCTTGCCGAGCCGGATCTCCAGGTTGAGCCGCCTGGCGATCTCGACGGAGTTCTCGAGGGCCTCCGGAAGATCGGAGAAGAGTCTCTCCATTTCCTCGGGCGAACGCAGGAACTGCTCCTCGCTGTAACGCCGCGGACGTGACGCGTCGGCCAGCATCGTGCCGTCGCGGATGCAGACGCGTGCCTCGTGCGATTCAAACTCGTCCCGCGCGATGAACCTCACGTCGTTGGTGGCAACGACGGGCACGCCGAGCGCCACGGCGAGCCGCAGCGAGCCGGCGATGCACTCCTCCTCGCCGGGGCGTCCGGTGCGCTGCAACTCGAGGTAGTAACGGTCGCCGAACAGCGCCAGCCAGGACTCGAGCGCAGCACGGGCCGCGTCGTCGTGCCCCCCGAGCAGCGCCCGGCCGACATCGCCTTCGCGCGCGCCGGAAAGCGCGATCAGGCCCGTCGTGCTTTCCGCGTCGAGCCATGCCCTGTCCAGAAGCGGTCCGTGGCGCCCCTGCCCTTCGAGGTAGGACCGCGTGACGAGTCGCGTCAGGTTCCGATAGCCGCGATCATCCTGGCAGAGCAGCACGAGTCGGCTCGGCTCGGCACGCTCGCCCTCCTCGCGCAGCAGCGCGTCCACGCCAACCAGGGGCTTTATGCCGAGCGACTGCGCCGCGCGGTAGAACTTCACGAGGGCGAAGAGATTCCCCTGGTCGGTGAGCGCAACGGCCGGCATGCCAAGCCGTGCGCAGGCATCCACGAGCCCCTCGCGCCGAAGTTTGCCGTCCTTGTGCTCGCTCTCGACGCGCACGACGCCGTCCACGAGCGAGTACTCGGTGTGAACGTGCAGGTGAACGAAACGTGCCATGGCGGGCGGGATCAGCGGGGATCGCAGGATTGTACCGGCGCGAAGCTCCGTCGGTGTATCGGCGAGGGACCGAGCCGGCGCAGCGCCGCGATGTGCGCGGCCGTCGGATATCCCTTGTGCTGCGCGAATCCGTAGCCCGGGTAGCTGCCGTCGAGCCCGCGCATGTAATCGTCACGGGCGACTTTGGCAAGAATCGAGGCCGCGCTTACGCTCGGCACCAGGGCGTCGCCCTTGACGACCGCCTGCGCGGTGCACTCGAACCCGAGCCCGCACAGGTCCGGGCAGCGATTACCGTCGACGATCACATGACGCGGAGGCACGCTGAGCGCAAGCAACGCGCGGCGCATTGCCAGCAATGTGGCCTGCAGGATGTTGAGCGAGTCGATCTCGGCAGCGTCCGCCCAACCGAGGCCCCAGGCGACGCAGCCCGTGCGGATCGTCACGGCGAGTTCGGTTCGCCGCCCCGGCGTCAGCGCCTTCGAGTCGGCCAGGCCTGCCAGCGGCCGCGACGGTTCGAGGATCACCGCCGCCGCGACTACCGGCCCGGCAAGCGGCCCGCGCCCGGCCTCGTCCACTCCCGCCATGAGCCCGGGCCCCGCCCAGGCGAAGTTCGCCTGCGGCGTCCTGCCGGGGCGGATCATGCCGACGCTCGCCGGCGCGCCAGCAACTCGAGGATCGCGTCGGCGGCACGCGCGCTGGCATCACGTCGCAACTCATCGTGAATCGCCGTGAACGCCGCAGTGAGTTCAACGCGGTCGGGGCGATCGATCTGCCCGAGCACCGCGGGACCAAGGACCTCCGGCCGGACGTCCTCCTGGAACAGCTCCGGCACGAGCGGGCGAGCGGCGAGCAGATTCGGCAGGGCAAAATAATCCGCCTTGAACACCCTGAACTGCCGCAGTAACCAGTTCGTCAGCGGCGCCACCCGGTACGCGACGACCATCGGCCGCTTGACGAGCGCAGCCTCGAGCGTCGCGGTTCCTGAAGCGAGCAGTACTGCGTCGCTCGCCGCCATGCAGCGCTGCGTCTGCCCGTCGACCACCTGCACCGGGACGCCAGGCGCGAACAGCGCGACACAGCGTTCGAACTCGCCGCGGGCAGCGGCATTTGCCATCGGCGCCACGAAGGCCATCCCGGGCCTCTCCTTCGCGAGCCATGCGATCGTGGCCGCGAACGGCGGCGCCAGGCGCGTGACCTCCCCCATGCGGCTCCCCGGCAGCACGGCCACGACCTGCGTCGACTCGGGAAGGCCGAGTGCCGCCCGTGCCGCGGCCGGATCGCTCGTCATCGGCACGCGGTCGGCGAGCGGATGGCCGACGAACACCGCGTGCACGTCGTGCGACCGGTAGAAATCGACCTCGAACGGCAGCACGCACAGCACGAGGTCGATCGACCGCCCGATCGTGCGTACCCGGCCCTGGCGCCACGCCCAGACCTGAGGGCTGACGTACTGGATGGT
>PDVJ01000185.1_pt1 | contig 19199 bp, 16 predicted proteins | sample 1369811 | NCBI WGS metagenome assembly PDVJ01 (sample SAMN07795376, study PRJNA414565) | Alkali sediment metagenome, whole genome shotgun sequencing project. | reverse complement strand
TCGGCGGAAAGCTCGCCATCTGCCCGGTCACGGCTGAACCGTCGTTGACACCGACGTCCGCGTGTCCTTTGAGGACCGCATCAATCAGGAGCGGACCGCCGCCCTTGTACGATTTGAGTTCTGCGTTCGGGAAGGCTTTCTTGGCATCGGTCTCGCCGGTGGAGCCGAGGAGCACGGCAATCTTGATGCCCGGTTTCTTGCAGTCTTCGATCGTCTTGAACGGGCTGTCCGCCTTCGTGAAAACCACGCTGCCCGTGTACATGAAGGGGTCGCTGAAGGCGATTTTCATCGCTCTCTTGAGGGTCGGAGTCATGTCAGCGGCCAGAACGTCCGCTTTCTTTGAAAGCAGGGCCGGGATGAGGCCGTCCCAGTCGTAATCCAGGAAGTTGATCTTGACCCCCATCTCCGCGGCCATGAGCTTGCAGAGCTCGATCGAGCTGCCGGTCCGGTTCCCGTTCTTGTCGATGAAGCTGAACGGAGGGCCTTGCGTCTGGCATGCCACACGGAGTTCGCCCCTCTGGGCGATGTCTTCCAGGGTTCCCGCATTCACCGCCCCGGTCAATCCGACTACGAACAGGGCCGCCAACACCACACTCAACCATTTCCGATTTTTCATTTTCCTTACCTCCTCCAGTTGATTGTCCTCGATGTGTTCAATGCTTCGCCAAAACCTTTTCGATCCTCTCCAGTGCCCAGTCGATCTCGTCCTGCGTGATGACGAGGGGCGGGGCAAAGCGGATGATGTGATCGTGGGTTTCCTTGCAAAGGATCCCAAAACTCATGAGTTTCTCGCAGTAAACACGGGCCCCTCCTGCTTCCGGAAAGAGCTCCACGCCGATCATCAGACCCCTGCCGCGCACTTCCTTGATGAGGGGACTCCTGATTTTCTTCAGCTCACCCAGGAAATAGGCACCCATGGCCGCGGAGTTCTCGATCATCCCCTCTTCGATGAGCACTCTGAGAGCGGTTCTCGCCACAGCACAGGCGAGTGGATTACCTCCGAAGGTGCTGCCGTGCTCTCCGGGACGGAGCACACCCAGGACTTCCGTGTTCGACAGGACCGCGGATATGGGGTAGAAGCCGCCGGAGAGGGCTTTGCCGATCAGGCTGATGTCCGCCTCGATTCCCTCGTGCTGCTCCGCCAGGAGCTTGCCCGTGCGGCCCAGGCCGGTCTGGATCTCGTCCAGGATGAGGACCACGCGGTTCTTCTCGCAGAGGGACTTGGCTTTCCTGAGGTAGCCCTCGGGAGGAATGATGATCCCCGCCTCCCCCTGAATCGGCTCCACAAGGAAACCCACCGTGTTGGGGGTGATGGCTGACTCCAGGGCTTCGGCATCCCCGAACGGGACGATCTTGAACCCGGGCGTGAAGGGGCCGAAGCCTTCCCGGTAGTGTTCTTCGGTGCTGAATCCTACGAGGGTGATGGTGCGGCCGTGGAAATTGTTCTCGCAGGCGATGATCTCCGCCTGGTCCTTCGGCACGCCTTTGACCTTGTAGCCCCACTTGCGCACCGCCTTGATCACGGTTTCCACGGCCTCGGCGCCGCTGTTCATGGGGAGGACCTTGTGGGAGTTGGTGAGTTGACACAGCTCCTCGTAGAGAAGTCCCAGCTGATCGTTTCGAAAAGCCCGGGAGGTCAGGGTGAGCTTTCGGCACTGCTCGATCATGGTTTCCATGATCCTGGGGTGGCAGTGTCCCTGGTTCACGGCCGAGTAGGAGGCGAGACAGTCGAGATACTTTTTCCCCTCCACATCCCAGACCCACACCCCCTGCCCCCTGCTCAGAACCACGTCGAGGGGCTTGTAGTTGTGCGCGCCGTATTTCTCTTCCAGCTCTATGTATTGTCGGGTCTCCATCTCTACCACTCCCGAACCCTATGAATGAAGCTCCATGATTTGCGGGTCTTCATAATGGATTTGTTCGTTGACCACGATTCCACAACGAGAGAGCTCCATCATAAAGATGTCATAGGGGATGTCTGTCATAGGCGAAAGAACTCCTTTCTTTGCAATCTGCCCGTTCCCGATCATGCATGCCACGATGGTTGCAGGATAGGCGACGCTCAGGTTCATGGCAAGGAGGCCTGTGCCGAGATCCCGTTCGACGAACAAGTCCGTGATGATTGTTTTCCGCCTGCCGCCCTTGAGACCTCGGAACAGGTTGCGCATCACCACCAGGTCTTTCTCGTCGTCGCGGAATTGCAGTTGCGGCTCTGTAAGCTGAACCACGAATTGGTGGGGGGTTACCGGGCAGCCTCCAATGTCCAAGGGCTCATCGGACAGGAAACCCAGCTTTTTCAAGGGCGCCCAGAAGGCGCACCAGCCGGGCCAGCGCAGCGCGTAACGGCCGGTCTCCCGGATGGTCCGCGTCACGCCGAGAAGGTCGGTGTAAAAAGCGGCATCTCCGTTCGGTATGGACTCCAGCTCACCCAAACCGGGAAAATCGATGGCCCCGATCATATCGTTGTCATGCTGATCCGCCGCGGCGATTTCTACCCTCCGTCCGCCTTTGATCAGGACCGCCGGCCGCTTCTGAGCGCGGAGGACCAGATCCCAGTTCCACGAAATTTTGTATTTCAGGGGATTGTCACAGGCCTTTTTCTCGGGAATGCCTCCGCAGTAAGAATTCAGCACGTGCAGTTCATCGAACTCTTTTACCGCGTGGCCGCACACGACCAGGTCGATCCCCGGGTCCAGTCCGCACTCCGGCATGAGAGAAACGCCCGCATTTACCGCCCGATCGTGAAGGTGACGGATGCTCTGGCCGTAGCTCGTGCCCACGAGTCCGACCCCCGCCTCGATGGCTGCTTCATAAGCCTTTGGCATGAGGGGCACCGGCAGGAATTCGAGAGCCACGTCCACGTCCTCTTTGAGAAGGGCCACGAGATCGTCCTTTGAAGAGGCGTCCGTCTTCTCGAACCTTGTTTTTTTGAGGTCCACCATGGAACGCACCTTCTCCGGGATCTCCGTGCCAAGGTCCGCGCAGATAATTTGGTCGACTGAACTCCTACGGCTGAGTGCGACAAGAGCCGCCCTGCCTTGAAGCCCAAGCCCTCCTAATACGGCAATCCTCAAAGCGTTGAACCCCCGCGTGCCTTTCCTGCTGCGCCTCCCATTCTCTTTCTTCCATGCAACCTTCTTACCACTCTTTCATCCCTTGAGGCATCGATATCCACTTCTTCGCCGACCTCGTGAGGACAAAGGTTTCCGTTTGGACCACCTTGCCCACACGGGGGATGATATTGGTAATGAGCGCGTGAAGTTCCGCGATGCCACCCGCCACCACCACCTCGGCAAAGATATCGTACCGTCCCGTGACGACCCCCGCCCAAATGACCTGATCGATGCTTTCCAGTTTCTGCAGCACTTCCTCGAGCTTGCCGAAAGACTGTACCTTCATGGCAACGAGGGCGGAAATCAGTTCGGGATGATTCTGGGTATTGATGCTTCCGGCAATCCTGAGGAGTCCTGACTTGATCAATCGCTTGACTCTGGTGCGTACAGTCGGTGTCGTAACAGAAAGCCGCTTCGCCAGATCCGCCACGGGGGCTTGCCCGTCTTTGCAGAGAAGGCGGATGAGTTCTTTGTCGAGAGTGTCGAGCTCCCCAGTCACCAAATCCCCTCGCTTTGCATATATCTATCGTTTTTTTGACGTCTATTTTTGCATTTTTGAAAATTATTAGGCTATCTGCTAGCGAATAAGAAAATTAATGTCAAGAAAATTTTTCCACTTTTCTTGACCCCCGGGGAACCTTCGCCAGGATGAAGGGTCGCAGATTACAAACGGATCACTTCACGCGCCAGGGTGACACGGGCCAGGGCCCTTTCGTCCACGGTGACGCCGAGGCCCGCTGCCGAGGGAACATCGAGGGTCCCGTCAGGGTTGAGGGAAAAAGGCGGATCGATGATGTCTCTCTCCCAGTACCGCTTCGAGGCCGAAATATCGTTGGGGTATACAAAATTGGGCAGGGAGGCAAGCGCCACGTTCACCGCCCTGCCGATCCCTGTCTCCAGCATCCCCCCGCACCACACCCCCATCCGATTCGCCTGGGCGACGTCATGGATCTCTTTGGCTGCCGACAGGCCCCCGACCCGGCCCTGCTTGATGTTGATGATCCTGCAGGCCCCGAGCTCGGCGGCAACCCGCGCGAAATAGGGGTTCTGAATGGACTCGTCCAGACATAGGGGCGTCTTTACACGGGCCTGAAGCTTGGCATGGTCCACGACATCGTCGGGAGCGAGGGGTTGCTCGATCATCATCAGGCTCCAGCCGTCCATGGCTTCGAAAAGCGCGCTGTCGGACAGGCGATAGGCGCCGTTGGCATCGACCATCAGCGGGAGAGAGGGGTAACTCCTGCGCACGGCTTCCACGACGGACAGATCTTTCCCCGGTTTGATCTTCATCTTGATTCGCCGGTACCCCTCCTCAAGGTAAGCGGCGATCGCCCGGTTCAGATCCTCCGTCGTGTCCTGAATGCCGATGGAAACCCCCGCCGCAATTCTTTGCTTTTCTCCCCCCAGGAGGGCCGCGAGGGGTTTCCCCTGCTCCAAAGCCAGGAGCATCCACAGGGCATTTTCCACGGTGGCTTTGGCCATGGGGTGACCCCGGAAGCGGCCAGTCATTTTCAAATACGTTCCGGGACCGTCCAGGTTCTTGCCCAAAATCTCGGGGAGCAAAACCTCTTTCAGGATCAAGGCGGCGGTTCCAACCGTTTCATAGGAGTAGAACGGTCTGGGGTCGGCCGTGCACTCGGAATAGACACTCCATTCCGGGGTGTAGACCTTGAGGAGCAGCTTGTCGAGCTCGGAGACGCGGTTGTTGCTGGTCTCGAAAGGGGAAACGAGGGGCATGCGCACGAAGATGAGGTCGACTCGTTCTATCCTCATGTGCCGGTCTTTTCTCCCTTCCCTGTTTTCCTGCTTTGCCCTTTGATCCTTTCCCTGAGCTTCTCCGCCCTGGAAGGGGTCGTCCTCTTCCCTGCGGAAAAGGTGTTAAAATGCTCGTAGAGCTTCTCCGCCCTCTCGGACCGATCGAAAATCCTTTCGTCGCAAAACTGGAGGGCTGCGATGACCAGGGATTCGAGCAGCGCCGACGCGGCACAGTAGCTCTGGAAAATGGAAAGGCCTTCGGAAGGGACGACGAGCTGAAGGTGAGCCAGGGAGCTCAGGGGGGAGAACTCGCTGTCCGTGAGCAGGATGATCCTGGCGCCGGCGCCTGCAAAGGTCTCGGCCACCTTGTGCGTCAGCGTGGCATAGCGGCGATGGGAAATGACGAAAAGCGTGTCCTTCGGGGTCACGTCGACGAGTCGATCCGGAAGCACGGAGGTCTGGGGATCGAGCAGGGTGATCCTGGGTCGCAGATATCCCAGGAGCACATGGAAAAGGTAGGCCAGGGCATAGGACGTGCGCTGCCCCATGATGAAGAGTTCCCCCTTGGGATCGGCGATCAGGCGGGCGACTTCCCGGAACGTCTTCGGGTCGGTCCGGGCGTGGGTGTGCCTGAGGTTCTTCATGATGTAGGCGAAGTTCTGGCCGAGAATGTCCTCCCCTTCCCCCATAAGTTGCCTCTTCTTGAGGCTGTACCGCTGGACTGGGGATTCCAGCCGGGAGACGACCTCGTGCCGCTGCTGATTTCGGAACTCGTAGAAGCTGCTGTAGCCGAGGCGGGAGATGAAGCGAACCACGGTGGCCTTGCTCACACCGCTCTTCTGGCTGATGGTGGTCACATTATCGAACACGGTCTCGGGAAAGCGGCGGGACAGGAAGTCGGCGATCTTGGCCTCGCCGGGGGTCAGCTTTTGGAGGGCCCGAATACGATCCAGGAGTTTATCGTTCGCCATAGCGTGAAATAATTGTTGCAATCCTTAATATTTTGAAATATATATTTCACCATCATTACACCCCCTTCGGGACGACGTGTCAACACAAAAAAGGAGGTCCTAGCCCCGTATGCCTGAGTCGCATCCCGGATTTTCTCAATGGCTTGTGGATGTGCGGCGGTACCTCCACGCGCACCCGGAGACCGCCCACGAGGAAATCAAGACCACCGAAAAAATCGTCGAAATCCTTTCCGACGCCCGCATCCCGGTGCAAACGTTTCCGGGCATGACCGGAGCCGTGGGACTGATCAGCGGCACCGGAGAAGGGCCGACCATCGCGCTCCGGGCGGACATCGACGCCCTGCCCATTGCCGAGTTGAATGAGGTGCCCTACAAGTCACGACATCCCGGCGTGATGCACGCCTGCGGGCACGATGCCAACACTGCCATCATGCTTGGGGTCGCCAGGAAAATCCAGGACACCGGATTCGGCTCCTCTCTTCGAGGCCACGTGAAGTTTCTTTTTCAGCCCGCAGAGGAGAGGGGCTCGGGTGCAAAGGCCATGATTGAAAGGGGGGTTCTGGACAACCCCGGGGTCGATTGCATCATCGCCGGACACATGTCGACCGACCTCGCCGTAGGGAGGGTGGGCGTGTTCCAAGGCCTGGGCTACGCCTCCTCCGATGTCTTTGAACTGGCCATCCGGGGAAAGGGCGCTCACGGGGCCCGGCCGGAGGAGGGCATCGATCCTGTCGTGGCCGGGGCTTCCTTTGTCACGGCCGTGCAGAGCATCGCGGCGAGGAACGTCAAGCCCACTGAGGCGGCCGCCGTGACCGTGGGAAAGTTCACAGCCGGCGACGCACCCAATGTCATCCCGGAGTTCGCCTACCTCGAGGGCACCGTGCGAGCCCTTTCGCACGAGGTTCGGGCGCGCGTGATCGAGCGGCTGAGGCAGATCGCTGAAGGACTGGAACCGACCTTTCTGGTCAAGACACGGTTCCAGCTTCGCGAAGGATGCCCTGTCTGCGTGAACGATGAAACCGTGGCCAGATTGCTTTATGAAACGTCCATGGATGTCTTGGGGAAGGCCAACGTTGCTTACCTGCCCCCTGTCATGGCCTCCGAGGACTTCGCCTATTTCGCACTGCAGCGCCCCAGCGCAATCATGCGTCTGGGCTGTTCCAACAGGGAGCAGGGGAAGGCGCATCCCCTCCACTCCCCCTACTTTGACATCGATGAAAGAGTCCTCGAAATCGGAGTAAACGTTTTCTACGAGGCCGTCAGGCGCTACCTTGGGGCCGGCTCGAAGTGAACCCGGAATTTTTTCGCGGTGGAAAACTTTTTTTTGTTGACACGTGGCACAGGGAATGATAACGGCTGAAATATCCGATTCATAAAAAATTACTTTGAAATTTTTGTTTCGCGCGGTGTCTTTGCTCGGAGCGACCTTCCGACGCCTCAACAGGGAAAGGAAAGCGAGAAAACCTTCATGGTTTTATTCTGGGTGTTTCAAGGGGGATGCGCCGGCACTTTGCGTGGGCGACGCAAGGGAATGCACCGTTATGCCAACGAAGGAGGGTACGGCCATGTCTAGAAGGATTCTGTCGACCATTTTTGCAAGCGCTCTCATTGTGATTTGTTGGGCGTCCTTTTTATCCACCGCCGAGGCCGGCAAGAAGGACGACACCCTGAACTTTGCGTGGACCAAGGAACTTGAAACCATGGACCGGTATTACAACACGGCCCGGGAAGGGATGATCGTCAGCCACCACATCTTCGACGATCTGATCTTCCGTGACCCCGGCACCAATGAGTACAAGCCCCTTCTGGCCAAGTCCTACAAGTGGATCGACGCCACGACCATGGAGTTTGAACTCCGGCAGGGCATCACCTTCCACAACGGTGAGGCGTTCGACGCCGACGATGTGGTCTACACCATCAACTATGTGACGAACCCCGAAAACAAGGTGCTCGTCCAGCAGAACGTGGACTGGATGGCGAAGGCGGAGAAACTCGACCCCTACAAGGTGAAGCTCTATCTCAAGAAGCCCTTCCCGGCCGCCCTCGAATACCTTGGAGGCAACGTTCCCATCTACCCGAACGAGTACTACGCCAAGGTGGGGCCGAAGGGATTCGGGCAGAAGCCCGTCGGCACCGGCCCTTACAAGGTCAAGGAAATCGAGCCGGGCAAGAGGATCGTTTTCGTGAAGAACGAGAACTATTTCAAGGACAGCCCCAAGGGACAGCCCGCCATCGGCAAACTGGTCCAGCGGACCATCCCGGAGATGACCACCCAGATGGCCGAGTTGATGACCGGCGGGCTCGACTGGATCTACATGCTGACCCCGGAACAGGCGGCCAACCTTGAAAAGGGAAAGGGGATCAAGGTGCTGAGGGGTGAGGACATGCGCATCGCCTTCCTCCAGATGGATGTCACGGGCCGAGCGGGAGACACCCCGTTCAAGGATCTGAGGGTGCGGAGGGCCGTGAATTACGCCATCGATCGGGAGGCCATCAGCAGGAACCTCGTGGGTGGCGAGTCCCGCGTGGTTCACGCCGCCTGTTTTCCTTCCCAGTTCGGTTGCACCGATGACGTGATGAAGTACGAGTTCAATCCCGAAAAGGCAAAGAAACTTCTCGCGGAGGCCGGCTATCCCAACGGCTTCGAGGTCGACTTCTACGGGTACCGGGACCGCCAGTACGGAGAGGCCATGGTGGGCTATCTCCAGGCCGTGGGCATCAAGGCCAACCTCAAGTGGCTCCAGTATTCCGCCCTCCGCGACATGCTCCAGGGAAACAAGGTCGCCTTCGTGATGAACACCTGGGGCTCCTACGGCGTGAACGACATCTCCAACATCACGGGAGAGCACTTCAAGCTGGAGTACAACGATTTCACCCGGGACCCCCAGGTCCGAGACTGGCTTCAGGAAGGGGACAATTCCGTCGATCCCTCTCTCCGCAAAGAGGTGTACAACAAAGCCCTGAGACGGATCGCCGAACAGGCCTACTGGGTCCCCCTGTTCAGCTACGTGGCGAACTACGCCTATACCCAGGACCTGGTTTTCACCAGCCAGCCTGACGCGGTGCCGAGGTTCTTCCTGTCCAAGTGGAAGTAGTCAAAAAAAAGAGCCGGGCTTGAAGCAAGCCCGGCTCTTCTAAAGACGGCTTGGGGCACATATGCTCGCGTACACCCTCAAACGTTTTTCTCTGGCCGTTCTGGTCGCCCTCACGGTCTCCTTCGTGACCTTCATGCTGCTGCGCTTTTCCGGGGACCCTGCAGCGGCCCTGGCCGGAGTCAACGCCACCCCCAGGCAAATCGAGTTCGTGCGGGTGAAGTACGGCATGGACCGCCCGGTCCTCATCCAGTATGCGGCCTGGGCCAGGAGGGCCCTGGAGGGGGATTTCGGCGAGTCCAACTACTTCAACCAGCCCGTGGAGGCCATCATCGGCGGCCGCCTCAGCGTCACGATGACCCTGGGAGGATGCGCCCTGGCCTTTGCCGTTCTCCTGGGCATCCCCATGGGGGTTCTGGCCGCCGTCCGTCCCAACACCTGGGTCGACCGGGTGGCCTTGACCATCTCCGTCATCGGCCAGGCCATGCCCTCCTTCTTTTTCGGCCTGATCCTGATCATCGTCTTCGGCGTCATGCTTCGATGGCTCCCTATCTCCGGCAGCGACTCGTGGAGGCACTTCGTCCTCCCGTCCATCGCCCTCGGATACTATGCGACCCCCGCCATCATGCGCCTCACCCGGTCCGGCATGCTTGAGGTCCTCGCTTCGGACTACATTCGGACGGCTAAGGCCAAGGGGCTCCGGTCGGGGAGTGTCCTCTTCAAGCACGCGCTGCGCAACGCCATCATCCCTGTCGTCTCCCTTCTGGCGGTCCAGTTCGGGTTCATGCTGGGAGGCTCGCTGGTCATCGAAACGATTTTTGCCATCAACGGCGTGGGATTCCTCGGCTACGAGTCCATTTCCAGGGCCGACCTCCCCATGGTTCAGGCCATCGTGCTCCTGGTGTCTATGTTTTACGTGGTTTTGACGTTTCTGGCCGATCTTCTCAACGCGTTTCTGGATCCCCGCATCCGGGTCGGGTGATAAAGCTATGTCCGAGCAAGCCGCAGGACACATTCAAGAGGTCGAATTCCCGTCCCCGGGAGAGATTCTTCGCCGGCGCACCCTGGCCCACAAGGGCTTCATGATCGGCGCCGGGGTCCTTTGCTTCCTTCTTCTCGTGGCACTTCTTGCCCCTGCGCTTGCCCCCCATGACCCTTATCGCCAGGATCTGGGGAACCGCTTGGTGGACCCGATCTGGCACGAGAAGGGGACGTGGGCCCACCCGCTGGGGACCGACAACCTGGGGCGGGACTATCTGAGCCGCCTCATGTACGGCGCCCGCATCTCCCTCCTCATCGGGGTCTCCGCCATGATCCTTTCGGGGTTGATCGGTGTCTCCCTGGGCATCGTTGCCGGGTACTTCGGGGGCCGGGTCGACATGGTCGTGAGTTTCCTGATCACCACCCGTCTGTCCATGCCCGTTGTCCTGGTGGCCCTTGCTGTCGTCGCCCTGATCGGAGGGTCACTCAATATCATCATCCTGGTCCTGGGTCTGCTCATCTGGGACCGCTTCGCCGTGGTCATGCGCTCCTCGACCCAGCAGATCCGCTCCAGCGACTACATCAGCGCGGCCAAGGCCATCGGCTGCTCCACGCCCCGCATCCTCTTCACCGAGTTGATGCCCAACGTCCTCAACAACCTGATCGTCGTCGCCACGCTGGAAATCGCCCATGCCGTGCTTCTGGAAGCAGCCCTCTCCTTCCTTGGGATGGGTGTGCAGCCCCCCCTTCCCTCTTGGGGGCTCATGGTTTCGGAAGGAAAGGAATTTATGCTCTTCAGCCCTTGGATCATCATGATCCCCGGCTTTGTCCTGTCCCTGCTGGTCCTTTCCGTCAACCTCATGGGAGACGGCATTCGTGACATCACGGCACCGGAGGGCCGCTCATGAGTGCGCTCCTCGAAGTCCGGGGTCTTCACGTGGAAATCCCCCTGGCCGGGGGGCTGTTAAAGGCCGTCAGGGATGTCACCTTTACCGTGGACCGAGGGCAGACCCTCGCCCTGGTGGGTGAATCGGGGTGCGGCAAATCGCTGACGGCCCTTGCCGTCATGGACCTTTTGCCTCCCCGTGCGCAACGCCGCGCCGAGCGTCTCCGCTTCGAAGGGCTGGACCTGAGGAAAGCGAGAACTCGCCGCATGGCCGACCTGCGGGGCAACAAGATCGCCATGATCTTCCAGGAACCCATGACCTCCCTGAATCCCTGCTACACGATCGGCAACCAGCTCCAGGAGGCCATGTTGAGGCATCGGAAGGTGTCACGCAAAGAAGCTCAGGATCGAGCCGTTTTCCTCCTGGAGAAAGTGGGGATCACCGCTGCAGCGAGCCGGCTGAGGCAATACCCCCATCAGCTCTCCGGCGGGCTCCGACAGAGAGTGATGATCGCCATGGGCCTCATGTGCGGGCCGGCCATGATCATTGCTGACGAACCCACCACCGCCCTTGACGTCACCATCCAGGCCCAGATTCTCTCCCTCCTTGCCTCGCTCCAGAAAGAATTTCAGATGGGACTGCTCCTGATCACCCACGATCTCGGTATCGTCGCGAGGGTGGCGGATCGGGTCAACGTCATGTACTGCGGCGAGGTCGTGGAATCGGGTGAAGCGCTCCAGATTTTCGACAACCCTCTCCACCCTTACACCCAGGGACTTCTGCGCTGTATTCCCATCCCTGGAAAAACCAAACCCGGAGAGCACCTGGGCTCCATTCCGGGGGTCGTTCCCACGCCTATCGGGGATCTGAAGGGATGCGCCTTTCGCAATCGCTGTGCGTTCCTTTCCAATGCCTGCACGGCGGAAAACGTTGTGCTTCGGGAGATATCGAACGACCGGGCCTACCGGTGTCTCCTGAGTCCCGAGACCTGCGCGCAGAACCTCAGAGGGAGGTCGACGTGAGCGAACCTGTCTTGAAGATCCAGAACCTCACCAAGACCTACAGGGTGGGCATGGGGCTCCTCAAGGGCAAGCGCCCCCTCAGAGCGTTAAACGGCGTGAGCCTGTCCGTGGAAAAGGGTCAGGTCCTCGGACTGGTGGGAGAGTCCGGATGCGGAAAAAGCACGATCGTGAAACTGATTCTCAGGCTGGAGGAAGTGACGGGCGGCAGCATCCTCCTCGACGGCAAGGATGTGTCCGCAATTGGCCGCACCGAGCTTGCCCGCAGGATTCAACCGGTTTTTCAGGATCCCTACGCTTCCCTCAACCCGCGTAAGTCGGTGAGATCCATCATCTCCCTTCCGCTCAGGGTTCACAAGGTCGGAGACCCCGGATCGTGGAAGGGACGGGTTGAGGAAATCATGGAAATCGTCGGGCTTGTCCCCCGGCTCAAGAACAGTTTTCCGAACCAGCTCTCAGGCGGCCAGCGACAACGCGTGGCCGTCGCGAGGGCTTTGATCATGCGGCCCGAAATCGTCATCTGCGATGAACCGACCTCGGCCCTGGACGTGTCGGTTCAGTCCCAGATTCTGAACCTCCTCATGGACCTGCGCAAGGACTTCGGCCTCACCTACCTCCTGATCAGCCACAACCTTGCCGTTGTCGAGCACATGGCCTCCCGGGTGGCGGTCATGTACCTGGGACGGATCGTCGAAGAGGCGGAAACACGGTCGATCTTCGAAAATCCCCGACATCCTTACACCCGGGCCTTGCTCGCTTCCGTCCTCACCCCCGAGCCCGGGCTTGGGCTTCCCGAAACACACCTCGGCATCGTCTATCCCAATCCCATCGATCCCCCGCCTGGGTGCACCTTCCATCCCCGCTGCCCCGAAGCGACCCAAGTCTGCCGGGAGGTCCCGCCCGAACCCATCCGTGAAAACGGCCACCTCGTGGAGTGTCATCACCCGAGAAACTGAGAACCTTGCATCTTGCATCCCTAGGAAGTCGGAATTCGCACATTTCCTGGAACGGTCCTTCGCAGCCTGAACGCGGGGGCGAGAGAAGGGGTGAGAGGGATCACGTCAGGTCGACTCCTTCTTGATTTTAGAGATCCCGGGAATGAGCGTCTGGGTGCTCACCACGCCGGGCACTTGCCTTACCTGGTTGTGGACGAATTGCCCGATGGTCTCCGCATCCGAGGCGAGCAAGTCACGGGTGAGGACGATCTTGGCGATGACGTCGAATTCCCCGTGAACCGAGTGGATTTCCCGAACCTCTTCGAGCTCGTAGAGTTTGTCGATGATCCGGTACTCCCGCTTGGCCGCAACATTCATCAGGACAAAGGCTGTGATCTCCCTCTTCATTTCCGGGTATTCCTGCTCCCTTTTTTCGGACATTTTTTTTCGAAACGCCTCCATGTCTCTTGGAATGAACTGATCGATGCCGATCCCGTACTTGCGGGTCGATCCCTTTTCCCACTGGTGCCATGAAATGTACACGTAAAGGTCGGCAAGGGTTCGATTGGGGAATGATTCGATGAGGTTCCCTTTCTTGATGGCCGCCACGAGAGGAAGGTAAATGGTTTTGTACCAGTCCAGAGCGGCACCCTGGAACGAAACGGTCGACCTCCTCTCCTGCTCCAGAAAGCCCCGGTGCTTGAGAATCTGTCGTTCCAAATGGCCGTATCGCCCCACTTCTGTGAGCTCGATGAGTTCCGGAAGGTTTGCCGTTTCATTGAAATCCCCCCTTTCCCGATAGAGCGCGTTTTCCAAGGTGTCATCGGCCTGAATCACCTGGACGATGCGGGCTTCGATCTCTTCGTAGCCAAATTCTTTGGCCGCCGAAACCCGGTGATGACCGTCGAGGACGTAGTACTCGTCCCTGAACTGGTAGAGCTCGACCGGAGAAAGGGGTTTTCCCTCCCGCATCATTTTCTTGACACTCTCCAGTCTTTCATGGGGCAGATGGTCCTTCAACTGGAAAGTGCTGTCAAAATCGTGATACCTGCCCACGCTCCCGATGATCTTTTCCAGGCGGACCGGCCGGGTGCCCAGGTCTCTGGTATCAAATGCCTCGTCCTCATCCAAGTTCTCCCGGAAGGATTTGATCTCCTCGGCCCTTGAGCGGCTCTTCGGCCCGAAAACCTTACTGAGCCATCGAACCAGGTTCGATGTCGAAGATGAAGTACCCATAGCTGTTGATCACCTTTGTCTTGTTGATGAGGGTCACGCGCTGTGAGGGTTCGGCGAAAGAGCCGTGAATGTGGCCGTGGATAAAATACCTCGGGGAATATTTGTCAATGAGCCACCGAAAACTCCTGAATCCTCTGTGACAGAGATCCTCGGCGTCCTGCACAAACCGCGGCGGCGCGTGAGTCACCACAAGGTCCACGCCTCCTCGCCTCCAGAGGGTCGGCCTGAGCGTGGTGATGGTCCACTTCATTTGCCGCTCCGTGTACTGATGGGGTCCGCCGTTGTAAAAGCGAGACCCCTCGAGTCCCAGGATGTTCATGCCTTTGAAAGACACGAGTTTTTCGTTCAAATTGGTGCATCCATTCGGCGGCTTTAGATCGTGACGGATATCGTGATTTCCGAGCACATAATAGAGAGGGACTCCGAACACCCTTGTCAGAAAAGAAAGGTATTCCGGAGGCACATCTCCACAGGAGAGGATCAGGTCCACGCCCGGGAAACGGGAAGGCGCCTCCCGGTCATTCAGGATCGGCTCAACGCGGTCTGAGACAGTGAGAATTTTCAAGCGAGCTCCTGCGCGTTCCGAGTTTAAGCAACAGGGTCTTTCGGTGGTGCCCTATATTAAGACGGATGCACAACAAAGTCCATCCTTTGCGAAAGGTCCGTCCAGCCGCTCCATAGGCCAGGCGCTTCTGGGGCATCCCCTGGAATTCTCTCTTGCTGAAGGGTCCGCCAATAGAGTAGATTGTAACGCCCCGCAAGGCGGTCATGGATTTCCTACAAGAAGGGAGCGCGAAACATGGCGAAAAGAAAGGCATTGGGAACGAAAAAACGGAAAGAGCTGGAGGCTCTGTTTCAGGAACACGGTATCGCGGACTTCAAATGGATCGATCCCAAGGAAATCGTGGTTTCACAGTGGGTGAGGATGAAGTGCACCTTTGGTTGCGGGGAATACGGTCACAATGCGACCTGCCCACCGAACACCCCTTCGGTTGCGGAATGCGAACGATTTTTCAGGGAGTATTCGCACGCCGCCATTCTCCACTTCGAGAAAAAGGTCAATAAACCGGAAGACCGCCATGCCTGGTCCAGGGGAGTCAACGCGAAGCTGTCCAAGCTGGAGAGGGACGTGTTTCTCACCGGATTTGAAAAAACTTTCCTTCTTTTCATGGACAGCTGCAGCCTCTGCTCGGAATGTTCAGGGGAGAGAGGCAAATGCAAGGTGCCGAGGATTGCGAGACCCTCGCCTGAATCCATGGCCATGGATGTCTTCTCCACCGTGAAAAAGTACGGTTTCCCCATTGAACCTCTCACCGACTATGCTCAGGCCATGAACCGCTATGCTTTCATCATGGTAGTGTAGGATCTCAGGACGTGAGTTCATCTCTATTTGCGATGAAGTTCAAAAGCGGCCAAAGGCCTGCATTGGGGTATTCCAGCGAAGGCGAATAAGAAAGGCGCTCACCGATAACGGGAGCGCCTTTTTTGTCAAATTGACGAGCTAAAGGATGGTAACATTCACTGCGGTGGGGCCTTTTTTCCCTTCCTCTATATCGAAAGTGACTCGGTCACCTTCGTTCAGAGACTTGAAACCGCTTCCTTGGATTCCTGAGAAATGAACGAACACGTCCGGGCCGTTTTCCTGCTTAATAAAGCCGTACCCTTTTTGCTCATTGAACCACTTGACGGTCCCATCTGCCATGGCGCCAACCTCCTTTCCAAAAAATTTTGCTCCAAAACCCAGGTCAACGTCCTGACAAATAGGTACCGTCTTGGCCGTTAAAGACTTGCAAAAAACTCAAATCCAAATTGTTCCCAGAATTTCCAGAGCAATGGCTTACTATCCTAAAATACTTTGTTTTTGTCAAGAACATAATAGAGATCACACGGTGCTGCAGGCCATTTCCCTCAAAGCCGGTTACTCGGCCATCTTGAAAGGATGAATTTCATGATCTTCTCATCCTTGAATGAATTTCAAGTCTTTCGAGCGAGAGTTTCACCACGTCTTTCAGCTTCTCTTGCTTCTTCATGTATTCCTGGAAAAAACCCCTGACCTCTTCTTCCCTCCCAAGGCCGCAGATGGGAACTAGGGCCGCAATCACTCTTTCATAGTGAATAGGGTGGAATCGCTCAAGCACGGCAAGGTTGGACCGGTACCAGTCCCACAGGAAAGGGATCGCATTCAGATTCTCGCTCATGACACTGATGGGAATGAACTTGTTTCTATCGGGCACCTCTTCCAGCACGTATCTCTGCACCCGTTTCAGGACTTCCCAGTCTTTGAAACAGCCGATGGCCACAAGCATGTTCATTCTCTCATGCTCACTCTCGGAAGATTTGAGTTTTCCCAAGAACCACTCGAAGGTCTCGCGGTTACCGAGGGAAGCGCCCACCTGCAACACGCTTTTTGAAATATCCGGGTGCACCTTCTTGTCCTTCAGCAGAAGAGAGAACTGGGTCATGCAGAATTCTTCAGCCTTGGTTGAGCCATAGAGAGCCGCCTGCCAGAGGATCTGATCCCTCAGGATCGAAGTGGTGTGCTTGTCCTTGCGCCCCGGTTCATAACCGATGGTTTCAAGAACTCTCTCGAAAAGGGTTCGCCCGACCGATGCGATCCTCTGGCGGGAATCTCCTTCCCGGAGGATAAACGCCTGGTGGAGGTTTGCGGCGATGCTGCTGAGCGGCAGGGAAGCATCTTCTTCAGAGTAATGGGAGAGGAAATCCAGGTAGTCTTCCGTCTTGGCATCTCCCCTCTTCACCATCGCGTAGAGATCATCTTGAATTCCCCACCGATCCACGGAAGGAAGCGCCCTGCTCGCGACCTGCTTGCCGAGTTCCTTGAGGTTGTCCTTGTCCCGGTATCGGACTCTATAAAAGCCGCTTTGGCCGTCATTAACCTTGTACGCGACCGCACCGGCTCCCATATCGAGGATGGCGCTCTTTGCATCGAGGAGGGTTGTCATCCCTTTGGATTGGCCGTCCCCATAGAACACGCGGACAGAGACGGGGATCAGCCATTTCTGGTCCGACGGGCCGGGCATGTAGGTGAATCTTTCCTGAGTCACATGCAGGTTGCCACCCTCTCTCTCCACGGTCACCATCGGGAACCCGGGCTGCTCGATCCAGTTGGACATCATCTTGCTCACGGGTTTCTCAGACACCTCTTCAAGCGCTTCCCACAGGTCTCGGCTTGAAGCGCACCGGTACTGATATTTCCTGAGGTACAGCCTGAGACCCTCCCTGAAGGCTTCTTTCCCCACATAGCCCTCCACCTGTCTCAGAACACTTCCCCCTTTGTTGTAGATAATGGGAGCCGTGCTTGCATTGATCACCACATGATCCCCTCCGGGGATTTCGATGGCAAAGGTTTCGTGGAGCGCATCTCTATCCAGGGCAACCTCGGTCTGCCCCTGCAGAAACTGCTCCCACAAATCCCATCCCGGGTAATAGTGATCCACCACTTCATAGCCGAAGAAGGTTGCAAAACTCTCGTTGAGCCACAGGTACTTCCAGTCCTCGGGGGTCACGAGGTTTCCAAACCACTGGTGAGCCAGTTCATGGGCAATCACCACACACATCCTCTCTTCTCCTGCTTTGGACGTTTTGTCCGGGTCATGAAGCACAAGGTTTTCCCTGAAGGTGATGGCTCCCCAGTTTTCCATCGCTCCAAAAGCAAAGTCCGCAATGGCGATGAGATCCAGCTTGGAAAGGGGATACTTGATCCCGTAGTACTCCTCGCAAAAAGTCAGAGCCTTCCGCAAGAACTCCAGGCTGTACTTCCCCTGCACCGCCTTCCCCGGCACGGCGGCGACCCGAATCAGCACTTCCCCGGGATCTTGTATGAATTCGAATTCCCCGGCCCCAAAGAACACGAGGTAGGTGGACATCTTTGGCGTTCGTTCGAAACGAACCAGCTTCCGCCCGTCCTCCAGGGGTTTTTCTTCCACAACGGCCGTGTTCGATATTGCTGTAAGACCCCCATCAATAAGCATCTCCACTTCGAAGGTGGCTTTCATCCTAGGATGATCAAAACATGGAAAGGCCCGCCTCGCATCACTCTCTTCGAACTGAGTCACCGCAGCATATCTTTCCTTCCCATCCCTCACATATCGGCTTCTGTAGAAGCCGGACATCCGGTTGTTGATCTCTCCGACATAGTCGATGATCAGAGACACCTCGCCGGAGACTTGGCGGGGGAAGAGGATTCTCAGATCCTCTTTCTGGGGATCAACCGAGAAGGCACAGGCTTCGCCCTTGCCTTGAGCCATGAGTTCACACTTCCAGATCGCCAGGTCCAGGATGTTGAGGGAGACCCCTGACGCAGGCGCAGGGACTTCAAGCAGCAGTTCCAGCTTTCCGGTGAATTGGAATTTCGCAAGATCAGGTTCCAGGTGGATTTTGTAGTGGATCGGTCTTATCTCGTTCATTCCTTCCTCCTTCTTTCGAACCTTTGCGTGATAACGAAATTCCTCTCTCATCAACTCGCTATGGATTGAATATCGAATGTCGAACGCTGAATTTTGAATGACGAAGTTTAATTTCTTCTATCCTCTCCTTCGGCGTTCTTTATTCCTTATTCGACCTGCCCGCTATGCCCTCAAGCAGATTGGAGATAGATGCCCCATGCCTATGCCTCTCACAGCCGCGGTTGCGCTGAGAAGCACTTCACAGGGCAGGCGGGCATTCTGCGGTTCGCTTTTGAACTTCTTCGCAATTGGAGGAGCACTCACCTCCTAAGACTCTAACCCATATACTTGGACGGGCCTCGGGTCACGCCCTGAATTTGCAGATCCTTGAGGATCATCATCGTGGAAGTCCCGTGGGCAAGCAGAGTCCCTTCTTCGTTCACAATGCTCGCCTCCCCGAGACAGAGCGTCTTCCCGACTCTCAGGCTTTTTCCCCTCGCGATCATGCGGCCCGTGGAAAGAGGAGCAAGGTAGTTGAGTTTCAACTCAACGGTGGTCATGCCGAGTTCCTCAGGGACCTGGGTATACACCGCCCAGAATGCCGCAGCATCGACAAGAGAGGCGAAAACTCCCCCGTGCACCATACCGAAAGGCTGAAGATGCTTTTCCTGAACCAGAATTTCAAGCAGGGATTCGCCCCAGCTCAGCCCCTTGATCTCCATGGAGAGCAACGAGAAGTAGGGGCAGGAGTTCACGTACTTCCCAACCGCCTCGACATATTCCGGATTCAGATTTCGCATTCTT